>Ga0307374_10003013_pt1 | contig 29306 bp, 31 predicted proteins | sample OX3MG_FD_202532 | JGI IMG/M metagenome (GOLD analysis project Ga0307374, IMG submission 202532) | Soil microbial communities from Risofladan, Vaasa, Finland - OX-3 | ecosystem: Environmental > Terrestrial > Soil > Coastal area > Acid sulfate soil | place: Finland: Risofladan, Vaasa | collected... | reverse complement strand
CCGCGCGTCGCGCTCGGTTTCTTTTCCGCGAGTACACAGAGGATGACGACATGATCCGATTCGAGACGACGATGGGCAATTTCACGGTCGAGCTCGACGCCGCGCAGGCGCCGGAGACGGTCGCCAACTTCCTGCGCTACGTCGAGGAAGGCTTCTTCGACGGCACGATCTTCCACCGAATCGTTCCGGGCTTCGTGATCCAGGGCGGCGGTTTCACCGAGGACCTGCAACAGAAACGCACGCACGCGCCGATCAAGAACGAAGCGGACAACGGCCTGAAGAACCTGCGCGGCACGCTGTCGATGGCCCGCACCAACGACATCAACAGCGCGACCTCGCAGTTCTTCGTCAACCTCAAGGACAACGCGTTCCTCGATCACCAGCGCGGCAACTTCGGCTACGCCGTCTTCGGCCGGATCGCCGAGGGCATGGACGTCATCGACGCGATTGCCGGAGTCGAGACCGGCCGGCGCCGCGGCTTCGACGACGTCCCCGTGCAGGCCGTGCGCATGACGAGCGTGCGCGCGAGCGCGGGCTGAAGGTACCGCAGGTTCCCCGCGGCGGCAGCACCATTTCGCAGCAGGTGGCGAAGAACCTGTTCCTGTGGGGCGGCCGCAGTTATGTGCGCAAGGCCATCGAAGCGTATTTCACGGTCTGGATCGAGGGTTGCTGGCCGAAGCGGCGGATTCTCGAGATGTACCTGAACGTCGCCGAGTTCGGCCGGGGAACCTACGGGGCGCAGGCGGCCGCCCGCCGGTTCTTTCACGAACCCGCCTCGCATCTGACGCCAAGCCAGGCGGCGCTGCTCGCGGCGGTGCTGCCGGATCCGCGAATCTACCGTGTCGCCTCGCCCTCGCCGTACATCGAGCGCCGCCGGGCCTGGATCCTCGGCCAGATGCGCGCGCTCGGCGGCCTCGAGATGCTGCGCGACATCGCCGCCTATCGGCAGCGGCGGCTGTGACGGGCGCCCGGGCGCCTCAGGCGACGCACGACACCGCCGCGCGCGGCCGCAGTTCCAGCGAGTGACAAACCGCGTACACCAGATCGGCGCGGTTCAAGGTGTAGAAATGGAACTCCTCGACGCCATGCGCGCGCAGCCGCCGGACTTGCTCGATCGCGGCGTGCGCGGCGACCAGCCGGGCGGTCTCGGGGTCCCCCTCCAGACCCTCGAAACGCCGGCGCAGCGACGGCGGCACCGACGCCCCGCAACGCGCCGCGAACCGCAGCACCTGCTCGAAACGCCGGATCGGCAGGATACCCGGCACGATCGGAATCCCGATGCCGGCCGCGCGGCAGCGATCCCGATAACGCAGGAATGCGTCCGTGTCGAAGAAGAACTGCGTGAGCGCGCGGGCCGCGCCCGCATCGACCTTGCGCCGCAGATTCTCCACATCCGCCGCGGCCGTACCGCTGTCGGGATGCCCTTCCGGGTATGCCGCGACGAGAATCTCGAACGCATGCATCCCGGCCAGATCCGCGACCATTTCCGAAGCGAAACCGTAGCCGCCGGCGGGGACCGCGGCATCCGCCCCGGGCGCATCGCCGCGCAATGCGACGAGCCGGCGGAAGCCTTCCTGCCAGTAGCGCGCGGCGAGCGCGCGCACCTCGGCGCGGGTCGACCCGGCGCCGGCGAGGTGCGGCACCACGTTGAGACTCCATTCGCGGCGCAGACGGCGCACGCAATCGACCGTGCGCATGCGGCTCGAGCCGTCCGCGCCGTGGGTCACCGACACGAAGCGCGGCCGGAGCGGCTCGAGCCGGGCAACGGCCGCCGCGAACTGCGCCACGCCCGCCTCGTCCGCAGGCGGAAAGAACTCGAAGGACACCGAGACGGGCGGCGACATGGATACGTCTCCACGGCGGGCGAAGCCACCGGACGATCAAGATGCAAGAACCGCCGGAATCATTCAAACTCGCTGTTTTCATGCAAGCGGTGAAAGGGATTCATGCCCCAACCGGTGCTCGAGCTGCGTCATTTGACGACCCTGGTGGCGCTCGCCGAGTGCGGCAGCCTGTCCAAGGCGGCCGCGCGGCTGTATCTCACGCAATCCGCGCTCTCGCATCAGCTGAAGGCGCTCGAGAACCACTACGGCACGACGTTGGTCGTGAAGAACGTGCGCCCGGTGCGCTTCACCGAGACCGGACGCCGCCTGCTGGACCTCGCACGCGGTGTGTTGCCGCAGGTCGCCGATGCCGAGCGCGAACTCGCACGTCTCGCCGAGGGCGCCGCCGGCCCATTGCGCATCGCCGTGCAGTGCCACAATTGTTTCGACTGGTTGATGCCGGCGATGGACGCGTATCGGCCCCTGTGGCCGGACGTCGAACTCGACATCGTCTCCGGCTTCGTTGCCGACCCGCTGCCGCTCCTCGAGCGTGCGGACGCCGAACTCGCGGTGATCCACGACCAGCCGCCGCCGCGGCCGTCGCTCGCGTTCAGCCCGCTGTTTCGCTATGAAAGCGTCGCGCTGATGAGTCCGCGGCACCCGCTCGCCGCGAAGCCGTGGCTCGAGGCCGCCGATTTCGCCGATCAGACCCTGATCGCCTACCCCGTGCCCGATGAGATGCTCGACGTAATGAAACACTGCCTGCTGCCGGCCGGCGTCAATCCGCGCCGCCGCACCGCCGAGCTCACGGTCGCCATCCTGCAACTGGTCGCAAGCGGCCGCGGAGTCGCGGCGCTGCCGGCGTGGACCATCGGTCATTATCTCGAGCGCGGTTACGTCGTGTCGCGCCCGATCGGCCGCGGTGGCCTGCATTGCGAACTGTACGCGGCTACGAGCTGCGCCGGCGCCAAGATCGCCTATATCCGCGAATTCATCGCGCTGACCCGATCCTTGAGCCTGACCAAGCTGCACGGCGTCTCGGCGCTGTAGCCCCGCGCGGCCGAGGCATGCTATAGACGTCGGCGTGAATAGCGAGCGAAACGAAGCGCGGGGCGCCGATTCCGCGGTCACCGTCGGCCTGGTGTTGCCCGGTGGCGGCGCGCGGGCGGCCTATCAGGTGGGCGTACTGCGGGCGATCGCCGACCTGCTGCCGGACGCCGGCAATCCCTTCCCGATCATCGTCGGTACATCGGCCGGCGCGGTGTCGGCGGCGGTGCTCGCCACCGAGGCGTTTCGCTGGCACAGGGCGCTCGAGGGGCTCGAGCAGGTGTGGGCGAACTTCCACGTCAACCAGGTGTTCCGCGCCGATGCCTGGAGCATGCTGAATGCGGGCCTGCGCTGGAGTGCGGCGCTGTTCTCCGGCGGCCTGCTGCATCCGCCGCTCGCGCTGTTCGACAATACGCCGTTGCGGGATCTGCTGCACGCACGCATCCACTGGCGGCTGTTGCGCATTAGCGTGCGCCGCGGGGCGGTGCAGGCGCTCGCGCTGTGCGCGACCGGCTACGACAGCGGTACCTCGGTCGCGTTCTTCGACGGCGACCCGCGATCGCGCAATTGGCACCGCGTGCAGCGCATCGGCCGGCGCGAGTCGCTGCGCCTCGAGCATCTGATGGCGAGCATGAGCGTGCCGTTTCTGTTCCCTCCGGTCGCGATCGACGGTCAATTCTACGGCGACGGCGCGCAGCGCCAGCTCTGGCCCTTGAGCCCGGCGATCCATCTCGGCGCCGATCGGTTGTTGATCATCGGCGTGCGCTCGCAAGACCACGCGGTGGCGCTACCGCCGCCGGCCGGGGCCGCACCGCCGACCGCCGGCCAGCTGTTCGGCTACATGCTGGACACGCTCTTCATGGACCAGATCTTCGCGAACATTGAACACATCGCCCGCCTCAACCAGGTCGTCAAGGTGGCGCCGTTGGCGGTGCCGGACGTGCGCAAGGTTTCGACCCTGCTGATCGTGCCGAGCGAGGATCTGCACCTCATCGCGACGCGCCACGTGGCGAGCCTGCCGCGCGGCCTGCGCACGCTCCTGCGGGTCATGGGCGCACGCGGCGGTGCCGGCGCGGAGCTCGCGAGCTATCTGATGTTCGAAGCGGCGTACACCCGCGAGCTGATCGCGCTCGGGCGGCGGGACGCGATGGCACAGAGCGACCAGCTGCTCGAATTCCTCGGCGGCGACCCGCTGTCACGGACGATCGTCATACCGGGCGTTCCTCCGGGGCGGCCGGCACCGGCGAGAGCGCCGCGAGGCTGACGACGCCGGGCCATCACCGGTCGGCGCAACCGCAGGCGGCGCCGCGCCGGGTTGCCGGCGGCGGTGCGGTCATGCATCGTCAATCGCCGTCGAGTTTCGCCTTCAAGAGCTCGTTGAGCTGCGCGGGGTTCGCCTTGCCGCCGGTCGCCCGCATGATCTGGCCGGCGAAGAAGCGGAACAGCTTGTCATTGCCTGCGCGGTAATCCGCGAGCTGCCGCGGGTTCGCGGCGATCACCTCTTCGATGACCTTCGCGATCGCGCCGCCGTCGGTGATCTGGCGCAGGCCCTTGGCGGCGATGACCGCGTCGGCTTCGCGTCCTTGCCCCCACATCGCCTCGAACACCTCTTTGGCGATCTTGCCGGATATCGTCCCGTCGACGATCCGCTGCAGCAATCCGCCCAGCGCCCGCGGCCCGACGCGCGCGCCGCCGATCTCGAGCTTGTCGCGGTTCAGCGCGCTCGACAGTTCACCCATCACCCAGTTCGCGGCGAGCTTCGCCTGCGGCGCACCGACCGCCGCGACGACGGCCTCGAAATAGTCGCCGATCTCCCGGCTCGCCGACAGCACGCCGGCATCGTAGGCCGAGAGCTGCAACTCGGCGGCAAACCGCGCGGCCTTCTGCTCCGGCAGCTCCGGCAGGGTCACCCGCACCGAGTCGACGAACGCGCGGTCGATCTGCAGCGGCAGCAGGTCGGGGTCCGGGAAATACCGGTAGTCGTTGGCCTCTTCCTTGGAGCGCATCGGCCGCGTCTCGTCCTTGTCCGAGTCGTAGAGCCGCGTCTCCTGCACGACCCGGCCACCGCTCTCGATCAGCTCGATCTGCCGTGCGAATTCATGCTGGATCGCCTTCTCGACGAAACGGAAGGAATTCAGGTTCTTGATCTCGGCGCGCGTGCCGAATTTATCGCGGCCGCGTGGTCGCACCGACACGTTGGCATCGCAGCGGAACGAGCCTTCCTGCATGTTGCCGTCGCAGATCTCGAGATAGCGCACCAGTGTGTGCACCTTCTTCATGTACGCGACTGCCTCCTTGGCCGAGCGCATGTCCGGTTCCGAGACGATTTCGAGCAGCGGCGTGCCGGCGCGGTTCAGGTCGATGCCGCTCGCATTGGCGAGCCCCTCGTGCAGCGATTTGCCGGCGTCCTCCTCGAGATGCGCGCGCGTGATGCCGACCCTCCTCGAGGCGCCGTCGTCGAGGACGATCTCGAGCGCACCACGGCCGACGATCGGCTCTTCGTACTGACTGATCTGGTAGCCCTTCGGCAGGTCCGGGTAGAAGTAATTCTTGCGCGCAAAGACCGACCGCTCGGCGATCTTCGCGCCGATCGCGAGGCCGAATTTCACCGCCATCCGCACCGCCTCGGCGTTCAGCACCGGCAGCACGCCGGGATAGGCGAGATCGACGAGGCAGGCCTGCGTATTCGGCGGCGCGCCGTAAGCGGTCGCCGCGCCCGAGAAGATCTTCGACTTGGTCGCGAGCTGGGCGTGGATCTCGAGACCGATGACGACTTCCCAGGCATGCATCAGCAGTACCCGCGGGCGACCCGGTCGTGCCAGTCGGTCGCCAGTTGATATTGGTGCGCGGCGTTCAGCAGCCGCCCTTCCGCGAAATGCGGGCCGATCAGCTGCACGCCCATCGGCAATTCGTCGATGAAGCCGCCCGGCATCGACAGCGCCGGCAGCCCCGCAAGATTCGCGCCGATCGTGTAGATGTCGTTCAGGTACATGGTCACCGGATCGTCGATCTTCGCGCCGATCGCGAACGCCGGCGTCGGCGTGGTGGGGCCGAGCAGCAGATCGACGCGGCCGAACGCGGCGCGAAACTCGTCGGTGATGAGTTGCCGAGCCTTCTGCGCTTGCAGGTAATAGGCGTCGAAATAGCCGGCCGACAGCACGTAGGTGCCGGTCATGATGCGCCGCTTGACCTCGGCGCCGAAGCCCTCGCCGCGCGAGCGCTTGTACAAATCCAGCAGATCCCGCGGATTCTCGCAGCGGTAACCGAAGCGGACCCCGTCGAACCGGGACAGGTTCGACGAGCATTCGGCCGGCGCGACGACGTAATAGGTCGGCACCGAGAGCGGCAGACTCGGCAGGCTCGCCTCGAGCGTTGCCGCGCCGAGCGAGCGGAACACCTCGAGCGCCGCCGCGATCAGCGCGGCGTTGCGCGGCTCGAGCCCGTCGGAGAACTCCTTCAGCAGGCCGATCCGCAGACCCTTGAGCGGCGCGCCGAGGGCGCTCCCGTAGTCCGGCACCGGCGTATCGACGCTGGTCGAATCACGCGGGTCGAATCCGGCCATCGCCTGCAGCACCGTCGCCGCGTCCGCGGCCGAGCGGGCAATGATCCCGGCCTGATCGAGACTCGAGGCAAATGCGATCATCCCGTAGCGCGAGACCCGCCCGTAGGTCGGCTTCACCCCGGTCACGCCGGTCAGCGCCGCCGGCTGGCGGATCGACCCGCCCGTGTCCGTCGCGGTCGCGAATGGTGCGAGGCGCGCGGCGACCGCCGCCGCCGAGCCGCCGGAGGAGCCGCCGGGCACCCGGGCGAGGTCCCACGGGTTCCTGACGGGTCCGTAGAAACTGGTCTCGTTCGACGAACCCATCGCGAACTCGTCCATGTTCGCCTTGCCGAGCATGACCGCGCCGGCGGCCTTCAGGCGGGCGACGACCGTCGCATCGTACGGCGCGACGAAGTTGTCGAGCATGCGCGAGCCGCAACTCGTGCGTACGCCGTCGGTGCAGAAAATATCCTTGTGAATGAGCGGGATGCCGAGCAAGGGCCCCGTCTCGCCGGCGCCACGTCGCCGATCGGCGACAGCCGCTTCGAGGAGTGCCTGCGCACCCGTCACGCTGATCATCGCGTTCAGCGCCGGGTTCAGGGCCTCGATACGGGCGAGAAAGTGCCGTGTCAATTCGACGCTGGAGGCCTCGCGCCGATCCAGAATGGCGGCTAGCTCGCCGATGGAGCGGTTGTGCAACATCGTATCCTTGGGGTCTGGCGCCGCATCCCTGGGTCTTGGCGCCGCATCACTCGATCACACGCGGCACCAGGTACAGTCCGCCTTGCACGGCCGCGGCGTTCGCCTGGTACTTCTCGCGCGAGTCCGCTGCCGTCACTTCGTCGGCGCGCAGCCGCTGCGTCTGACCGGCGAGCGGGTGGGCCATCGGCGCCACGCCGCCGGTGTCCGCCTTGGCCAGCTGATCGACGAACTCGACGATGCTCGACAGGCTGGTGACGTAGACCGGCATCTCCTGGTCCGAGATCAGCAGCCGCGCGAGATGCGCGATCTTTTCGACGTCTTGCCGGGTAAGGCTCATGCGACCGACCGATGTGCGCCGCAAAGGCGCAAAAACAAGCTCGGCGAATGATACACGGCGCCTTGCTGAAAGTCCTGTCGGTTGTTACATTAGCGCAACTTTTTCACGCCCTTTCCCAGCAGAAAATTCCGTATGTTCAAACGCCTCAGGGGTTATTTTTCCAATGACCTCTCCATCGATCTTGGTACGGCGAATACGCTGATCTACGTGCGCGAGCGCGGCATCGTGCTCAACGAACCGTCGGTCGTCGCCGTGCAGGACGAACCCACCCGCGGCGGCAAGATCATCGTCGCCGTCGGCGTCGAGGCCAAGAACATGCTCGGCCGCACGCCCGGCCACATCACCGCGGTGCGGCCGATGAAGGACGGTGTGATCGCCGACTTCACGTACACCGAGAAGATGCTGCAGTACTTCATCAAGAAAGTGCACGGCAATCGCTTCCTCTCCCCGAGCCCGCGCGTGCTCGTCTGCGTGCCCTTCGGTTCGACGCAGGTCGAGCGGCGCGCGATCAAGGAATCCGCGGAGGGCGCCGGCGCGCGCAGCGTCGACATCGTCCCCGAGCCGATGGCCGCGGCGGTCGGCGCCGGGCTCCCGGTCCAGGAGGCGCGCGGCTCGATGGTTCTCGACATCGGCGGCGGCACCTCGGAAGTCGCCGTGATCTCGCTGAACGGCATCGTCTACGCGGCGAGCGTTCGCATCGGCGGCGACAAGTTCGACGAGGCGATCACGAACTATGTGCGGCGAAATTACGGCATTCTGATCGGCGAGGCGACCGCCGAACGGATCAAGCTCGAGATCGGCTCGGCCTATCCCGGACAACAGGTGCGCGAGATTTCGGTCAAGGGCCGCAACCTCTCCGAGGGTGTGCCACGCAGCTTCACGCTGAACTCGAACGAGATCCTCGAGGCGCTGCAGGAACCGCTGCAGGGCATCGTCGGCGCCGTCAAGCAAGCCCTCGAACAGACTCCTCCCGAGCTCGGCGCCGACGTCGCCGAACGCGGCATCGTGCTCACCGGCGGCGGCGCGCTGCTGCGCGACGTCGACAAGCTGCTGATGGAGGAAACCGGGCTGCCGGTCGTCGTCGCCGATGATCCGCTGACCTGCGTCGCGCGCGGCGGCGGCCGCATCCTCGAGCTGACCGAGCAGCACGGCCCGGGGATCTTCGGACTGGAGTGATGCCGGCGACTAGGGAACCTGCCCGTGGTCGCGTTTCGTAGTCACGACTCCACCGGCCGCGCCTCCGGCCTGCTGCTGCGCAGCGTGCTGTACACGCTGCTCGCGGTCGGCCTGATGGTGCTCGACAAGCGCTACGACCAGCTCGGCCGGATCCGTCGCGCACTGTCGGTCGTGGTCTACCCGATCGAGCTCGCGGTGACGAGCCCGTTCGAGGGCTGGAGCTGGCTGCGTCGCAGCGTCACCACCCGCGACACGCTGCGCGCCGAGAACGCGCGGCTGCGCGCAAAGCTGCTGGAGGCCCGATTCCGCCTGCAGCGCTATGCCGCCCTCGAGGCGGCGAACCGCCGGCTGCGCGCGCTGCGCGCCAGCACCGCGGGTGTCGCCGCGAAATTTCTCATCGGCGACATCATGGACGTCGACCTCGACGCGTTACGCGAGCGCGTGCTGGTCGACAAGGGCGCGCACGACGGCGTGTACGTCGGGCAGGCCGTGCTCGACGCCCACGGCGTCTTTGGGCAGGTGGAAAGCGTCGGCGAGCGCACCTGCGACGTGATCCTGGTGAGCGATGCGACCAGCGCGATTCCAGTCATGATCAACCGCACCGGGTTGCGCACGATCGCCGTCGGCGCCGGCGAGCCGGGGCGGCTCGAGCTGCCGTATCTGCCGACCACCACGGACGTGGTCAAGGGGGATTTGCTCGTCACCTCGGGGCTCGGCGGCGTGTATCCCGAAGGCTATCCGGTCGGCACCGTGCTCGACGTCAGACTCGACACCGTGCGCTCGCTCGCGGTCGTCGACGTGCAATCGGCGGCGGCGATCGACAGCTCCCGCGAGCTGCTGTTCGTCTGGCTGACGCCGGCGTCGGTGCGGCCGGCACCGGCTAAAACACGATGATCCGCGACCATCGCGCCCGGCGAACGCCGGTGCTGCTCTCGGCCCTGATCGGGCTGACGCTCGCGATCATTCCACTGCCGGATGCGATCGACGCCCTGCGGCCGGATTTCCTGGTGCTGATCGTCTACTACTGGTCCATCGAGTCGCCGAGCAGCGGCGGTCTCACGCTCGCGTTCGTCGCCGGTCTCGCGATCGACGTGACCAGGGGTGTCGTGCTCGGCGAACACGCGCTCGCGCTCACGCTGACCGCCGCCTGGGCGATGCATTTGCGGCTGCGGCTGCGGGTGTTCTCGATACTGCAGCAGGCCCTGACGATCTTCGCGCTCCTCGGCGCCTATCAATTCATTCTCTTCTGGGTCGACGGCGCCACCGGTTATCCGGTCACGGTCTGGTCGCGCTGGCTCGCGCCGATCGTCGGCGCGCTGACCTGGCCGCTCATCGTCGCCACGCTGAGCCGTCTGCATGAACGCTGACGGCGCCGGAGCCGCATAGTTTGGTCGGACGCGTGCGCATCAAGGACCACTGGGGCGAGCGGCGCATATTCACATTCCGCAGCCTCGTCGCCGGCGTGATCGTCGCATTGCTGCTCGCAACGGTCGCCGGCAGGCTGTTCTTTCTGCAGGTCCTGCGCTACGACTATTATTCCGAGTTGTCGCAGGGCAACCGGGTCCGCATCGAGCCGATTCCGCCGAGCCGCGGCCTGATACTCGACCGCGACGGCCTCATCCTCGCCGACAACATGCCGGCCTTTCAGCTCGAGGTCGAGCGCGATCAGGCGGGCGGCATGCGCCAGCTCGACGCGAGCCTCGAGCGGCTGGTCAAGATCGGCCTGCTGGACGCCGAAGACCTGCCGCGCATCAAGCGCACGATCCTGTCGCACCGCCCGTACGAAAGCGTGCCGATCAAGCTCGAGCTGACCGACCGCGAGATGGCGATGTTCGCCGTGCACCGCTTCGAATTCAGCGGCTTCGACGTGCACACGCGCCTGTCGCGCCACTACCCGTTCGGTCCGCTCGCGGTGCATGCGCTCGGCTACGTCGCCGCGATCAGCGCGCGCGACCTCGCCCATATCGACCCGGCGATCTACGCCGGCACGACGCTGATCGGCAAGCTCGGGGTCGAGCGCGCCTACGAGAGCGTGCTGCACGGCAAGCCCGGATTTCGCGAGGTGCTGGTGAATGCCGCCGGGCGGCCGGTGAGCAAGGAAGGCAGCTATCGGCCGACGCTCAAGGTGCAGCCGCCCGTCGCCGGCTCGGACCTCATCCTGAGCCTGGACATGCGCGTGCAGCGCGCCGCCGAGAACGCGCTGCAGGGGCTGCGCGGCGCGGTCGTCGCCATCGATCCGAGCAATGGCAACATCGTCGCGCTCGCGAGTTCGCCCGCGTTCGATCCGAACGAATTCGCCCGCGGCCTGACGGACCAGGAGTATGCCGCGCTCGTCCACGACCCGGACACGCCGCTGATCAACCGCGCGCTCGCCGGCGCCTATCCGCCGGGGTCGACGGCGAAACCCTACTATGCGCTGGCGGCGCTGCATTACGGCGTCATGACGCCCGATCAGAGGATTTTCTGTCCGGGCTACTTCCGCCTCCCCGGGAGCCGGCATCTGTATCACTGCTGGAAGCACCGCGGCCACGGCGAGATCTCGATGCGCCGCGCGATCGCCCAATCCTGCGACGTGTACTTCTACACCGTCGCCAACAAGCTCGGCATCGATCGGATGCATCACTTTCTCAGCGAGTTCGGCTTCGGCAAGGCGACCGGCATCGACATACCCGGCGAAAGGCCCGGCCTGATGCCCTCCCCCGGGTGGAAACGGCGCGCATTCAAGAATCGGGCGAACGAGGTATGGTTCCCCGGAGAGACGCTGATCGTCGGCATCGGCCAGGGGTACATGCTCGCGACCCCGCTGCAGCTCGCACATGCCGTCGCGACGATCGCCGCGCGCGGGCGGGAATTCAAACCCCGCCTGGTGATCGGCATCCGCCCGCCCGGCTCGCGGCGCGTGATCGGCCTGCCGCCGAAACCGGAGCCCGGCATCCGCGGCGTCACCCCCGATCAATGGAACGTGGTCTACGAGGGGATGGAGCAAGCCGCGCGCCCCGGCGGCACCGCCGCGCGCATGGCCGCGGGCGCGCCCTACCAGATCGCCGCCAAGACCGGCACGGCCCAGGTCTTCTCGCTCGGCAAGAACCAGAAGTACAACGCCAGGACGATCAAGGCGCGCTTGCGCGATAATGCACTGTTCATTTCGTTCGCGCCGGCCGATGATCCGAAGCTCGCGGTGGCGGTGATGGTCGAAAACGCGACCGGCGAGGGCGGCACGGTCGCGGGACCGATCGCGCGCAAGGTGTTAGACGCGTACTTGCTGCCGGCCAAGCCGGCGGCACCGGCAAAGACTTCAGTGACGGTCAAGGGCCCATGATACTCGACGAATTCTCGCCTTCGCGCACCCGGCGCACGCTCACCGCCGGCGGCCGCACGCTGCGCGCGCTGCGCCTCGACGGCCCGCTGACCGGTGTCCTCGCGCTGATCATCTGCATCGGCGTGCTGGTCGTCTACAGCGCCTCGGGGCAGAACCTGCGGATGGTCGAGCACCAGATCGGCAACATCTTGGTCGCGGTCGCGGCGCTGGTGCTGCTCGCCCGCTTCTCGACGCCGCAGTACCTGCGCCTGTTCTCGCCGCTCGCCTATGTCGTCGGCATCCTGCTGCTGATCGTGGTCGACCTCAGCGGCCACGTCGGCAAGGGCGCCCAGCGATGGCTCGACCTGGGCTTCATACGCTTCCAGCCCTCGGAGATCATGAAGCTCGCGGTGCCGATGCTTTGCGCGTGGTACATGCACGAGCGGCCGCTGCCGCCGAGATTCAAGGATCTGGTCGTGATGGCGGTGTTCATCGCGATTCCGACCGCGTTGGTCGTCGTCCAGCCGGATCTCGGCACGGCCTTGCTGATCGCCGCCTCGGGCTTGATCGTGATGCTGCTCGCGGGCTTGCAGGTACCGATCATCCTCCTGTCGCTGCCGGTGCTCGCGCTCGCCGCCTGGGGCGGCTGGCATTTCGTGCACGAGTACCAGCGCGAGCGGATCCTGACCTTTCTGAATCCGCAGAGCGACCGGCTGGGTGCCGGCTATCACATCATCCAGTCGCAAATCGCGATCGGTTCCGGCGGCGTGTTCGGCAAGGGTTACATGCGCGGCAGCCAGGCGCAGCTCGACTTCCTGCCCGAAAGTTCCACCGATTTCATCTTCGCGGTCATCGGCGAGGAATTCGGTCTGCTCGGGCAACTGCTGGTGCTCACCCTCTATGCGTTCGTGATCGGGCGCGGACTGTATCTGGCGATGCAGGCCCAGGACACGTTCTCGCGGCTCACCGGCGGGGCGATCGCGCTCGGTTTCTTCGTCTACGTGTTCGTGAACTCGGGGATGGTCAGCGGCATCGTGCCGGTGGTCGGCGTGCCGCTGCCGCTGATCAGCTACGGCGGCAGCTCGATGGTGACGATCATGGCCGGATTCGGCATCCTGATGTCGCTGCACTCGCATCGCAAGCTGGTCGGATCCTGAGCCGTGCCGTGCAACTCAGGCACCGAGTCGGCCTCTCGCTGCTCGCCGCCGGATCGTGCTTGTCGCCGGCGCACCAGGCGGCGGCGATCGACACCCGGCGCGCCGACGTCGCCGGCTTCATCGAGCACATGGTCGCGCGCGAGGCCTACGACCCGCACACGCTGCGCCGGATCCTGCGGGCGGCGCGGACGCAGCCGGCGATCGTCGCGGCGATGGAAAAGCCGGCGGAAAAGCGCCTGGCCTGGTACCGATATCGGCCGATCTTCGTGAATGAGCAGCGTATCCAGGAAGGCGTCGATTTCTGGCTCGCGCACCGCCGCGACCTCGAGCGATCGAGCGCGCGGACCGGCGTTGCCCCGCAATACCTCGTCGCGATCGTCGGCGTGGAGACCTATTATGGCCGCCTGACCGGCAATTATCGGGTGCTCGACGCGCTGAGCACGCTCGCCTTCGACTATCCGCCGCGCGCACGATTCTTCCGCGGCGAATTGGCGCAGTTCCTGCTTCTCGCCCGCGATCAGCGGATCGATCCGCTGACGGCGATGGGCTCGTACGCCGGCGCGATGGGCGCACCGCAATTCATGCCTTCCAGTTATCGACGCTTCGGCCTCGATGCGACCGCGGACGGCCATGTGGATCTTTGGTCGAACTGGCCGGACGTTTTCGACAGCGTCGGCTATTTTCTCGAGGAACACGGCTGGAGCGCCGGCCAGGCGGTGCTGCGGGACGCCACCGTCGCGCCAGGCAGCGTGCCGAAGCCCGCCGGCCCCGATCTCGGCGCAGCAACGACCGTCGCCGCCCTGCGGGCCGAAGGGGTGCACATCGACGATGCGCCGGGCGCGGACCGTCGCGCCTGGCTGATCGCCGCCAAACAGGCGAACGGCGTCGCCTGGCGCGTCGGCTTCGGCAATTTCTACGCGATCACGCGTTACAACCACAGCCCCCTGTACGCAATGGCGGTGCACGACCTGGCGGTCGCGGTGCAGCGCCGCGTCGACGCGAGCCTCGAACCGCTCGCCGAGATGGCGCATCATCCGCCGATTGCCAGTCAACGCGGGACGCCGCGACCGACGCCGCGAACGTGACCGCGACCGACGCCGTGACCGCGACCGCGACCGCGCCATGACCGGCCGCGCCCCGCACCTGCGACGCCTGCGCGCCGGCCTGACCCTCGCCGTGCTCGGCGCCGCGCTCGCGGCGTGCCAGAGCAACGCGCCCCGGCGGCCCGGCGCGCCGGGCGTGCCGGGCGGCGAAATCCCGCCGGTTTCGTCCAAGCCGCCGATCGACGTCTGGGCGGTGCCGAATGCCGTGCCGCGCGTGGAACCGCGCTCGCCTTACGGCAATCCCCCTTTCTACGACGTTTTCGGCAAGCGCTACTACGTGCGCCGCCGCTGCCGGGGCTACGACAAGCGCGGCGTCGCCTCCTGGTACGGACCGGGCTTCTACGAGGATCAGACCTCGACGCATGAGCCCTACGACATGTACGCGATGACCGCGGCTCACAAGACCCTGCCGCTGCCCTGCTACGTGCGGGTCACGAACCTGCAGAACGGCCGCAGTGTCATCGTCCGCGTCAACGATCGCGGGCCGTTCGTCAAGAACCGCATCATCGACCTTTCCTACGCCGCCGCGGTGAAGCTCGGGATGCTGCGCAAGGGCACGACGATGGTCGAGGTACGCTCGATCGACCCAACGGCGCCGTGGACGGCGCCGGGTCCCGGCACAGCGAACGCGGCGGACCCGGCCGGTGCCTCGGCGGCCGCAGCGGCCCCGGCGACTGCGCCGGCCACCACCGCCCCCCGGGCCGCGCCGGTCGCCCTGTTCATCCAGACCGGCGCATTCGCCGATCCGGCGAACGCCGAACGTCTGCTGCACAAGCTGCGCGACAATGGCTATGCCGATTCGTTCGTGCGCGACGCCGAAATCGGCGGCCGCAGGCTCTATCGCGTGCGCATCGGTCCGGTCAAGGACGTGGACGAGTACGACCGCATCGTCGATGAACTCGCCCGCATCGGCGTCGAGGGCGCCCATCTTGCGCTTAATTAATGAACTATTGGCCGGTTGCGGCCGTCGCTACACTGTTCGAATTAAAATGCATCGCTCACCGAGGTGCTCGAAGGCCATGCTCCGCTCCCTGCTCCCGTGCTTCGTCCTCTTCGGCCTCGCCGCCGGCCCAAGCTTCGCCGACATGCCGATCAAAAGCCTGCCGAACATCGACGCGACGGCCTACAGCCTCGTCGATTTCGACACCGGCAAGGTGCTCGCCGCGAAGAACTCGGTGCAGGAACTGCCGATGGCGAGCCTGACGCAACTGATGACCGCCTACGTCGTCTTCGAGGAACTCGCCGCCGGCAAGCTGAAGCTCGACGAACCGGTGACGATCAGCGAGCACGCGTGGCGCCAGGGTGGATCGCGCACCTTCGTCCAGGTGGGCTCGCGGGTGCCGGTCAGATCGCTGCTCCTCGGCATGATCGTGCAGTCCGGCAACGACGCGACCGTCGCGCTCGCCGAACGCGTCGCCGGCACCGAGAAGGCGTTCGTGCGGTTGATGAACGCGACCGCGAAACGCCTCGGGCTCGCCGACACGCACTACATGGATAGCACCGGACTGCCCGTTCCCGGTCACTTCACGACGGCGCGCGACCTGTCCTTGCTCACCATCGCCCTGATCCGCGATTTTCCGCAGTACTACCATTGGTTCTCGGTCAAGCAATTCGAATACAACCGGATCATGCAGCGCAACAGCAACGGCTTGCTGGTGAATGACCCGGGCGTCGACGGCCTGAAGACCGGTCACACGGACGCCGCCGGCTATTGTGTCGTCGCCTCGGCGAAGCGCAACGGCATGCGCCTCGTGTCCGTGGTGCTCGGCGGCGAGACATTCAGCGGTCGGGTGACCTCGAGCGCCGCGCTGCTGAACTACGGCTTCACGTTCTACGCCACCAGACTCCTCGCAAGAGCCGATACCCCGCTCGCAACGGCGACGGTCTGGAAGGCGCAAAGCCCCTCGGTCGGCGTCGGCATCGCCCGCGATCTGTACGTGACCGTGCCGCGCAGTGGCATCGCCTCGCTGGAAACCTCGGTCACGCTGCAACCGCGACTGATGGCACCGCTGTCGCCGAATTCGACCGTCGGCCGGCTGGTCGTGACCGACCAGGGCAAGGAGGTGGCGACGGTGCCACTGTACCCGCTTACCGCCGATGCCGCGGGCGGCTGGTGGCAGAACCTCGTCGATACCGTCAAGCTCTCGTTCCCCTGAGGCCCGGCGCGCATGCCGCTGCCGATCTGCTACCTGAACGGTACCTACCTGCCGCTCGCCGCAGCGCGGATCTCGCCGCTCGACCGGGCGTTCCTGTTCGCCGATGCGGTGTATGAAGTGCTGCCGGTGTACGCGGGCCGGCCATTCCGCCTGCGCGAGCATTTCGACCGCCTCGCCCGCAGCCTCGACGCGATTCGCCTGCCCCCGCCGCTGACCCACGCGCAATGGGCCGAGGTGTGCCTCGAGCTGTCGCGACGCAACGGCGGCGGCGACCTGTACCTGTACCTGCAAGTGAGCCGCGGCAGCGAGTTCGGTCGCAATCACGCCTGGCCGGACGGCCTCACGCCGACGATCTTCGCCTTCGCATCGGCGCTCGAGCCCGTACCGCCCGGATTGCTGGAGCAGGGCGTCGCGGCGGTGACGGCCGCGGACACCCGCTGGGCGCGCCGCGACGTCAAATCCACCGCCCTGCTCGCCAACGTCCTGCTGAAGAAGGCCGCGGCCGACGCGGGCGCGTACGAGGCAATTCTGCTCGAGCGCGGCCACCTCACCGAAGGCTCGTCGACGACGGTGCACATCGTCGAGCGGGGCGTGATCCGCACGCCGCCCAACGGCTGGAGCATTCTTCCCGGCACCACACGCGACGTCGTCACGCTGCTCGCCGCCCGCCTCGGCATGCCGACCGAGGCGGCGCCGGTCACCGAGGCGAGTCTGCGTGCCGCCGACGAGATATGGCTCGCGTTCTCGACGCGCGGCGTTCTGCCGGTCACGACGCTCGACGGCGTCGCGGTCGGCGCCGGCGTACCCGGACCGATGTTCCGGCGGCTGAATGCTGCGTTCGCGGCGTACGTCCGCGAACTCGCGGGGAGCCCGCCGCTGTGAGCGAGCCGCCGGGCGAATCCTTTCCCTGCGAATTTCCGCTCAAGGTCATTGGCCGCGGCCGCGACGAGCTGCAGGCCGCGGCGAGCGCGATCATCGAGCGCCACATGGGCCCGCTTGCGCCGGGGCGGCTGAGCGCGCGCGCGAGCCGCGACGGCAACTTCGTCGCACTGACGTATACGGTTCTCGCCCACAGCCGCACGCAGCTCGACGCGGTCTACCGCGAGCTCACCGCCTGCGAAGCCGTGCTGATGGCGCTGTAGCAGGCCCGCTCGAAGCCCAGCGTGCGCAACAGGTTGCGCGCGATCGCCTCACCCACCGCCGCGACATCGTCGGCGCCGCCGAGATCCAGCAATCGGGTGACCGCGAGGCCGCGATGGCCGCAGACGTCGATGCGCCGGAACGGCTCGAGATCGACGGCGACGTTGACGCTCAGGCCATGATAGCTCGCGCCGCGGCGCACGCGTAGGCCGACGCTCGCGAGCTTCGCGCCGCCGACGTAGACCCCGGGCGCGTCGCGGCGCCCCGCCGCGGCGATGCCGATCCCGGCCGCATGATCGACGACCGCCTGCTCGAGCGCGACGACCAGCTCGCGTATCCCGAGCTTGTGGCGCCGCAGGTCGAGCAGCGGATACAGCACGAGCTGGCCCGGTCCGTGATAGGTGACCTGGCCACCGCGGTCGGTCTGCACCACCGCGATCTCGCCGGGATCGAGCACGTGCTCGCGCCGCGCATTCATCCCGAGCGTGAACACCGGCGGATGTTCGAGCAGCCAGATCTCGTCGCGCGTGGCTGCGTCGCGGCGATCGGTGAAGCGCTGCATCGCCCGCCAGGTAGGCTCGTACTCGACGAGCCCCAGCCGCCGGATCAACGGCACCTCGCTCATTGCCCGAGGCTGCGGTTGTCGAGACCGGCGTTGTTGCGCTCGAGCGCACGCTCGGCGCGGTAGCTCGAGCGCACGAGCGGGCCAGAGACACACTCGAGAAACCCGAGTTCGAGCGCGCGCGCGCGGTAATCGTCGAATTGCGCCGGCGTGACGAAGCGCTCCACGGCAAGGTGGTTGACCGTCGGCCGCAGGTACTGGCCGAGCGTCAAGAGGTCGACCTGCGCGGCGCGCAGATCGCGCATCGTCGCGTCGATCTCGGCGTCGGTCTCGCCGAGGCCCAGCATCAGGCTCGTCTTGGTCAACACGGCGGGCCGATGGGCCTTCGCCTGCGCGAGCACCCTCAGGGTCTGGGCGTAGCCGGCACGCGGATCGCGGACCGGGTGCGTCAGGCGCGCGACGGTCTCCACGTTCTGCGCGAACACCTCGGGCTGCGAATCCAGCACCGTGCGCACGTCCTCAAGGGATCCGCGGAAATCCGGCGTCAACGCCTCGACGGCGGTCCCGGGGTTCAAGCGCTTGATCGCCCGCACCGTGGCCGCGTAGTGCGCGGCGCCGCCGTCGGGCAAATCGTCGCGATCCACCGAGGTCAGCACGACATAGCGCAGATTCATCAGTGCGACCGAATGCGCCGCGTTCGCCGGCTCCTGCGGATCGAGCCAGCCGCGAGGGTTGCCGGTATCGACCGAGCAGAAGCGGCACGCCCGGGTGCAGACCGACCCCATCAGCATGATCGTCGCGGTGCCGGCGTTCCAGCACTCGCCGATGTTCGGGCATTTCGCCTCTTCGCAGACCGTGCTGAGCCGGTGCTCGTGGACGATCTTGCGGACCGCGGCGAAGCCCTCGCCGGAGGGCATCCGGGCGCGCAGCCAGGCGGGTTTGCGCGCCGTCGCGGCCGCCACGCTCGCGGCGGCTTTGATGCCGTCCTTGACCGCCGTGAATCCCTGCGGCGTCGTGTACTTGCCGCCGCTCGGCACCGCGCGCGCCTCCTGCGCCGCCGCCGGCCCGGCCGAATGGATCGGGATGCCTTTGAACTCGGCCATCGGCGCATTCTATCCCATCGTCGTGCCGTCGCCCGCGTTCAGCGTCCGCAGGCGCTCGGGCGTGCCGACATCCTCCCACAGACCCTCGTACAACTGCGCCGAGCAACGGTTCGCCGCCATCGCCTCGATGAGCAGCGGGCGCAGCGGCCGCACGCCGTCGGCGAGCCCGGCGAACAGCGCCACGCGGTAAACCGCGATGCCCGCGAACGTGAACCGGTGCGGCGCCGACGCCAACGCGCGCCCGCCCTCCAGGCCGAAATCGCCGCCCGGGTGCTGCGCCGGATTGGGCACCATCACCAGGTGGGCATCCGCGTCCGCGCCGATCCGCAGTGCCGCGAACGGGTAGTCGCTGAAGATGTCGGCATTGACGACCGCAAATGGGCCGGCGCCGAGGCCCGCGAGCGCCCGCACGATACCGCCCGCCGTGCCGAGCGCGCGGGGCGCCTCGTCGCTGTAGCGGATCGCGACGCCGAAGCGCCTGCCGTCGCCGAGATACGCGCGAATGCGCTCGCCGAGCCAGCACAGGTTGATCGTGATGTCGCCGATGCCGGCGCGCGCGAGCGCGCGCACCTGATGCTCGATCAGCGGTGCACCGCGCACCGCGAGCAGCGGCTTCGGCGTCAGGTCGGAGAGCGGGCGCATCCGCTCGCCGCGCCCCGCCGCGAGAATCATCGCCGCCCGCGGCCGTTCCCCCTGCGCCGCCGCGCTCACACCGGCACGCGCGCTTGGACCGCAGCGAAGCGGCCGTCGATCCGCGACGCGATGAACGCCGTGAATTCGGCACCCTCCGGATAGGCCTGCGCGGCCTCGCGCACATAGGCGAGGACGCGAGGCAGATCCGCGAGGTATTGCGCCTTGCCGTCGCGATGGAACAAGCGGCAGAAGATGCCGAGCACCTTGATGTGCCGTTGCAACCCCATCAGATCGAACCATCGAAGGAAACCCGCGTCGTCGGCCGGGACCGTGCAGCCATGGATGCGCAGGCGGTCACGGTAGGCGAGCGCCCAGGCGCGCACCTGATCGGGCGGCCAGGCGACGTAACAGTCCTTCAGCAAGGAGACGAGGTCGTAGGTCAGCGGCCCAAGCACGGCATCCTGGAAATCGAGGATGCCCGGATTGTCCTCGGTCGTGACCAGCAGATTGCGCGAATGATAATCCCGGTGGACGAAGGTGAGCGGCTGCTCGGCCGCGCTGTGCGCGAGCCACGCGAACAGCCGGTCGAGCATCGCGCGCGCCGGCGCGTCGATCTCGATTTGCAGGTGGCCGACCAGGAACCATTCGGCAAACAGCTCCATCTCCCGGGTGAGCAGCGCCCGGTCGTAGCGCGGCAGGGATTCGGCCGCGAGCGCGCGGCCCGCGGTCTGCATCCGCAGCAACGCGTCCAGCGCGTCGGCGTACAGTTCGCGCGCGCGGTCGGCAGCGGCGAGTTCCGTCAGGTACTGGCGGGTGCCCAGATCGGTGAGCAGGACGAATCCGCGCTCGATGTCGCACGCCAGAACCCGCGGCACGTTCAGGCCGATTCCCGCGAGCAGCGCGGCCACTTGCAGGAACGGACCCAAGGCCTCTTTTTCCGGCGGAGCATCCATCGCAATGCAGCTGTCGCCGTCGCGCACGACGCGAAAATACCGGCGGAAACTCGCATCGGATGAGGCCGGGGCGAGCGCGTTGTCGGCGAATCCGAGATCCTCGGATACCCAGCGTTCGAGTTCCCGGAAACGCTCCTTGTGCGCGCGGGCGTCGGACATTTCGCGGCGTCGTCTGGGCATTCGCAAATGCGGGATGGCGATTATACCGACTATAATCCGGATTTCGCGCGCGCCCGGCAGGCGTCGGAGCGTTTCATCAATCCGGGTCGATCCTTGCCAACAGCACTCCACGTCCGCGCCGCCGCCGTGCTCGCCATCTGCGCGCTCGCCTCGGCGCGGGCGGCGGATCTGTGTCCCGCCCCGCCGCGGGCGCCGCGCCCGCCGCCGAGCCTCGCCGCCGGCGACCACCGGATCCACATCGAGAGCGACTCGGCGACGCTCGGCGCCGACGGCGACGCCGTGGTCGCCGGCAAGGTGCTCGTACTGCAGGACGCGCGGCGGGTATCGGCCGATTCCGTGACCTACGATCGGCGCACGGGCCGCATCCGCGTCAAGGGGTCGGTCCATTTCTCGGACCCGCGCCTGCGCATCCGCAGCGACGCGGGCAGCTACGACCAGACGGGCCGGGCGAACTTCGCCGATGCCTCCTTCCAGCTGCTGGACCGCAGGGGGCGCGGCTTCGCCCAGCGCATCGACGTGCGGCCCGGCGGCAAGGTGCTGCTCGACAAGGTGCGCTACACGACCTGTCCGCCGGGCGCCGCGGACTGGATGCTGCACGCCTCGTCGATCGCCCTCGACACCGCCCGGCAGCAGGGCGCGGCCCACAACGCCTACCTCGTGTTCAAGGGCGTGCCACTTTTCTACACGCCGTACCTGTCCTTCCCGCTCGGCTCGCAGCGGCAGAGCGGATTTCTTTATCCGAGCTTCGCGCACACCGGCAACAACGGCTATTCGCTGGCCTCACCCTACTATTTCAACCTCGCGCCGAACTACGATTTGACCCTGACGCCGGGCTACATGAGCGCCCGCGGCGTCGATCTCGCCGGCCAGTACCGCTACTTGACCGAGACCTCGCACGGCCAGATCGACGCCACCTACCTGCCCGATGACTCGCAAACCCACGGCGAGCGCGACTACCTGCACTTCGCCGATCTCACCGACCTGAACTCGCACAACCGGATCGGCATCGACGTCGCGAGCGTGAGCGACAGCAATTATTTCCAGGACTTCGCGGTCGGCTCGGCCGAAACCAGCATGACCTACCTCGAACGGCGCATCGCCTACCAGTACCGGGACTCCGTGTGGCGCGTCGCCGCGATGTTGCAGAATTTCCAGACGATCGACATCTCGGTCGACCCCTCGCTGCGTCCGTACTCGCGCGTGCCCGACCTCAACGCGCGGGCGCTCTGGCGGGTCGGCGATACGGGGTTCGAGTTCGCCCTGCACAGCGAGGCGGTGGATTTCCTGCGCGAGGTCGGACCCACGGGCCTGCGCCTGGACGTCACCCCGGAGCTGCGCTGGTCGCGCCGCACGGCCGGATACTTCTTCGTCCCGGCGATCGGCTGGAATTTCACCCAGTACGATCTGCAGCATGCGGCTTCCGGCGACCCCGCGACGCCGACCCGCGCGCTGCCCTATGCCCGGCTCGACACCGGCCTGATCTTCGAACGCGACGACGCGGCGAACGGGCGGCCCGCGCAGACGCTCGAACCGCGGATGGTCTACAGCTACGTACCGTATCGCAACCAGAACGATCTGCCGGTGTTCGACACGGCGCTGCCGGATCTGAACCTGACCGAGTTGTATCAGACGAATCGGTTCGTCGGCGCCGATCGCATCGGCGATGCGAACCAGCTCAGCCTCGGCGTGACCACCCGCTGGTTCGACAGCGCGACGGGTCGCCAATTTCTGTCGGCGACGCTCGGCCAGACACGCTATTTCACGACGCCACGCGTGACGCTACCCGGGCAGACGCCGATCGCGTATGGCGCCTCGAACGTCGTCGGCGACGTCGAGGTCACCGCCTACCGGGACGTCAGCGTGAAACTCGGGTATCAATGGAATCCGTACACGAGCACCACGGAGAAGTCGGAGGTGTCGGTGCAATACCGTCCCGATTCCTCGCGGATGGTCAATCTCGGCTACCGGTTCCAGCACGGCGTGCTCGACCAGTGGGACGGTTCGTTCGCCTGGCCGATTGCCGGGCACTGGAACGCGGTCGGGCGTCTGGTCTACTCGACGCTCGACCGGCAGACGATCGAGCAGGTCGCCGGCATCGAATACCGTAGCTGCTGCTGGAGCTTGCAGATCGTGCAACGTCGCTACGTCGTCAACCGCACCGGCGCCCTGGACACCTCGGTCGCCATGCAATTGGAACTCCTGGGCATGAGCTCGGTCGGAAAATCGGCGGACTCTTTCCTGCGGCGGGCGATTGGCGGATACTCCGCGGTCGGCCCCGCACCGTAGATCCCTAGCCGCGAGTATCGATCCGACCATGCGCATGATTTCCCGATGTCTTTTGATCCCGCTCGCGGCCTTGTTGCTCGCCTCCGCGGCCCATGCCCAGACGCGCGCCATCGGTACCCGGGGCGTGCTGCTCGACCGCATTGCGGCGGTCGTCAACGACGGGGTCGTCATGAAGAGCCAGGTCGACGCGCAAATGGCCGCTGTGACCAAGCGCCTGGAGGCGCAAAAGGTCTCGCTGCCGCCGCGCAGCGTGCTCGAGAAGCAGATTCTGGACCGGCTGATCCTGCAGGAGATCGAGGAACAGCGCGCGAAGCGGATCGGCTTGGTGATCACCGACGAACAATTGAACGCCGCCATGCAGGACATCGCGGCGCGCAACAAGATCCCCTTCGATCAGCTGCCGACCGCGCTCGCCGCGCAGGGGATCGATTACAAGCAATACCGCGAATCGCTGCGCAAGGAGCTGACGCTGGAGGCACTGCGCGAGCGGGACGTCATTGCGCGCATCGTCGTGACGCCGCGGGAAATCGACCAGTACCTGGCGCGCGAGAACAGCGCCGCGTCGAACGACGAATTCGACATCTCCCACATCCTGATCTCGGTGCCCGCGGGCGCCTCGCCCGCGCAGATCGACAAGATCACGCGCAAGGCCGACAGCATCGCCGCGCGCGCGCGCACCGGCGAGAATTTCGCACAGCTCGCCATTGCCAATTCCGACAGCGCGAAGGCCCTCGAGGGTGGAGACCTCGGCTGGCGCAAGGGCAGCCAGCTGCCGGATTACATCCTGCAGCTCGTCACCAAAATGAAGCCCGGCGGGATCGGCGGTCCGGTGCGCACGCCGAGCGGCTTTCACATCATCCGCCTGAACGCGAAGCGCGGCGGCGCGAAGCCGGTCTACGTCCAGCAGCTGCACCTGCGCCACATCCTGCTGAAGCCCAATCAACTCGACGATGACCAGACGATCCGCCAGAGGCTGTTGAAGATCCGCCAGCGAATCCTCCACGGCGAAAGCTTCGCCGGGATCGCCTCGACGACCTCGGAGGATCCGGGCTCTGCGCCCGACGGCGGCGATCTCGGCTGGGTCGACCCCAAGGTCTTCGTGCCGGAATTCCGCAAGGCGATCGCGAACCTGAAGGTGGGGCAGATCAGCATGCCGTTCAAGTCACGCTACGGCTGGCACATCGTCGAGCTGCTCGGCAAGCGCACCTACGACAGTTCGGCGGACATCCGCCGGCAACAGGCGTTCGAGGCGATCAGGGAGAGCAAGGCCGACGAGGACACCGAACTCTGGCTGCAGCGCCTGCGCGACGACGCCTTCGTCGAAAAACGGATGTAGTGCGCCTGCCCCGGATCGTCATCACTTCCGGCGAGCCGGCCGGCATCGGGCCGGACACCTGCGTCATGCTCGCGCAGGCGGACTGGGACGCGGAACTCATCTTCGCAGCCGACCCGGCGCTGATCGCGGCGACCGCGCAGTGCCTCGGGCTGCCGCTCGCGATCGAGCTGCATCGGTCCTCCAGGCCGCCCGCGCCGACGCGCGCCGGCCGGATGCGCATCCTCGAGGTCGCCTGTCCACTGCCCGTGTCCCCCGGCCGACCCGACCCGCGCAACGCCGGCTACGTGCTGCGGATGGTGGATCGCGCCTGCGACGGTTGCATGAGCGCAGAGTTCGCCGCGATGGTGACCGCGCCCGTGCAGAAGAGCACGCTGCTCGACGCCGGCTTCGCGTTCACCGGCCACACCGAATATCTGGCGGCCCGGACCGGCGCGCCGCTGCCGGTGATGATGCTGGCCGACGAGCGCTTGCGCGTCGCGCTGGTCACGACCCATCTGCCGCTCGCCGCGGTGCCCGCTGCGATCACGGCGCAGCGGCTGATCGCGACCCTGCGGATAGTGCACGCGGATTTGATCCGCCGCTTCGGCGTGAGCGCGCCGCGCATCGTGGTCCTCGGCCTCAATCCGCACGCCGGAGAGTCGGGGCATCTCGGGCGCGAGGAGATCGAGGTGATCGAACCGGCCCTGCGCATCGCCCGGGGTGAAGGCATCGACGCGCGGGGCCCGCTGCCGGCGGACACCGCGTTCACGCCGCGCGCGCTCGCCGACGCGGACGTCGTGCTCGCGATGTACCACGATCAGGGATTGCCGGTCATCAAGCACGCGAGCTTCGGCAGTGCCGTCAACGTCACCCTCGGGTTGCCGATTCTGCGCACGAGCGTCGACCACGGTACCGCGCTCTCGCTCGCGCGTTCCGGCAGGGCGGACGCGAGCAGCCTGGGCGCCGCAATCGCGCTGGCGGCGAAGCTCGCCGGCGGCGGAATCCCGGATGCCGGTTCGTAAACGCTTCGGCCAGCATTTCCTGCACGACCCCGGGGTCATCGGCCGCATCGTCGAGGCGATCGCACCGCAGGCGGGACAGCGCCTGCTCGAGATCGGACCCGGGCGTGGAGCGCTCACCTTCGCGCTGCTGAAGGTCCTGCCGGAACTCGAGGCGCTCGAGATCGACCGCGACCTCGCGGCCGGGCTCGAGCGCGATCTGCGCGCGGCGGGCAAACTGCGTCTGCACGTCGCGGACGCCCTGCAGGCGGACTTCGTCGAGCTGCGGGGTGGCGGCGCCAGGCTTCGCGTCGTCGGCAATCTGCCCTACAACATCTCGACGCCGCTGCTGTTCCGGCTGATCGACCAGCGCGTTGCGATCGAGGACGTGCACGTGATGCTGCAGAAGGAGGTCGTCGAGCGCATGACGGCCCGCCCCGGCGGCAAGGACTATGGGCGCCTGGGTGTGATGCTCGCCGCGTACTCCCGCGTCGAGCGCCTGTTCGACGTCGGCCCGGGGGCGTTTCAGCCGCCACCGCGGGTCTGGTCGTCGGTGGCGCGCCTGCGCACGAGCGTCACTCCGCTATTCGAGATCGGCGACGCCGCGGCGCTGCGCACGGTGGTCACGGCAGCCTTCTCCCACCGCCGCAAGACACTGCGAAACGCCCTGCACGGATTGCTGGATCCGGCCGCCATCGAGTCCTGCGGGATCGACCCGGCGATCCGGCCCGCGCTCCTCGAGCCGGCGCAGTTCGGGCGCCTCGCGGTGCGCTGGCGGCAGGCAAACGGCGCGGCAGCGAGCCGAACGGAGTAGCCGCGGCGCGGCTCCGCTATACTGCGGCAATGGGTGAATATCGGAAGATTCTTCTGCTGCTGGACCTGTCCGAACGCAGCGAGCAGGTCGTGGCCGCCGGCCGCCGGATGGCCGCGTTGAGCGGCGCGTCGGTGGTGGCGCTGCACGTCGTCGAGTACGTGCCGGTCGAATCGATGGGCGAGTCCCTGATCCCCTCGGTGCAGATCGAGGAGGAACTGGTCAAGCGCTCGCGCGAGAAGCTCGAGGAACTGGTGCTGCACACGGGTCTCGAACGGACGATTTGCCGGGTCGAGGCCGGCAACACCAAGGCGCAGATCCTCCGGGTCGCCGAGCAGGAGCGGGCCGACTTGATCGTGCTCGGCAGCCGGGAACGTCACGGCCTCGCGATCCTCGTCAATTTCACCGAGGACACCGTGTTGCACGCGGCGCATTGCGATTTGCTCGCGGTGCGTCTGAAATGAAGCGGCTCGCCCGATGACCGCCGATCCCGCGAACCCGCGCATCCGCGTCGAGGTCGAGACGGCGTATCTCGAGGAACAGTCCGACCCGCGCGACAAGCGGTTCGTGTTCTCCTATACGATCACGATTCGCAACGACGGCCCGGTGCCCGCGCGCCTGTTGACGCGCCACTGGATCATCACCGACGCCGACGGCAACATCAAGGAGACGCGCGGCGACGGCGTCGTCGGCGAACAGCCGTATTTGAAGCCGGGCCAGGGGTTTCGCTATTCCAGCGGCGCGGTCATCGAGACGCCCGTCGGCACGATGCAGGGCAGCTATCAAATGCTCGGCGACGACGGCCGCCGGTTCGACGCCCCGATCGCGCCGTTCAGGCTGGCGATGCCCGGGGTGCTGCATTAGCGTGATCCGACCCTAGGCAATGGCGCTGTTCGCGATCGGCGACGTCCAGGGCTGCGACCGCGAGCTTGCCGCGCTGCTCGACCGGCTGGAATTTTCGCCTGAGCGCGACCGCCTGTGGTTCGTCGGCGACCTGGTCAATCGCGGCCCGGATTCGGCGGGCGTCCTGCGCCGAATTCGCGAGCTCGGCGACGCGGCAATCACGGTGCTCGGCAATCACGATCTGCACTTTCTGGCGATCGCACTCGGCCGGGCCCGCGAGCGCGGCGGCGACACGCTGCAGGCCTTGCTCGGAGCCCGTGATTGCGCGAGCCTCGTCGACTGGCTGCTCTGCCGCCCGCTGTTGCATCGGGACGCAGAGCGCGATCTCCTGCTGCTGCACGCCGGACTCGCGCCGCAGTGGACGATCGCAGTCGCGACGAGTTGCGCGCGCGAATTCGAACGGGCCCTGCAGAGTGCGCCGGAGCGGGTATTCGCAGATCTGTACGGCGATGGTCCGGACCGCTGGGCGCCCGAGCTCGAGGGCGCGGCGCGATGGCGGTTCACGGTCAATTGCCTGACGCGCCTGCGCTACGTCGACGCGCGCGGCCGGCTGGCCCTGCGCGACAAGGGCGCACCCGGGATCCCGCGATCGGCGGCGCATATCCCTTGGTTCGAGGCGCAGGACGCCGCCTGGCACGGACCGAGGATCATCTTCGGCCACTGGTCGACGCTCGGATTCTTCCGCAATGCCAGGGTGATCGGTCTCGACACCGGCTGCGTCTGGGGTGGCCGCTTGACTGCCTTGCGGCTCGACGTCGACGAGGCGGCGCCCGTCTCGGTCGGCTGTGCGCGCCCACCGGACCGCGCCTGACCGCGTGTGCGCCGCGCGCCTATCGCGGCATCGGCGCCCGGCGCAGCGCGGATTCTTCGGCCCGCGGCAGCGCGCGCAGAATCTGCCCACGCAAAAAATAATTGCTGCCGCTCAATTCGTACGGCACGCAGGTGATGTCCTTCTTCATGTCGCGGGTCGTGAGCAGTGGCAGGATCTGTTGGGCGAACTCCTCCACGAGCTCGCAGTCGCCGACGCTCATGTCGCGAAACGCGTCGGGCACGATCGTGAAGGGTTCGAAGCGGGCGTCGACCGGCGCAAGGTCGCCCGGGCCCCGGGGTTTCTCGGCGGCAGCGGGCAGCGCCGGGGCGGAAAACACGATGCTGAGACTGGGATTGAGGGAATTCGGCCCCGGAGGCCGGCCAAACTCCGGACAGCCGATCGCGGTGATGTGCAGATTACGCCGCGCGCCGAGGTCGACCAGCATCGCTCGGACCTTGTCGCTCAGGCCGCCGCAGGAATACCGTGAAGTGCGCCCCAGGTAGACGAAATTCACCCGGTGTTCCTTCCATACGGCGGGCAACGGCACGCCGGTCGCGGCAAAGCCGTTGCCGGCGGCGAACGTCGCCGCCAGACACAAACCCGCACTCGCCTTCCTGAACCGCATAGGAACCCCGCTCGATGGCCCGACGCATCCCTGTCACCGGAATCTGACCGCTCGGCGAGCATCGAAGTTTCCCGCCGCCGGTATAATCTGCCGATGTCTCTCGCCCCGCCCTTCGACGTCGGCCAATGGCTCGAGCGCAACCGCGCGCTGCTGCGGCCCCCGGTAGGCAACAAGCTATTGTTCCAGAACGGCGAATTCATCGTCATGGCGGTCGGCGGACCGAACCGGCGCAAGGATTTCCATCACGATCCGGGTGAGGAGATCTTCTACCAGGTCCAGGGGGACATCGTGCTGCGCACGCTGCAGGAGGGCCGATTCATCGACGTGCCGATCCGGCGAGGCGAGATCTTCCGGTTGCCGGCCGAAGTGCCGCATTCGCCGCAGCGCCCCGCGGGCTCGATCGGCATCGTCGTCGAACGGCGGCGGCGGGCGGACGAGCGGGACGGGTTTTCCTGGTACTGCGAGAATTGCGGCAACTGCTTGCATATGGAGCGGGTCGCGATCGGCGACATCGGCGACGAGCTCCCGGAAATATTCCGCCGATTCTATTCGAACATCGAGCAACGCAGCTGCCGCGCGTGCGGCACGGTGATGCAGGCGCCCGCCGGATGACGCGGGACGCGGCGGCCTTGGACGCGCAGGATCC
>Ga0307374_10003009_pt1 | contig 29342 bp, 28 predicted proteins | sample OX3MG_FD_202532 | JGI IMG/M metagenome (GOLD analysis project Ga0307374, IMG submission 202532) | Soil microbial communities from Risofladan, Vaasa, Finland - OX-3 | ecosystem: Environmental > Terrestrial > Soil > Coastal area > Acid sulfate soil | place: Finland: Risofladan, Vaasa | collected... | reverse complement strand
TCAGACTTCCAATCTCTTTGCTTCCGCCGGCGGTCTGCTTGATGAGGGTGTCAAAGACGGATGAGACGCTGTGTTCTCTCAGATATTCTTTGAATAGATCCCTGTCAACGACGATTTCGCTCAGAGAGATTGGTCCTCGTTTCTGAGCAACTTCTACGACAGAGTTGGCGAAGTCTAGCAGGGAACCGCCAAAGCCCGAGTGGTCAGTAGCGCACTCGAAGAAGATTAGCCAACCGCTGTAGTCACTCAACCCTTCGGAGCCGTATGCTTGAATCAGTACTCCGAAGCTATAGTCATAATGGTTCTCCCAACCTATTGGGTGCTTGAATACAATCGCCCTTACCTGCTCATCACGACGGAAGACCTTGGCCAGTTCCACCGATCCCAACAGGGTGGACGCGAAAGCAGGAACGCCATTGAACACCCGCAAGGTCTGGGTGTCGAGTACATTGACATCATACCACCGCAACGCAAGCGCAAGTTGCTTCTTGCGGGAATCGGAATCTCCACCTGTCAGATAGTGAGGTTCATCGACTCGACTCGGATCCAAGAGATCCTTCAGAACATCTTTGGAATAACCTTGAAGACCCAGTATGTGAGACATTCCCAAAGCCACCTGCAGCCTTGCCTGTCTCGGATTCACTATCTCATTTTGAATCGGGCGATAGAACCGATCAAGAGCTGCCCATCTCTCGGAACGGGCAGGGTTGTCACGTCTTGCTGATTCGATGAAGTCTCGCGCTTCTTCGCTTAGGTTAGACTCATCAATTTTCTCCGCCTTCGAGAAGAAGCCGAATCCTTCTTTTCCTTCTAGCATCTCTTCGAAATGACTCTTCGTTCTTGGATGCTTCTTGACCTCCTCCTCGTCCAAAGCGAGATGCAATTCTCTTACGGCAGTTCGCTCGAATTCCTCTCTTCCTAGGAGAGAGTACCACAGGAATTGCAGCGCGTAGACATAACCAGGAAACGCCTCGAATAGCGACTTTTCGGTTGCCGTATGCTCAATTGATGGAAAGACAAGCTCGGCCAAGGGAAGATTATGGCTAGTATCATTGAGAAACGTGAACACGTGGTCTGCAGCAAGCGCTTGAAGCACAAAGTTCTTAGGAAAAGGAACGGTTGGAGAGCAGTGATTCTCGACCAAGTCCGTGAAAGCATCCAGATCGGCCTTCATCCGGTCTGTTGCCTCCTTCAACTCCAGCCAAGATTTGGCCTTGGAGACCGCCTTTCCGTGCGTCCAAATCCTCTTGAACAATATCGTCTCGTCGCATGTGTTCGGGGTGTCGCGCAAGAGGATACCTTTGAACTGAGCACGAAAGAGAATGTCATCTGTGGTAAGTTCCAGTGCGCTATTCATGTAGATCTCGTTCAGAAAGCATTTCATTATTGAACCCAAGAAGAATTTGTAACCTGAAAGAAGGCCTTCAACGCCGGAAATTTGGTGTTGCGCTTCAACCCACTTCAGGAAGTTATCGACCTCAGATGCTTTTTGCAGTATGTGGTACAACGAGGCCGGTCCGTCTATAGCGGGCGCTACGGGGTTGCCTACGCCTCCGCCATGACTGCTCGCCACGGTCCCACTTCGTGTAAGGGTATTTTGAAGTCTCTCCTAACAGAGGCTGCTAACATTTGACTTGCCAGGTCCGCCCAAGTGGGAATTGATGCAGCTCATTCTTCGACGCTCTGTGTTGGCACCCTGGGCCACCCGAGAGAACCGGGCGGTGAACGGTAAATATGTAAGTATCCGGTCAAAAGCGGACCCCCGAGCAAAACAATGCCGCAGTACGCCCGAATCAAGCTGACCAGTTCCAACCTTGACCAGCTGGAGAGGCTTGCTTGGGAGATCAAGGAGATAGCAGACAAGGCCGGGGCCAAGAGCGTAGGCCCGCAGCCGCTCCCGACGAAGACACTGAAGCTCACCACGAGGAAGGCCCCCACGGGCGAGGGGACGCACACGTTCGACCACTGGCAGCTCAGGATCCACAGGAGGCTCATCTACGTCGAGCCGAACGACAGGGCGATGAGGCAGATAACGAAGCTCACGATCCCAGAGGACGTCAAGATAGAGCTTACTCTGACGAGCTAAGGCCCTTATTCCGAGCAACACTGATACAGACAATCCGCGCACGTACATGGGCAGCTACATCCACAGCGGCACAACCTAGACAAGTTGAAGCATGTACTGAATCGGTTTCAAGTCTTCCTCTTCGACCTGCCAATTTGGGATGTACTTTATCGTCCCGCCATTCGCCTTCTTGCCTCTGAGCCTAATCGAATGCAGGATAAACAGCGCCATGCCATCTCTGTGTTGTAGGCCGAACTCATACTCACCCCTAGTCAGAATGATCTTCTTGCCTTTGCCTGTGGTTCCCTTCACTTCGACAAAGATCTCCTTCCCATGGCTTTCGCACCGAAAGTCAAACGGATTACCCTTATGTTGGTCGATTACTTTGTCGTATTTCAGCTTCTTCTTTAGATAATCTTCCGCCCTCTCCATAGCGTGTCTTTCAATAATCTCCCTAGCCTCGCCCGTTGCGTAGCCTTGCCATTCTCTCACATGTTCGGCGTCCTCGTCTTCGTTCTGCAAGTTTGAAGTTTGGGCAAGTTCAGAGAGTTGTGCGGAAGAGAGTACAACGTTGAGACCTTGAACATCATCCTCGCTGAGCCAAAACTCAGTTCCTGCCATTCCGCAGGGGGTCGAGGGCTTGTTCTCTCTAGCCTTCAACCCAAAAAGGTAAGGAACTCTACCATCACCCCACTGACGTTGAGATAACGATGGAATCGTTCGGACTTTTGAAAGCAGAAGAGGTCTAGCTAGGACTTGTTCGTATCGTACACGAGCATATCTATCCCCCTTTCTAGGGGCCTCAATCGTTCCTATCCCATAGAACCCTCGTTCAACACCCTCCTCCGAAAGAGTCGTATCTTTACCACACTGAAGGAATAGAACGGGAACTCCGACGGTGCTTCTGACCCTCGCCGATGGCACCTGCCGCCAGAGGCCACTTTGACCGAGCAACTCCCGCACTTTATCGCGGATGATCCAAGTCTCATTAGCCTTGAAAATCCAGCCTCTCTTGGTCTCGGGCACAAGCTGCAGAGGGACGAGTTCGCTATAAAAAGGTGGGAATGGTTTCGCAGTTTCCTTTTCGTAGTATTAGATACAAACCGTCCCCACGACCTATTCTTCGATGTTCCTTACAGGCACCTTGGAGAACATCGCGGATCTTCCTCAGCAACCCCGCGGGCGGTTCCTTGGCCAACAGCATCACGCCCTTCTTGAGCACCACCGCGTCCTCGATCGCGATGACGATTACTCGAACGACGCCGAGCGTGACCGCTTAACAAAATCGTGCATCGTCGAGCAGAAACCGTTGATTTATTCTACAACCTAAGGAGTCTAGGATTGCTTATAGAGAACGAGGTTTGTCCTAAATCAGTTGAAAAAAATGCTTATCGTTTCGGAGTCTCAAAGGAGAGTAAGGCAACCGAACCGGGCACCTGCCAGCGAAATCTACAGTGGCGTATACTTCAGAGTCCTGAAAAAGTACATTCGAGAAGGAATTCTCAAGGATGTGGACATTCTGATACTAACCAAGGAATTTGGTCTGATACCTTTCGACAAACCCCTTGACTACACTGAGCCCTCGCCCGGCCAGCCAGGAAAGCTTGCGCTAGGAGCTGCCCGAATCAATGAAATCAGGCAGAGGAACATCAAGATCATAGAGAAACGTATGACTTCAAACAGCTACGGCGAGGTGTACGTAAACGTGGGTCGAGAGTTTAGAAAGTTACTTGAAGGAATAGAGAACCTCGGGATTAACCTTACGTTCTCTCAGGGAGCAGGGCTAGGGCCAAAGGCGGCCCATATGAAGGGTTGGATTCTCTCTCAACCGCGTTCGTCCGCGCTCGAAGTAGAGTCACGGTAAAGGCGTGAATTACTCGGGCGCACTCCCAGTAGTCAGCAGAACTAACATGCAGAATACCTGTCGAAGTAGTTTAACCCTTCTTTTCATATAGCCTCTCGAGCTGTGCGCTGGTCGTCAGACCTCTTACCTCATCTCTAATCTCCTCATTCCTAAGGTTAAGCCTTCTCACCCTATCTCTCACGATGCTGACCAATTCTATCCGCCCGAATTGATTGGCGTGTTTGTCTGCGTACCTGGCCAGGCCAACTGCTTTCGGCACGGCATCAGCCAAGTTCGGATTATGAGGATCGACAAGGTCGACGACAATCTTGTCTTTCACCACGCGAGTTGCTAGAAAGTCTGGGTAGAACCCTTTGTCAATCTCGCCCACCTTATAAGGCACAGTGATTGACCACTCTTTTCGGTCTGGGTTCCTCAGCCAACCTGACGCCTTCTGAAAGTCTTCTTCTATCATCCTGGATTCCCATTCATTGGCATTGTTGGGAAACAGGCCCCTCTCGTCCACGTATAGGTGGTTCTTGAATGACTGATTCCCACGCGAAACCTGGATTTCTTGAAGGTAGGTAATCGGCTTGACCACAGGCGAGGATGCCAATCCCCAGACTTCATTGTAGTACTGTCGGCGATTCTCAGGCAGCGCATCCATTTCGGCCTGGTAGTCGTTAAGCCATTTCTGGCTCAGCTTCTGAGCCTCGTTCTCCAGTTTATCAAGCACCTTCGGCAAAAGGCAAAAGGCTACGACCTCTAATTTGGCGTGCTCATTGGAACTACCTCCTTGTTCTATCCTATGTTTCCACCATGCCATGTGAAGGCCTTCTCCCATCTTGCGTCCCGCGGCCTGAAAGAGGTCATCGAGGTTCTGCTTGGCAATTACTAGCACAACCGTTTCTCCTTCAGTTGCTTGACCTAACACCTGCCACTCGACTGATTTTACTTCGACTCTGCCTCTTTCCTCAACGATCCTCTTAAACTCCTTCGTCTTGCTCAGTCTGCCATATTCGGAACTCAACACGTCGAGCAGAGACTGTCTCGCGACTTCTATGGCATCGGGTCTTATGTTATCGCCGGCCAGCAGTCTTGCCAGCTTCATCAAACGACGCACTCCTGTGACCTTTCGAACTCTTGGGACAGTGTAGGAAGGGACTCGCGAGAGGGCCGCGAATTCCTTTTCCGCACCCTTTCTTCGAACCAGAGTTACGATGTCCTTCCCTTCTAGAATATCAACGGGCAGCTCGGGATTATCTGGCGACTTCAGGTCTTGAATCACTTTATTGAGATTCACCTCGTCATAGTGAGGTAGATACAGACAGACAGTGTTCAGGAAGTCATCCGTCTCGATTCTTCGTGCGAGAGGAGCCCTGACCATTCTTCCTACGAGTTGAGCTATTGGAGTCGCATCAATCGCTTTTCGGAAGGACATCATCACTTCGGCCCTCGGACAATCCCAACCTGTGTTTAGACTCGTCTTGAAGAAGACGACCGCAACATCAGGATCGTCGTTTATGTCGGCCGGTGAAAGGTATCGAACTTTATGGGTGCCCATCTCGACTTCGACACCCTCTTGAAATGAATGTGCGAATGCCTCGGCTGGCAATTGCTCCGCGATTTCGTCAATTGCTTTGACAGAATCTGCCAGGGGAGAACCAGATAGTTTGCCTGCCGCCCCATCCTCGACTTGAACAACCAAGATGGGCTTCACGATTTTCTCCTTCTGAGCATTACAGTATGCCTTCCAATGTTTTACGAATTCTGTCCACGACCTAACGGCAGCCTCCAGCATAGTGATGTCGGTGGGCTGTTTTTCCGAGGGATAGAACAGCCGAATTGAATCTACCAGTAGGCCTGACGCGCGGACTTCCTCAATCGGAACATAGACTGGACGCTGATTGCGTCCTGAGGATTCTACAAGTCGGCGGAATCGCTCAGGTGTTGCAGAGACTCCCAGAATGATTGGGACAGGATCTAGCTCGCCGGGCGATCCAAGGATGAACTTTTGGACGATGGTTGACGCTTCGCTTTGTTCTTTAGGAGTTGCGTTCATCCCCCGGTGGGCCTCATCGATGAAAACGAAGAACGATCCGGGCCTGAGATGCGCTGTGTTGTTGATGGTCTCCCAGATCGTGTATGTGCGGTCATCGCCGTGAGTGACCAGTTGTTTGTCCTTTCCAAGCTTCTGCGTATTCAGAAAATGGACTTTCCCGGGAGCGAACAGCTCTTCGTCATACGAAGCGTCTACAACCACGAGTTTCGACTCATCTAGCACCGAGGAAGCTTCGAGCATCTTGCGGCGAGTCTGCTCATTTATCTCAGGTTGGTCACTTAGCCAGAGTACTGTGGCCTCGGGGTCGGGAAGAGACTCATTGTCCCCTGCGAAGAGTCTTTCTATCGTCCACGCAGCCATTACAGTCTTTCCTGAACCGGTTGGTGAAGAGAAAATAATTGCCTGCCCGCCTAGTCTGGCTTGTTCTCTTGCCGCGGCCCGGAGCTGGTCCATCAGCCGGTCCACGTACACCTCTTGGAATTCTTTGAGGACTAGTTTCATTGGTAGGTCAACTAGTTATCTGGAAGTTCCGAAGATAGTCACGGTACAGCATTGAGGTGTACACGCGGCGGGGTAGCTGCCCCTTCATCTCGGCATACGCTTCTTCTGAATCCGTCACCAACCACACGTGTGTGATGTCGTTGCGCAATGCGACATTCTTTCTGAATTTTTCGAACTTTGATTCGTTGAGAAGTATCGCGAAGAAAGACTCCTCAGGCAAAAGAAAATCAATCTTCTTCTCTGGAGCGGTTCTTGGACCTTTGCCGCCAGCCGCGAGCCAGAGTGAAGGTAGAATTGCTTCGAATTGTTTTCCTAGGTCGACTTCGTCGGGGTCGAGATAATCCACTCTGAAGAACTCCACATTCTCAGGAAACCCTTGCGCAAAAGGGCGACCATCGATATGCTCGCCTGGCACCACAGAACCGTCGGCCCGATGCCCTGTTATGACTGCTTCAATTCTTGGGCGCGTCGCCATTTCGAAGACGCCGTGCTCCTCGTATTCACGCTCGCCTCGGTATATTCCACTTTTGTGAAGTCTCGCCGCTACCTCAGCTTCGACTTCATTATTCGTGACTAGGATGCATCGGCGCCGTCCGTCATCTGACGCATTGAGCATGGCCGTCGCATGGAGCGTTGTCCCAGACCCAGCAAAAAAATCCAAGATCAAGGCGTCGGGCCGGTCGCGGAGCACAGCGGCGAGGCAGTCGTGGACAGCGTAAACGGATTTGGCGAACGAGAACGGTCGACCTCCGACAAGGTGACGCAACACATCCGTGCCGCCGACGCCCGCATCATGACGTGAGCGATGCCAAACGGTTTTCATGCGGCGAGAGGCTTGCTCCGTATATTGCACGTCGACGACGTTTCGCACTTCATCGCGCGAAACAATCTCTAAGACGCCGCTCTGGATTTGTTCTCGAGCTTCCTTGCCCAAGTAGCTTAGCGCCCAGGTATTTCGCTTCTCATCGAATTCGCCTAGAGCAACATATCCTTGCTTTATTAGCTGCCGAAGAGTTATTGCTCCAACCCCCCAATTTCCTAATGACTTGTCCTTCCTGACAGGCCACACAGCTGTAAATCCATCGACCTTGGACATGAAATCGGGCTGTTCCTCGAAGGGCAACGGGTCTCCCGCGCCTACGACTGCCCTTCGCTCTGTGTCTATCAAGACCGGATAGAACATCGCCTTGCGGTCTTGCCGACGCGCATTCGTTCCCGACCGCAGCAACCCCTTCCATCTGGGTCGCTTCACATCACCATTCTCGTTCACTGTGTCCTCATCGTCGATTCCAGGAGTAAGAAGGTCGTCACCACCTCCAATTGTCGATGCACCCCCAAAGAAACAGAAGAAGGCGTATTCATCGACACGTGAGAAACGTCCCTGCGTCACTCCTTTCGGGTTCATGACGATTGTGATGAGCTGACGGTAAGCGTCCGGAAATAATTTCTCTAAAAGCAGTCCGAGGTGATTGACCTCGTGTTCGTCAATCGTGACAACTATAACACCGTTGGCTTTCAGCAAGCGCCGTGCGAGGCGAAGTCGCTTTTCCATGAAACTGAGCCACTTGCTGTGTCTCCAAGTGTCCTTGGCATCAACATAGCGGTTATTGTATTTCCAATCTCGAGCTCCAGTATTGTAAGGCGGGTCGACGTAAATGCAGTCGACACTTCCCGCTACTGTGTAATTCAGAAGTTGAAGGGCATGATAATTCTCGCCATTTATGACAGCGTGAGATGCCTTGTCACCACCCCTGCTCAACGTGCCAATTGAAGTAAGAGCGGGATAGATTGGGTCACCAAATCTCTTGACGACGAGTAGTTCACGAGTGGAAATGGATTCCGGCTTACCTCCCTCCAGAGGCACAACCTGCGCCTGTTTTCTCCCATCCAACAATGACTTTACTCGGCAGAGACCGTTTCCCTCCCTGTCCCTTCGTTGAACCACAAGGCCTGCTTGGATTGGCAAGCCCATCAATGCTGTTGTTTCGGGGATATGCTCCTCAAACACAAGCCCGAATCGCTGCTTCCGTTTCATGTCTGAAAGTGCCGACAGGAGCTCCTTACGAAGACCTGGATCCTTGACCTCGTCAATTAGGTCATCTAGGCGCCCCATTTTTCTGTCTCCGGCTCAGAAGCCTTTGTCAGTTATTATAAAGAGTAAGTCGCGACGAGCGGAATTCAGATGCCCATATGCTTTCTGCGATTGATGGCAGCCATGTTCAAAGCCGGCAAACGAATCTGCAACCAGGAGTGGTAAGTTGAAAGGCCTCGATCTTTACACCGTCGCCTGTGCGAGAGAGACCGTTGGATGAACGGTCGCAAGACGAGCCGCTGCTTTGGAGTCAACTTCCTCTTGGAGATTACTTCTACCACGTGACTCGCCTGGAACGGCTCGAGTCAATCAGGCTCGCTGGTCTGACACCGCCCGAAGTTCACAAAACGGGGAAGAACTGGAACGTTTCGTTCTATCCCAAAGACAGGGTGACCAACAGGTTGTTTTTCTTCGTCAAGGAGGCAGATTGCCTGGGCGATGCGATATTTGATGTGGAGACTCATCACAACGTGGCCTTGAGATTCAGGAGAGGTGTCATCATCAGCGGAGCAATCCTATTCAAGGACCCCGGCTACGTGCAGAATCAATTTATTCGCGCCGAGCCATATAGCTTCAGCGTAGCGGATGTCAGTGTCCCTGCATCAGTGCTCGAGGCGTGTCAACATGCGGAATGGGATGCCATGCGCAGTGAATATCGATGTAGAAATTGGATTCCCATCTCTGAGGCAAACAGTGCGACATTGGAAAGCAGACTAGGGCAATAGGCCTGTTTGGGCGGGTGGACACTATGCATGTCCTAGGCACGTGTCCCAAACTAAGCAACCAGCACAGACATAATAGTCTCGTGTCTTGAAATAACGGCATCGAGCCGTCTTGGCAAGCGAAGACTCCGTCCTAGACCGAAGAATTGAGGACTGGAAATCTCGACTAGTAAATTTGACACGGCGAAACCCGCTACTGTACTATCGAAAGACGAAGCGAAATAACCTCACAATCCAAGCCCCTAACTCCGAAGTAATCTTTCGCCGCTTGATGACCAGCCGCGGCCACTGGCAAATCTACATGCCGCCCGAGCCTCAGTCCACAACACCGAATCCCGAAGAATCCACGCAACAATCAGCCGAAGGTTCTCAGATACAAGTCGCTAAGGTTCATCCTCCTAAGGCCAGCGAGATTGTCTTCGACCTAACGAATCCTTCGGAAATTGAGAAGATTCTGAGGAACCTCAGGCGGCGATATCAGTCTGAATTCAGAGACCATGGCGTATACATTCTCTATGCGACGTTCGGGTTCCTTGGCTGGAAGGATGCGGAATTCACGAATGGCTCTGTCGAGGAGATTCGGTCGCCACTTCTGCTCGTAGCTATTCAACTTGAACAAGACTCAATCCTGACCCCGTTCAAAGTTTCTATGCCTCCGACAGAGGATGATGCCGTCCTAAACCCTGCACTGGATGCTAAACTAAGGAGTGACTTCAAGGTCGAGCTCCCGAGACCGCCTGAAGATTGGGGAGGATTCTCTATCAAGGATTATCTCGGAAAAATCCGAGATATGGTCGGACAAAAAGGTTGGAGCGTCGATGATAAGGTCGGAATTGGCCTTTACAATTTCCACAAGTTCGAGATTTACAAGGACCTCGAATCAAACAAGGAGCAGATCTCTAAGAGCACCATGATACAGGCACTTGCGGGGCGGCCGGTTTCAGGCTTAGTCGTCGATGGCCTGCCAAACGAAGGTCAGATAGACGAGATTGAGAAGCCTGAAAGCACCTTCAACGTTTTGGAAGCAGACGGGTCACAGAGAATATGCATCGATTATGCGATGAAAGGGCAGAGCTTCGTGATGAACGGGCCCCCCGGGACTGGGAAGAGCCAGACCATTGCCAATATGATTGCTCAAGCGATATTTGAAGGCAAATCGGTTCTCTTTGTCAGTGAAAAGGTGACTGCGCTCGAGATGGTCTATAAAAGACTGCGTCAGGTAGGACTCGACCGCTTCTGCCTGATGCTTCACAGTGAGAAGGCAGTCAAGCAGGAGGTTGTTGCCGAGTTGAAGAGGGCCTTGGACGAAGATTCTAAACCCAAGATGCTCCCCACGCAACTGCAATTCGAGACCCTGCAGCAACTGAGGTCGAATTTGAATGGCTACGTCCGCTCGCTTCACGCTATTCGTAGTCCCCTCGGAACCTCTGCTTATCGAGTCATGGGTGAGATTGCGAAGCTTCGAACCTTGAACACGCCGTATGTTGCTACCCTCCTGGTCGATTCCCTCTCGGTGACTCCTAAGGATTTTCAACTCATCGAGGAACAAATCCGCAAGCTATCTAATGTTTGGAAGGTTGCTCTGGAAGAAGATTTTCCATGGAGAAACTCAAAATTCACCGAAGTGAACGTGGCGACCCGAGAGCAAGTTTCATCGAGACTGGGTGACCTCGTCTCGTCTTTGGAGCAGGTCCAGCTCGAAGGCGCTCGCCTTTCGGTGTCTCTGGGTTTCAATCCACCAGGAACGCTTGAAGAGAGCAGATGGCTCGTGGAACTTGGCGACGACGTTCTGTCCAGCCCTCTCCCTGAACGGAATTGGGTTGATTGCGCCAACATGGACGATTTAATCTTGGAAGCCAAAAGTAACCAGACGCTTCATGGCGACATTCTCAGAATAAAGAACATCGTCCTGACGAAGTACAATGAGTCCGTCTTCCTCCTGGAAGACGACATCTCTGACAGGATTGACCTAACCATTTCCAAAGTCTCAGAACTCATTGGAGGCGTCAATCCTCAATTGGGGAACGTAATGGTCTCGGAACTCGGAAGAATACAGTCTTTCCTTGACTTTTCGAAAAACGCCATTTCGACGTGGGTAGGAAAGGGTCGAGAGCTGTGCGATGCCTTCGGGATAAGTCTGGATACGATGAGCGAAGAACGCTTCGAGGTATTGACACGACTCTGTGACCTCTCTTTCGCGAGTGAGAAGCCTGAAGTCCGATGGTTGAACGGAACCGACCTGCCAATATTGGAAAAGGCCATCGACCAGGCTTCGCAGAATTATGGACGCTATAGAACCCTGAGCGCGAAGATTGCCGAGCGATACAGGAAGGAAATATTTGATCTGAATACGGTGGAGCTAAGCAAGAAATTCAATCGTTCCTACCGAGGCATCATCCGATATGCTCGGCCCTCCTACTACAAAGATAGAGCCGCCCTTCAAGATGTAAGTCTCACCGGCAAGATTCCGCTTACGATTGTGGACGACTTGCGATTGGCCGCTGAAACAGCTGCGCTGAAGGTCAGCATCGACGCTGGGAGCGCCGACCTCGCAAAAGAGATGGGAGGGTTCTACAATGGATACGAAACCGACTTCGCGGCCGCAAAGAGAGCTCTTGCCGTTGGCTCTGAGATTCTGAGACTGGCAAAAATCTTGCAATTGAACGAAAGAGCCGTCAACTCAATTATCTCTAATGAGATCAAGGAGAACAACCCTTCATTCAGTCAAGATGCACACGCAATCAAGGAGTCCGTTATGGTTTGGAAGACAAGTCGTGGAGAGCTGAAGGCATTCCTTCCGCTCGGGATGGTCCTGCCAATCTCGGGCGCAACGCTGACCTCCAGTCCTCACGGGAAGCTCATGAGCTTCTTTGAGGCGATGACCACTCATTGCAATGATTTTGCGTCGCTAATGAAGATAATCTCCCAAACATCCAAACAAGCCGGGCAATCGCAGGGCAACTACGATTCAATAGCAGCGGATGTGAAAGTGGTGCTTAAGGTCAAAGCCGAAGAGCGGAAGCTTGCCGCTCTCTCACCCGAACTTACGAGTAAGTATGGCGCCAGGTATCAAGGCCTGTCGACGGATTGGAATGAGATCCTGCTCGCGATGGATTGGACGAAGAAGATTCAAAGCAAGGTCGCTGGCCATGCCTTCGTCGATTCTGCTGAACAGTCCAAGTTAGCGGTGCCCTCAAGACTTACTGACTCCATCAGTCAAGGCAGGAGAGGCCCGCCTACCTCGAACATTGTCTTGAAAGAGCGTCTTCAATCGGCGATTTCCGGACTGAGTTACGTTCAGTCCTGGTTCGACGGAACCCTAAGGTTCGAAGGCAAAGACTTGCTCTCCTTGGAGGTTTATGAAATCGAGACAAGAATGAGGAATCTTCACGAAAGGACGGACGACATTCAACCCTGGGTTGACTTCGTAGATTGCAAGAAGCGGCTCTCCGATAAAGGGTTGTTGAAGTTCTTTCAATCGTTGTGCGAATCGCGTCCACCATCAGAGACGCTTCTCAACATCTTCCGACTGTCATTCGAGGAGGAATGGCTCGAAGCATTGCGGAAGCAAGACCAAAACCTTGGAGACTTTCGTAGGGCCGACCATCAAAAGACCATAGCAGAATTCCAGAATCTCGACAAAGAGTTGATTAGGCTTGCGGCATATAGAATCATATCAGAAGGGAACCAGAGAAAGCCACAGGGAGTGATGTTTCAGACCGGAGGATCCGAAATTAGCATATTGAAAAGGGAAGCAGCGAAAAAGGCCAGAGTGATGCCGCTCAGGCGGCTCTTCCAGCAGATTCCAACCCTCCTCTTATCCCTCAAGCCTTGTCTTCTGATGAATCCCCTCGCTGTCAGTCAGCTGCTCACCGGTGACTCGATAAGATTCGACCTGGTAGTCTTCGATGAAGCGTCTCAGGTCGTCCCTGAAGATGCGATAGGGGCAATCTATCGAGGAAAGACGGTTGTCGTAGCGGGTGACAACAAACAGCTTCCGCCGACTGACTTCTTCGGGTCCACACAATATGACGATGATGACAACTGGGAGGAGACCGATGATTCCACCGAAGTGCACGAGAGCATTCTGGAGAAGTTCTCCTCCCTAGACCTCCCGGTGAAGACCCTGAAGTGGCACTATCGAAGCAAGCACGAGGACTTGATAGCGTTTTCGAATTACAATTTTTACGAACGGCAGCTGATTACGTTCCCAGACTCGAAGACTAGAGAATCCGACCTAGGAATTAGGTTCGAGTACGTGAAGGAAGGAGTTTATGATAGAGGCGATAGCCGGACAAACCGGGTTGAAGCGGATAAAGTCGCTGACTTCGTGCTTGAGCATTACAAGATGCATCCGGAAAAATCACTTCTTGTTGTGACTCTGAATATCCCTCAGAGAGACTTGATTGATGAGATAATCAGGGAGCGGCGCAAGCAGCATCCCGAGCTCGAGACGTATTTTGACGAGAAGCGTTTAGACGTTCGCCTCGAAGGCTTTGATGTCAAGAATCTGGAATCAGTTCAAGGCGACGAAAGAGACGTCATAATCTTCAGCGTAGGATATGGAAAGGATTCGCTAGGTCGAATGTCGATGAATTTCGGACCCTTGAACAAGTCCGGAGGTGAGAGGCGCTTGAACGTGGCGACCACGAGGGCCCGCGAGAAAATGGTCGTAGTCGCTTCAATAAGAGCTGCCGATATCGATTCGTCGAAGTCAGCCACCGGTGTCCGAAAGTTACACGATTATCTTGATTATGCGGAACGAGGGCCTATCGCGCTCCAATCGACCTCCGGAACGGATGTTCTCCCTTACGAATCCCCCCTGGAAGAAGATGTGGCGAAGGCGATTCAGGAGATGGGATACGTAACGGTGCCTCAGGTAGGCTGTAGCGGCTACAGAATTGACCTTGGCGTTGTTGACCCTGCGAACCCGGGACGGTTCATCGTTGGGGTCGAGTGCGACGGGGCGAGTTATCACTCGTCATATTGCGCGAGAGACAGGGACAGGTTGCGTCAGGATATACTGGAGGGAATGGGGTGGACGATTTACCGTATCTGGGCCCCCTCATGGGTTACCTCTCGGAAGACAGAGATTCAGAGCTTACATGAACGAATCGAAACTGCACGACAGGAGTCAAGCAGCCCATCGCCGCTCTTCAGTCCTGTTCCGCCGCCGACCACCACGATGCCTGGGCCGCCTCAGGTAGAGACCCAACCTTCGAAGGCGCTCGACATAAAGAAGCTGATCGGAAACGAGTACGTTGTCGCTAAACTACGACCCAAGTACAAGTTTAGGGTGGTTTTCGAAAATGACTTGATTTACGGAAATCCATACTGGACGGATTTCGTCAGGCTTCTCACGGAGGTCGTGAGGGTGGAGGGTCCTGTCCATCTGGACTGCGCGACTCAGAGAATCAGCGATGTGAGCTATTTCGAGAGATCGAGTTCTCGGGTCGCATCAGCGGTACGCATCGCAGCGAGAAGATGCGCGAAAGCGGGGCTGCTCGAAATCAGGGGTGAATTCCTATGGCCGGTGGGAGCGGGAAGTGTCAGGGTTAGAACTCCCAATCCGCTCAGAAAAGAGAGTCAAAGAAAGCCTGAATTAATTCCTCCGGAGGAAATACGAGAAGCCATGAGACAGATTGTGGGATATGCGCTGAGCGTCCCGGTCGAAGGCTTGGTGGCCGAGACGGCGCGGTTGTTCGGCTTTGGGAAGACAGGCGAGCAGATTAGGCAAATATTGACTGCCCAAGTCACTCAAATGATTGATGAGGGAATCTTGGTTAGTAAGGAAGGCGTCGTATCGCTTAGCGACACTTCAAAGGTCGAATTCAAGGGCTGACGTAGGAGGTCTACCGGAGACATTCTAATTTTGACCACCATCTTAATGAAATTTGAACGTACCAACAAAATACTGGAGTGGCGAAGCGCTTTCGGAGCTGTTGCCCCATATTCATACTTAGGTTACGATGACATCCAATGTATGAACCTAAGCATACTACCCCGGAAAAGCGATAGACGCCCCGTTAAACGCCGCGTCTACCAGACTAGACGACTGGCAGGTCATCTTTAGCCTAGGGCCTGACCAGAGCAAGCTGACGGAGCACTTCAACTACCGCGGCTCAGTCTCGTCGACCAAGATCACCTTCACTCCCTCCTTTCTTGCTCGTTTACCAAACTTCTTGTCCTTGGTGACTAGTGTCAGCTCCGGGTGAGATACAACAAACTCTTGGATCTTCTTGTCCTGAACGCTCTTGCTTGTGTCTTTGCTGCCTGGGATTTCAGTGACGTCCCTGACTGTGATGCCTGCTCTCTCGAGGTAGGGTCTCAACCCGAGAGACTGGGCGTCCAAGAAGAGCTGAACCATGCTTGCGCCTCGGCTCTGGTAACTTGGCGTCATCTAGGCCCGAATCTTCGGGCTGTTAAATGGCGTCAGTTTTGCTACTCTCGGTGAGAGCGTGGCGTGATTCCAGTGTTCCGGAAATCTCCATCATGACCACAATTCAAGTGGCAATTTTCAGGGTAGCCCGTGCAGAGAATTACTGGAGAGTAACGGCCTCCGTGATGGGCTTCCCATTGGCCTCGCCCGCGATTGGAACGGCTGTTTCCGTAGGAAAGCTGTTTCCCGCAGCACTCACAGTAGCCACTGGTCTTATCAAAGGCCCTCTCAATCTCGTCTGGACTGAACTCATATTGACTCATGCCGACATCTCGACCTCATTCTTTGTCCGGCTTCCATGCCTGTTCATGAATAGCCCAAAGCTGAATAGGAAACCCAACGCCCCTAAGTCACTAAACCACAGGAATCCGAAGGGTTTGGCGTTCGCGTAGGCGTATGCGACGAACATGGCGTAAATGACAAGCAGGCAGTTCATCGGGGAGACGGCTGTCCTTCGCTTGGTCATGCCGAACCTCTTGTTGCGGCCTTTCCTGTCTGTCACCAGTAATCCACTCTTGAACTGTGGGTCTGGGAGTAAATCCACGCGCCGACAGTCACCACCAGGATGATTACCAAAACCACGATGATTAGCTCGCCCATCCCTGCAAGGGACTTGCCCGTCGCTACTCCACTGGATTCGTTGAACGCACCCGCAATCCAAGAGATGAAGTCGCCAAACACAATTAAGCCTAGGGAAACCGCCGTTAGAACCAGACCCGCACCAATAGAGACTTTCGCCCTCCTGTTCATGCTCTTTGTCACTCCATTTGGAGTAGTGCCGCATACTTAAAGATAGTGCAGCCCAGCCACAAAGGCCGACCGAGGTAAGAAAAGATGTCTACGAGACGATGCTCCATACTAGGATAAATAGCATGACATACCTATGGGGGCCCGCGCGTGGAGAAATGGACAAATGTCTAACCTCGAACTGATCGACCGAGTTACCTTTCAACTTCTTTCGGAGCTTGATAATTCGGAAGGGATGCGTTACGTAGCTCTTAGGAACAAATTGGGAGTCGGCGATTCGACACTTGCCAATAGACTGGCGGCCCTACAGAAGGAAGGTTACATCGGGGTGAAGGCCGTCTTGCACGAGAGTGGCAGGAACTATATCGTCTACGAACTGACCAAGGCCGGCCGTGACTATGTCAGGCGGCATCAGATTACCCAACTATTCAAGTAACTATCCACGTGGATACCGAGGCCGGTCGTCGAGGCCTTGGAGGTTCATCCCGACAAGATAGAGGACCCGAGGCCAGTCACCTTCGTCAAAGGGAAGAAGGTTGAGATTCGGGCCGGGTCACGATAAAAGAAGAATTCCCTATCACAAAGAAAGAATTTCCTATTCACATCGGTTAAATATCATTTGACAGTCAGAAGGGCGACAGATATGACGGGGAAGAATAATTCTTCAGACAATGCCCTTCTATACACATTGGGCATAGGTTCACTCGGTTCTGTGATTGGGATGGTCCTCTTGGGTGGCGCTGGCTTCCCAATCGGCATGATTGTTGGCGGCGTTGCCGCGTCTCTAGTGCTATTCAGATAATCCGCAACTGACACCAGTTAACAGCCCGAAGATTCGGGCCTAGATGACGCCAAGTTACCAGAGCCCAGAATTCTGTCAAGTAAACATCTAAATCTCAGAGTGCACTGCCATGCTCTTCCTTCGGCCGTGGAGGCATAGGGCCGAATTCAGGAACAAGAATCGTAACGTCGGTCGAAATTGTGCTGGCTCCTAGAGAATGAATGCTTGCATCAGCCCTCGCGGCAACTGGGACTGTCTCATCACCGAGCGCCTTGTCAAAGTTCGCCGGGAGGAGCCCCTCCCCTAACAGAAGTTCTGCCTTGTAAGTGAAATAGGCCTTCTTGAACTCGGCAACGTAGGACTCGATAATGAAGCTGATGACTCCGAATGCATCACGGAGGCCCTTTGTCCCGAGAACGGGAGTAGACATTCCAATGTTGATTTGATTCCCCTTGATGAAATATTGATGAACCAAACCACACCTGACCGAGTCGTAGTACGCTGAACACTCTTCAGGCGAGTAACCCATGCGAGCGAGGAAAACCCTGTAGTTGCTGCCGCTGGCTTTCCTCTCCGTAAGAGTTCCGTTCGTCAACCCCCCCAGGATTTCCGTGTAGGCACTTAGGACCAGCGCGGCCGCGAAATTCGCGCGCCCCTTGATGCAAGCGTCAATGTCATTGAACATGAACCCCTCGACGTATTTCTCAAGCCAAATCTGCCGATCAGCTGCTTTCATAGCTTAGAGCTTCATTCGAGATCTCATTTATCGCTTCTCAACGTGGAGCGTAAATACCAAGATCGTCAGTAATGATCGAATGACCGACACACCCTACCCGGAATCGCGAAACATAGGCCTAAGGCCTCTCGGCGGAGAGGGCAGACTAGGCTACGTCCCCGCCGCCGAGTACCTAATCGACCCCCGTTATAGCCAAATCCAATCCCGGGGGATGAGCAGTGAGTTGGTTCTCCAGGCCCTGGTCGAGATGAGGATCGACGGATGGAAGTCGGGCTACGCCAGCGTCGACAACGTGCTGCGTCACCTCCAGCGCAAGTCCCGGGGGTACGGCGCGCCCAGCTACGCCAGCGTCGGGTGGTACGCGCCCATGCTGAAGGCCTTCTACGAACATGCCGGGAGTCTTCGTCCCGAGCGCGGGGGCCTCGCACGTGACGCAGGACGTCGCGAAGCTCAAGCGGTTCGCGAAGATGGAGGCAAGCCGGATAGTGAAGTGCGCGGCCAGGAACGCGGGCCTCAAGGAGTGGAAGGACGTCTACCCTCACTCCCTGAGGAAGTCCTTCGAGGAGGCTCTGAGGAGGCGGAGGCCGGACGGCTCGATGATGAACGAGAAGGAGGTCAAGTTCCTCTTCGGGCACCTCCTCGCGGGGAGCCAGGACACCTACTTCGGCTCGGGGGTGAGGGTGGAGGGGTCGACGGTGAGCTTCGACAAGGCGATGGCGAAGATTGTGCAGTTCTTCCCGGAGCGAAGCCTGGTCAGCAGGGACGAGACCCTCGCGATATTCAACAGGAGGTTCCTCAAGATGTCGAACTGGACGGACGGGGAGATCGACATGCTCGGGGACCTTAGCGAGCTCGAAGAAGGGAAGATGCGGGAGCTCCTGGACAGGAAGAGCATGCAAGAAGCTCGGGCTCAACGGGAACACGCAGGAGGTCGTGCCCATGGGCGAGGTGAAGAGGTTCATCGGGGAGGGCCTGGGAGTACCTATCGGCGCTCCATCGGGAGAGGCCGTGATCAGGCTGCCGCCCCGCTGACCGGGTCTCCTGTCCCCGCATCACGGACTGGCGCGGTCCGGCTTGCGGTAGAGGATCCTCCAGTACATCATGACCTTGACCCGGAACTCCTCGTCCGGCAGGTAGTCGGGCTCGGACAGGATGAGGTCCCTCAGGGCGCTCGAGGAGAGCACCCTTGTCCTTGCTAGTTTCTTAAGGTCTGCGATGCTGACAAGCCCCGGTGCCTGACGAGAGGACTGCACTGTCGTTCATCCTTTGTGAGACATGGAAGATTTAACGCCGCGATGGAGGCGAAGGCAACGCGTGGATTGGGCTCACCCGCTCTAGACACACGGGAGATTGCTCGTCAGATTCTCGTAGCGTCGTGAAGCCACAGATTCAGGACCACATCAGCTTGGTATTCGGACGGAATACCTTTATGCGCCGACTGGCCTAATGAATCGAGAATCAGGATGCAGTCTTCCTCCGATGGACGCCCGTTTCATTGCTCTCTTTGCGACAAGGATATCACAGAGAAGGGGGCCATATCCTAGAATTTCACTTTCACCAGATTTGCGCCGACAACATGGCCGGAATGCTACGTCAGATTAGGGCCTTCAACCAATAGACTGCCCGCCATCCGTCGCGGGGTCGCCCATCGTGTTATCCTCCCATTCACGCAAAGAGGATTGAGGGTGCGTGAAAGGAAGCATGTCTCTATCACTTTCCCGCTAGGACAGTCAGGGGACTGTTTCGTCGACTGGGATGAGCTTGCTCAGGTCCTAATAGATCCGAAGGAACTCAGAAATGCGTAGATTCTCTAACCTTCCTCGATGACGTCCTCGTTCCGGGTGACCCTGATGATGCTGTAAGACCATACCAGGCCGTTCTCTTTGTATGACTTCATGTCCAGGCGCTTGGTCGATGTCAAGCTTGCGTGCGGGTTCGATGTTTCAGGGATATTGATCCCTTCTTGGCGCATGACATTCCTGAATGTCTCCAGGCCTCTCACGTGGACGATGTACTTGTATTCCGTGTCTAAGCTTTCAACGTCGCGAACACCCGTGGCCTGCACGTCCATGGGAGCAACATTCCTGGGGCTTTTGTTAAAGGGTACGAACATTAGCCTGAATCCGTGTTGGGGACTAGACTACACAGCAGCTGCGATGCTACACGCTATCCCGAAGCTCGACGGCTCGGGCGGTGCCGTTGATAGGGAGGGGGCTCAGCTCGCGTCTTTGGAAAGCGAGACGGGATTGTCGTCTGGCTCTGCATTCCTTGAGTCCTGCATGGACGTCTGGGGCTGGGCGCCGTGGTCAGAAAAAGCTGTTAGTCACTTAGAGCGTCTTCTATGGTTTTGGCGAGTGCCGATGTGGGGAATGGTTTCTGCAGGAAGAATAATCCCGCAGAAATTATACTCTGCTCTCCAGGGTCCCGCTCTTTTACCGAGTCGTCGGCGGTGACGATGACTATCTTTATCTCCGGCCTGACGCGCAGAATCTTCTCAGCCGCCTGCATGCCATTCATCGTGGGCATGCGGTAGTCCATCAGTATCAAATCTGGGTGGGTGCTACCCTCCAACACAGCTTGAACAATCTCATCTCCGTCATGGGCAACACACGCCACATGATATCCTAGCCTCTTGACCAACATTGAAAACAACGAGCATAGCTCTTCCTCGTCATCCACTATCGCTATGCTCTTTCTGCTCTGCTTGCCTATCTCGCGTTGACCATTTGAAAAATGAGAGCCCTGTCCTATCCGGCTTGATTCTCCTGAAGAATCTCTGGTGGACCTTGTCAAAGGAGCGAGACTCGGCGGGTAGACCCGTCGAGCGATTATGCTTTTGGTAACCATACTTCCACCTTCGTCCCCTCTGCGTAGTCTCCTTCCACCCTGTCCGTGATCGCCACTTTCCCCGAATACCTCTCCACCACGAGCGCATAAACTATTGAGAGCCCAAGGCCAGCCCCAGTTGCTGTGTTCAGATAACGCGTGAATATCTTGTCCTTCATCTTGTCTGGAATGCCCTTTCCACGGTCAGTGAAGGTTATCTTCCAGCAGGGCGCCCTTTTTCCTTCAAGCATCGCTTCAATTTCTTCCACCTGAACTTCGACAGGCACTTCGTCTGTTTCAGTATAGTTGACCGAGTTAGACAGTATGTTCGTGAACGCTTCCTCCAACAGGTTATCCGCGAGAACCCGTGCTCCCGACTTCACAGACGCAGAAAGGTTGATCGACCTTTGAGGGTGGGACTTTATTATCAAGGCTACCGATGTTTGCAGCGAATCTTCGAGATCGACAGGATGGAGCTCCATATCAGCCTGGGAGATTATCCTTCCCAGTTTCTTCGCTCTCTCGATCAGGTCGCTCGAACCTTTCGTCGCCTTCAGGATCGCGTCGACCAGAGATTGACTCTCGGTGCTCGTAAGGTCGGCCTTCAGAATCTCTGCACTCGTGACCACAATCTGATTGTAGTTTCTGATGTCGTGTGCCAGAATGTCCTGCAACAGCTCCGCCGCTTTTCTGGCGCGTTTCTCCCTTTCCAGCACGACCTCTTCCCTCTCTCTGAGTTCAACATCTTCCCACATCCTCTCGAAGAACCGAACGTTTGCGAGCACCATGGAATTCCTGGTCGAGTAGGTGGCAACTCCTATCGCTTTGTCAAAATCCGGTTGCGAGTCGTCCTTCTGCTCGATGACGAGCGAGGCATCCTTATCGACTACGAGGACAACAACGGTGATCGGAGTGGTGGCTTCGAGAATACGCCTGTGGTTAATCGGGTTTCTCCCGACCTTTGACTCGATCTTTCTGTTCAGCGCTTGAAGAGTCACCTGAACGAGTGAATCTGGAGCGATAATGCTGACTTCCACACGTCGCCCCGATGCAGCGGCCTGCAGGGCCTCGATTACCCCGATTCTCTCGTCGCGATGGAATGCGTTGGCAGTTGGCAAGATGACCAGAATTTCGTGTTTGGCTTGTTTGACTAGGTCGACGTACATCCTTTGAATCTGCTGGGGATCGCGTATTATCTCAATCTTGGGCTGAACGACCCCGTTCTCGATTTCCTTGATTCGTTCCTCTGCGGGAGTGGCCACACTCCAGAACGTCTCGAACACCTTCCTGTTCTGTTCGACGAGAGGATTGGCATTACTGTAGATTACCGTGACCATGGCATTAAGCTGGAAAGTTGTGCTAGTTGGGGACGACATGTACTCGCTTTCGCTCATGGCAAAGTTCCCCTTTACGTCATCAAGATGACGAAGTTCGATGTTCTTCATGAGCTCCTTACAGTAGGCGATGTTCTTCTCGTCGATCTTCGTGAGTATTCGCAGGCATCCCCCCCTCTTCTTTACGTCAAAGTAGGCTTCGGCTGCGTTCTTGGCGTCTCGAGATTGGTCGGGTTCCGGCGCAGTCATAGTCTCAGCCATTATGTCAAGGCCGTTCTTGGCGTTGGAAAAAATGCTCGTAGCCCTGTCCATTACTGACTTCTGATCTGTCAGAACTTCAGTACGTTGGGCTGAGATGCTCGTGAATTTCCACGTCAAACATTCGAATGCAAGGATACATTAAAGACGAAACTCACATGGCTTCGTAACGATGACAAGACTTTATTCCCTTAAGATCGTATCGAGCCCATGAGTAGTATGCGCGAGTTACGAGGTTGGGCAGCTGCAGTGGGTGCGGCAAAGGCACTCACCTCGAGGGGCCTATCCGTGTCTGCAACGGTTGCGGTCATGCCACCAGCTCGTGCAACTGCTTGACCTTGTTGTGTGACGACCATCGAGAGCTTGGACCCATTGCAAAGCCATAGCCGGACGAAAGTAGAGGCGCCAGCCGAGAAAGAACATCTAGTGGGAAGTATTTGTCCTTCAAACAATGTTCCAGAAGCTTGAAATAGAGAACCCATTCCTAACATCGTCATGAAGTACCGCAGCAGGACAGAAATCATCGAAGCATTGCTGCAGTCCGCGATGAACGGCGCAACAAAGACGAGGCTGATGTACAGCGCATACCTCTCATATGTCCAGGTCCAGGAGTACCTAAAGTTCCTGCTTGGAAAGCAACTTCTATCGTTCACAGAGGAGACGCAGGAGTATAAGCTCACTGAGCAGGGTCTTCACTTCCTGAGGACATACCGCGAGATCAGCGATGTTGTCGCTCTTCCGAGCAACAAGCCAGAAAATAATGCGTATGCGTATGCGCGCTGAACGCTTACGATATCACATCTTTGGTCGCTGGAGAAAGCGCCCGGAGCCGTTCATCGTCTGATGGATTGTCTAGCGGTCCAATCCCAGGCACCGGTCTTCCGGGTGCTTCACATTTTTGGGTAAAAACGAAATTCTTGGCGCTGTCAAGACCTCGTGATGAGGCGGATGAATCTCAGGCCCAACAAAAGATATGCATCTCCCTGACGGAGAAATCTTCACGTAGAAGTTCTGACCTTGTATTAGAAAGGGCGCGCCGGACTAACTGTTATGTCTGGAGTGGTTCAACTCAAGTTCACGGTCTCGAGAATCGATAGCATAATTGCGAACGCGAAAGTGTTTGGTTTGGTCTTCTACGACTTTGTGCTCGCCAAGAAGTCTGAGGACATTATCACTGACCGTATCTTAGTCTCCGATGAGACAATCGTAGTCCAGGCCAGACCAAAATTAAAGTGAAATATCTCTACGCTGCCGTGGAGCTTCGCGTTCTCCCGGCCACGAGTCTGCCTTGTCGGCGCATACGTCCCCTACTCTCAGTTGACCCGCTTCAGGAGGGTCCTGAAGCTGGGGGAGTCGTGCCTGGGTCTGGATGTGAGCGTCCAAGAGTAGATCGGCTTGTCCTCGCCACGGCAATCGGGCGCCAAATGGAGCTTCCGGAAGTCTTTCTTCTTCGAGACAGCGGAGTGTGTCCGTATCGAGTACCATCTGCTCCTCCGCCTGATGCCCAGGCCGGAGGAGTCTATGGCCACGTGCTTCTTTCGAGGACTTCCAAGACTTTTTGAATCGAGCGACGATCGCGTCGTTGACGTCTGCCAAGGTGTCGAGGCCTATCCCGGACGCTGCGCAGTGGATGGTCGACTTGCCCGGAGCCTTCCCGAGCCCAGCTCCCTGAGGAGGCTGTGGGGTTCGTCCTCAGGCGGAGCATGACGAGTGTAACAAACAAGAGGATTCTAGTCGCGGGTCCAACTTGCCGCTAGCCTTCCTCGATTACGTCTTCGTTCTTGGTGACTCTAATGATACTGTAGGACCATATCAGAGCGTTCTGCTTATGCGCTTTCATGTTGAGACGCTTTCCACATGTGAAACTCACATGGTGAGATCCGTCAGGGATGTTAATCCCCTCACTCCGGATGATATTCAGGAATGTCTCCCAGGCCCTGACGTGGACGATGTATTGGTATTCAACATCCGGCTCAAGAAAGTTGCGAGAGGGTATCTGCTGGCCGCCGGCTGTTGCTGGCTCCCGCTCGCCCACGTCTAAACATGTCGTGATTCTTGGAATGCTTTTTGAATGCTTTGGAACATTGTTCTAATCTGGGTGATCGTCCGGCACCGTACAGGTTCGCGCATCCTGAAGGTTCTGAGGGACGCGTGGAAAAAGCCTGAAAAAATGGATTGGAAACATGGCGGAGCGCGAGGTGGCCAGAGAGGAACGGTCAATCGAAGAATCTGCTTCAAAACTCATCATGGGTCGTAGCATCATGGGATAATGCGAAGCGGTCTAATGGCCTCCGTTTCCAGTGGCCCTTTGGACGGAATGTTGCACCATCATTATCAACTTCTCTCCCGATGATTCGATGTCGACCATCCCTGGCCGTCCGACCGTAGGTGGTTTGTAGGAGGCCGCCTCTGCTCCAAGCCGTTCCACTTCTTCGAGCGCAGCAGCGACTTTGACGCCGAATTTCTGTTCGATGCGCCAGAATTTCCCTCTCGACTTGTAACGGCCGACGTTCATCTCCTCTACGGTCACCAGCTTTGCCTCTTCCAGCCTGCGCAATATCCTCGTCGTGGTAGACCAGTTCCTTATCTCAAGGGCTCCCATGATGTCCTTGGTCATGACCTGACCCGCCTCGCGGTGGAGAAAAAGAAGGATCCGGATGCTGTGGGGTCCCTCGAGCACCCCCTCAAGAATGCTGACCAACCTTACACACCGAAGACAAAGCGCCTCGCGCTTCTTACAGTGACCAATGAAAATTAGTAATCATATTACAGACACATTGTTACTGCAGAAATTATCATGCAGCATCAGCGACGACCCTTGGCCTCCTACTAGCCTTCTTCAACGGTTTCCCCCTTTCGCGATAACTTCGATATGATGTACGACCTGATGATGCCTCTCTCTTTCAAGCGTCTCAAGTTTAGGAGTTTGTCGGAAGTAAAAGTGATCCTCTTGCTGTCCCAGGCCGTTACGATGCCTTCTCTGAGCATGAGGTTCCTGAATGTCTCCAAGGCCGCTGGCACGACCGTGTATGCATACTCGTCTTCATTTGCGGGAAATTTTTCAGGATGCTCGGCCAATGTTCCGAAGCACCTTCAGAACGTGTAGGTCGCCCATAATTATGGGTTCCAATGATGATAATGGAAGAATCCTCCAGCCAGCTCCGGAAAAATGATAGGGTAAACGGGCTTCGCATGAAGAAAAGCCTAGAATTTTTTGCGGTGCAGAAATAGCATTTGCCAGCCTTCCTGCATGGGCAGAACAATTCCGACATCAAATCAGGCTAACGCCGAGCTCATGAGGGACCTCGCTAGGGTCAGAGAAGGCCTCACGACGGACGAGAAGAAGCTCTGGGACGAGTTCATGCAGACCGCGCACCTCAACGAGAGGGCCATATCCCTCGCGGTCTTCTGCGACCCTCTGTAGAGCATGACGCTGGCAATGTTGTTCAAGCAGTTCAAGGTGACCAATAAGCTCGGCGTGGACTTTTCCGAAAGGCAACAGGAGCCGCTCGACGAGTCGGAGCCTGATTGATTTGACCGGCGGGTTAGCCGTCGCAGCTTGGACCTCTTGGAAGGCACGAAGGACATCCAGGACGGCCCCACATTCACGCTTTTCACAAGATTCGATGGTCGTATCTTAGGAATTTATTAGACTCCGTAAAACCGCGAGGACGATTGGGAGTAGGGAAAGATGGTGAGGAATATCGCGACGACTATCAGGACGCAGCGATCTTGGCAGCGCCTCGCTGAGGCGTGTTCGAAGCGGAGTTCAAGGCTCTGCGCATGAGGAAGAGAAAGGCGATGCCCGATACTGCCAAAAGGACTTGATACGACGCGATTCTCCACAACACGATCGCGGCCCACGGGGAGAACCCGTACACGGCGGATAGATAATATTTCATTACTAGCTCTGTGACCCCGGAGCCGCCTATCGAGACGGGGAGCGTCCCTATCCCTATGACGCTGTAGGCGGCCAAAGTGGAAGAGAGAACATCGATTTTTAGGCCTGCCGCGGCGATCACAAACCACAGCGCCAGGCCGGAAAGAAGGGCTTCGACGACCGTAAGGGCGACGGTCTTCGCAACCAATGGGAGAGACTCTCTGCGTAGGAGCGCCCGGGCCGCGGACGAAAAACTCCTCGCGTCCACTCGCGCCCCCCTCTCGAAGACGCTTCGCTCTGGCTTGGCCCATGACGCGTGCCACGAGTCTGAATATGCTGTGCGGCAAGGTGACGCCTCTCAGTCCAGGGATTAGGAAGACGACGGTGTAGGCCAAGGCAGAGGACACCGAGACCAACGCGAGCGTCGATGCCATCATCGTAGCCCCTCATGACAGGGCATAGGCGGCAGCGACGCCCATCACGGCTGAGCTGACGTAGGCTTGGATGAGCATCTCGAAGTAGCCTATCCAGAGGGCATCGCCGCGCTCGACGCCCCTTCTCGACAACCATGCGGTGGAGAGGAGGAAGCTTCCTACGTCCGCTGGCGTCGTGAGAGCAAGGAATTCGCTGGCCAACTTTAGGTTGCCGATGCCGTCAAGGTTCAGTCTGGGGTTTTTCGCGAACCCCCTCGCCACCATCCTGAATCTGATGACGCTGACGAGCAGTCCGGCGATCGAGGCTGCGGCGGCCAACACAAAAGGGAGGAGGCCGATGGTGGCGAAGTCTGAAACAGAGACTCCAGAGAAGACCGAGATGATTACAACAATGGCAGAACTGGCGATGAGGCCTATGGCCATCCATCGGATTACCGACGCGGAAAGCTGAAAGGCGGTTGTCGGCTTCCTTCGACCGGAAGACATGCCATGAAATGTCAATCATCGCATATCTGCGAGCAGTAGTCTGGGCCAGAACAAATCACGATGAAATATCTCTACTTTGCCGCGCAAGCTCCGCGCCGGAGACCGCGCCCGCAGCCAGGGGTCGCCCCGAGGGCGCCCCAAGGCGGCTGCCGGGCAGCGTATAGCGCCTGAAAGTTGAATTTGCCCTCTGTCGTTACATCTGAGTAAGATTCTTCTGATCTTCGTCGAAGACCGTCCCTAGGAATGCCAACACCGCGCCTTTCAGGGCAGCGTCTGGGACACCCTTCGAGACGAATTCTCCTACTACAGTGATGCCCGTCTCGTTGCCCTTGGGCGTGTAGAACTGGAACGACTTGGACCCCGTCATTGGTCCCTCTAGCGTCTCGAAGGCGATACCTACCGGTGGAAACGCGGTCGTCTTGACCTTGTTCTTGGCCCATGATCCGTCTGGCATCTGGGTCTCGTAGCTCAAGATGAAGCGCTCTCCCTGCTGTTCGCCCTTCTGGTTCCTCAGGCTCGGGTGGCTGTGCTCGCCCTCGGACTGGTTCAGCTTCCAAACCTTGTCCAACGGCGCCTTGAAAGTGCTTCCTTCGTCGAAAATGAATACCATGAGTTAAGAATGTGGGGGTCGGATATTAAGTCAGATAGAGAAAAAAAGGATAGCGTCTCTTAAATAAGCAAGTATACTTAGGATATCGAGGCATGGAAAGCGAAATTCCTGCGCGCGGGTCAAAAGGGCATGATGATGCCACCGACCTGCTCACTCCGGCCGTCCCAATAGCGAATTGCCCCATAGCCACGAGCCTCGGCGTCCTCGGGCGCAAGTGGACGATCCTGATCCTCAGAGACATGACCATGATGAAAAAGGAGAGGTTCAGCGAAATCCTGAAATCGACTCCCGGGCTGACCCCGAGAGTCCTCTCCAACCGGCTGCGTGAGTTGGAGAGGGAAGGCATGATCGAACGCGTCGAGAAGAGGAAGGGGCCGAATCTCGTTCGCTGGATGGTGACGGAGAAAGGGAACGACACCATACCCATCCTGATGAGGTTCGCCGCGTTCGGGTCAAAGTGGTACGCTGAAGAGGTGTTTGAGGACAAGACACCCAAGATGCTGCGAGAGGTCTATCCCGCGTGGGAAGCGCAGAGCGTCGAAAGGCGCTATCCGTAGGGACGCCTGGCCAACCCGCTGCCGGCAGACGGCGTGGCAATCCCTACGCTTGTGGGATTGTCGGCGCCGGTGATTGCCAGGACGCATCCTGGACGGGGTGATTGATTCCCGGTTTCGCGCCGGTGTCATGGATAAGGTTGTGCTTGGCGAAAGAGTCGGCGTCCGCTGAGACCGCTCCGCACGCCGCGCACTTGTATTCAGTTGACTTTGTCATGCTTTCAGACCTAGTCTGGGCTTGAGCACATTCGCCCACCTAGGTCCGGGACCCGCCTACGTAGGGAAGATTGGTTCCTAGCTCACGTCGTCGAAACGAGAGGCGCGCTGCGTGCCTCTTGGGTTGAGCCCTCTGACTTCGTCGAGACAGCCGCGCCTTCCCCGGTGACAGGTTCAAATCCGAACTTCTCTTGCCAGGCAGCCGTGACACGACCGCTCGGCCCATCCACCCCGGATTGATGGAGCATGGCACTCGACCTCTCAATCTTCGTCTCACTCGCCTTCCTTTTCGGGATAGCCGCGCAGTTCAGGGCGGCGGACGGGTACTCCTTCCTGCGAGGGATAATCGCGATCCTGGAGGGAAGGCTGGGGGTGATGTATGCCGTGGTGGCGGTCACCGCCGTCTTCTCCCCGTTCGTCCTCAATGACGTCCTAGTCCTCATCCTCACGCCGGTCCTCGTGAGCTACTCAAAGGAGTCCGGCGCAGACATCGCGCCTCTGCTCGTAGCAGAGGTGACCTTTACGAACATCGCCAGCTCCCTCACCCCCCTCGGGAACCCGCAGAACATCCTGCTCTGGCAGGCCTCGAGGATCTCCGCAGGCCAGTTTGTCGCGGGCACCTGGTTGCATTTGGTCGCCTCGGGGGGAATCGCGGCGCTCCTGCTGTTCAGGTTCAGGGCGAAGGTAGCGAATCGGAGCGTGGCGAAGCCCAGGATCGCGTCTTGGAATCCCGCGGCCTATCTCGGTGGGTCGGCG
>Ga0307374_10003008_pt1 | contig 29350 bp, 24 predicted proteins | sample OX3MG_FD_202532 | JGI IMG/M metagenome (GOLD analysis project Ga0307374, IMG submission 202532) | Soil microbial communities from Risofladan, Vaasa, Finland - OX-3 | ecosystem: Environmental > Terrestrial > Soil > Coastal area > Acid sulfate soil | place: Finland: Risofladan, Vaasa | collected... | reverse complement strand
TCGCGCCACCCGGATCATGGCTTCATCGGACCCGTCTCTATGGCGTCGGCCGACTGGGGCGGCGTGATCCAGGTCCCGATCGACGATCCGCGTGCCCGTCTCGGGCTCAGTGCGGTGTGGTCGGCATCGCACGAGACCCGGGCGGCCCCCCTCCTGGCGGCGGCGCGCGCCGTCTCCGATCGCCAGAGGTGGTCGGCCGGCGTGTGACGGGACCCTCGTCACGCCGCAGGCGCCGACGCGCTCGCTCCCGGGCACCACGCTGCTCGGCGTGACCGTCGGCGATCGTCGGGATCGCGGCGCCGTGGACGCTCCTGGCGATCACCGCCCGCCCCGCAGGGGGCAAGCGGCCGGTCTGGGTGAACGCCCCGCGGGGCGATCGCGGTTGCGAGGCGGGGTCGCAGGTGTCGAACGGAGGGGGTGGGATTCGAACCCACGGAACGTGTGAGCGTTCGACGGTTTTCAAGACCGTTGCCTTCGACCTCTCGGCCACCCCTCCGGACCGCGCCGCGTCCGGCGCACACGATAGCCGTCATGGCACACCACATGAATGCGCGCTATGGGTAGGCGTACCTGAGCTGGAGGACGAGTAGGACGATGACCAGGACCCCCGCGGCCGCGGTGATGGAGGCCCGTCGCAGCGACCCTCGCTCGAGCCATCGAGCGACCGGCCACACCAGCGGAAACGCCAGCAACCCGAAGCGCGTGTCGCTCGAGAAGTTGCCCGAGGCCAGCGGCACCAGCAGCGCAAGCACCGTGAAGATCACCCAGATACTCCGCCATGAGCCCTCGAGACGGATCAGCGCCCAGACGAGCGCAAACATCGCGAGCGTCATGATCAGGTCGCGAACCGGCCCGGTCCAATAGAGGACTCGATAGTCCGCCAGGTGTGCCCTGGACCACGGGTACGTGAACACGTAGTGCAGTTCGCTCCCGATCCCCTTGAGGGCCGGCAACCCGGGCGAGGTCCGGTACCAGGCCCGCTGCCCGATGAACGGCAGCTGCCATGAGCCCCTCGCAAACTGCATCCATGCAAGGAAACCCACATAGACGAGGACCGCGGGCACCACCGCGAGCGCCGCACGGCCAGCCCGAACGCGGCCCGGCACCGCGGGAGCCGTCACCGCGATCATCGCTACGAGCAGGGCCACGAGGAACCCTTGGGGGCGCGCCAGAACCGACACGGCCGCGAGGAGCGTCGCCGCCCACCACTTGCCCTTCCAGGCAGTCACGGCGGCACCGGTCGCCAGCCCGAGCAGCATTCCGTCCGTGTACGCAAGGCTCGCGTAGATGGCGGCGGGCGAGAAGGCAAGCACCCACGTCGACAGATCAGCGAGTCGGACGCCGCTGCGGTCCTCAGTCAGCGCGCGAAAGGCCACCAGTCCCAGCAGGAACGCGACATTGCTTGCGACCAGGCCCCACAGGAACGGGCTCGAGGATGTCAGCCACCCGATGTGCATAACCGCCGGGAGCAGCGGATAGAACACGAAGTCGCTGTGGTGGGTTGAAATGCCAGCCGTGCTGGTCTGATACCCGTGCGTGGCGATCCGTAGATACCAGTGGGTGTCCCATCCACCCAGCAATGCCAGGCTTCGCGGGACTCGAGACGGGGTGGACTCCGACGTCCAGCCCAGCCACGCCGATCCGATGACCGCGACGCCGACGACCACGAGTCGAGAGAGCAGCCAGGCCATCAGCGGGACCCGCCAGGTCGCGTTTACGCGAGCCAACGGATTCCAGCGTCGAGATGGGGCGGGTGTCGCAAGGGAACCAGTGGTCATCTCGAACGTCTTCGCTCAGATATTTACATTTCGATCATAATCTGGTTCGCGCCCCACGCCGGGGCACCTACCGCCCGCACGCGACTCCCCCGCAGAGATCAGGCCACCGAGTGGCGCCGCAGGACGATGACCGCGCGCGGCGCGATCCGGACCGGCTCGTGATGCCGGATGGCCGCGCCGATCTGCCGGCCATAGAGTCCGTCGGAACTCAACTCGAGCGTCCAGTCCGAGCCAAACCGCTCGCCTGGCAGGCAGTGATCCACGATCTGGTCGGACGCATTGAGGATGATGACGAAGGCCTCGTCGTCCACGTACTCGTCCAGGGTGCCGCGCCAGTGGACCTCTTCCGCGTTCAGGAACATGCCCAGACTCCGGAAGTCCCTGCCGGACCAGTCGTCGCCGGCCATCTCCTCGCCGTCGGCCCGGAACCACCACACATCCGGCAGCCGGCCGTCGTCCACCGGATGCCCGGTCAAGAACGTACGGCGCCGGAACGCGCGATGGCGTTTGCGCAGCGCGATCAGACGTCGCGTGAAGTCCAGCAACCCCGTCTGCTCGTCGGAGAGGTCCCAGTCCACCCAGGAGATCTCGTTGTCCTGGCAGTAGGCGTTGTTGTTGCCGAGCTGGGTCCGGGCGAACTCGTCGCCGGCGGTGATCATCGGCGTACCGATCGACAGCAGCAGCGTCGTCAGGAAGTTGCGACGCTGGCGGGCGCGCAGAGCGCGCACCTCGGGATCGTCGGTCGGACCCTCCGCGCCGCAGTTCCAGCTGCGATTGTCATCGGTCCCGTCGCGGTTGTCCTCGCCGTTGGCCTCGTTGTGCTTGTCGCTGTAGGACACGAGGTCGCTGAGCGTGAACCCGTCGTGCGCCGTGATGAAATTGATCGAGGCGAACGGGCGCCGGCCGTCGCCCTGGTAGAGATCGCTCGAGCCCGCCAGACGGGCGGCGAAGTCACCGACACGGCCGTGGCCACGCCAAAAGTCTCGGACCTCGTCGCGGTACTTGCCGTTCCATTCGCTCCAGAGAATCGGAAAGTTGCCGACTTGGTAGCCCCCGGGACCGACGTCCCACGGCTCGGCGATCAATTTCACCTGTGAGAGGACCGGATCCTGGTGGATGACGTCGAAGAACGATGAGAGCCGATCGACGTCGAAGAACTCCCGCGCCAGCGCCGACGCGAGATCGAAGCGGAACCCGTCCACATGACACTCGGTCACCCAGTACCGCAAGGAATCCATCATCAGCCGCAGAACGCTCGGGTGCACCGGGTTGAGGCTGTTGCCCGTCCCGGTGAAGTCCATGTACATGCGCGGGTCATCGGGCATCAGCCGGTAGTAGGACCGGTTGTCGATCCCACGAAACGAAAGCATCGGCCCCAGGTGATTGCCCTCGGCAGTGTGGTTGTAGACGACGTCGAGGATCACCTCGATCCCCGCGCGATGGAGCGCCTTGACCATCCCCTTGAACTCGGACACCTGCTGGCCCAGGACCCCGCTCGCGCTGTAGCCGGCGTGCGGGGCCAAGTAGCCGATCGAGCTGTAGCCCCAGTAGTTCACGCGGCCGGATTCGGCGAGATGCCGCTCGTGCACGAAGTGGTGCACCGGCAGCAGCTCGACGGCAGTGATTCCGAGATCGGTCAGGTAGGCGATCGCCTCGTCCGACGCCAGCCCCGCATATGTGCCGCGCAGGTGCTCGGGCAGCCCGGGGAAGTTCTTGGTGAATCCTCGCACGTGCAGCTCGTAGATAATCGTGTCGGCCCACGGCGTGCGCAGAAGTCGGTCGCCCTCCCAGTCGAACCCGGTATCGACGACCACGGACTTCGGCACCGCGCCGGCGTCGTCGGTGATGTCCATCTGGAAATCGTCGTCGGGCGTCCCGTGGGAGACGTACGGGAGCACGTTGGCCGACCGCCAGCGCAGATCGCCGTCGATGGCCTTTGCGTACGGGTCGATCAGCAGCTTGTTGGGATTGAACCGGTGGCCGAGGTCCGGCGCATACGGTCCGCGCACGCGGAACCCGTACCGCTGCCCTGGGGTGGCGCCCGGAACGTAGCCGTGCCACTGAAACGCGGTCTGGTGCGTCAGCGCATGCTGGGTTTCGATGCCCACGTCGTCAAAAAAGCAGAGGACGACCTCCTCGGCGTTTTCGGAAAACAGCGAGAAGTTGGTGCCGGCCCCATCCCAGGTGGCACCGAGGGGAAACGGATCGCCGGGCCAGATGTTCATGCCCGTGTCGCCGCCTGCTGGGACCCCGCGTGGCGGGTATGCCGCGTCATCGACATTCCGGGTACTCTGCCTGATCCACGGCTCGGTGGCGTGTACCAACCGCATCGCATGCCCGGCGGCCTCGCATGATGCAGGGCTTTGTGGCGATATGTACCCGCACACGTGTCTGCATGGACCACCGTCCTGTGGCACGCACTGCCGGTGCGGGCTGGCAGAGTTCCGTGGAGTTCGATCCCATCCGACATCGGCAGGACGCCTTGGACCGCACACCCCTTACGCCGCTTTCGCGATGACGCGCCCCGTCCAGCTGCCCGACGACCGAACTGCGCGCGGCAGGGTGGTCCTCGAGGATCTGACCCCGGGGGTCGACGGCGGGCGATTTGCGATTTGCCGGACCGTCGGCGACGTCGTCATGATCGAGATCGACGCGTTCGCCGAGGGGCACGACCTCATCGCCGTCGAGCTGTGCCACCGACGCCTGGGCACCTCCAGCTGGACGACGACGTCGATGCGCGAGCTCGGCAACGATCGCTGGGCCGGCGAGTTCTCGGTCCCCGAACTCGGCGTCTACGAGTACGGCGCGCGCGGGTGGGTCGATGGGTTCGGCACCTGGCAACGCGGGCTTGAGCGCAACGCCGAGGCCGGTAACGACGTGAGCGTCGACATTCTGATCGGCGCGGCCCTGATCCGCGCGGCGGCGGATCGTGCGGGCAAGACCGACGCCAAACTTCTGCGGGGATGGGCGGCCGAGCTGGCCGACGACACGACGCCCCTCGACCGGCGCGTCCTGAGCACCACCGACGAACAGCTGACCGCGCTGTGCCGGGCTCACGCCGACCGAACCCATCACACCGAGTGGCAGCGGCCCTTCCGCTGCCGCGCCGAGCGGGCGCGGGCACGCTTTTCGACCTGGTACGAGCTCTTTCCGCGATCCGCCGCGGCAGAGCCCGGGCGTCACGGCACCTTCACCGACGTGGCCGCGCGCCTGGATGAGATCGCGGGCATGGGCTTCGATGTGCTCTACCTGCCGCCGATCCACCCGATCGGCCGTGTGGCCCGCAAGGGGCGTAACAACACGACCGACGCCACGGCTGACGACGTGGGCAGTCCGTGGGCGATCGGATCCGCCGAGGGCGGCCACGACGCCATCCACCCGGAGCTCGGCACGCTGGAGGATCTGCGGGCGCTCATCGACGCCGCCGCGACCCACGGCATCGAGATCGCCCTGGACTTGGCGCTCCAATGCGCGCCCGATCACCCCTGGGTCGCCGCACACCCGCAGTGGTTCAGGGCGCGTCCGGACGGGTCGATTCAGTACGCCGAGAATCCACCCAAGCGGTATCAGGACATCTACCCGATCGATTTCGCGACCGACGACTGGGCCGCGCTCTGGGACGCGGTCGCCGGGCTGGTGGACTACTGGATCGCCCAGGGCATCCGGATCTTCCGCGTCGACAACCCCCACACCAAACCATTCTCATTCTGGGAGTGGCTGATCGATCGCGTCCACGAACGCCATCCGGACGTCATCTTCCTCGCCGAGGCGTTCACCCGTCCGAAGGTCATGCGGCGCTTAGCCAAGCTCGGGTTCACCCAGTCCTACACCTACTTCGCATGGCGGACCTCACGTGATGAGTTGGTGGACTACCTGTCCGAGCTCACCCGCAGCGACATGCGTGAGTACTTCCGGCCGAACTTCTGGCCCAACACGCCCGACATCTTGACCGCGTACCTGCAGACCGGCGGGCGCCCGGCATTCATTACCCGGCTCGTGCTCGCGGCAACCCTGTCCTCGAACTACGGGATCTATGGGCCCGCCTTCGAGCTCGGCGAACAGGTGCCGGCGATGCCCGGCAGCGAGGAATACCTCAACTCGGAAAAGTACGAGATCCGCTCCTGGCAGCGCGAGGGCGCATGGACGCTGCGGGACCTGATCGGACGGGTCAACCGCATTCGCCGCGAGCATCCGGCGCTCCAGCGCAACGAGACCCTGGTCTTCCACCCGACCGACAACGCACAGCTGATCTGCTATTCCAAGACCGATGCCGCCGCCGGGGACCAGATCCTGTGCGTCGTCAACCTGGACCCGCGCTACACGCAGTCGGGGTGGACGGATCTGCGGATGGACGTGTTGGGCCTCGGGAACGAGCCGTTCCACGTCGAAGACCTCGTCGGGGCGACGCACACCGAGTGGCGCGGGGCCCACAATTTCGTCCAGCTCGACCCCCACGTCCTCCCGGCTCACATCTTCGCGATTCGGCGCGACGTGCGCACCGAACACGACTTCAACTACTTCACATGAGCCCCGTCATCTCGCACCCCGACAACGACCCGCTCTGGTACCGGGACGCGGTCATTTACCAGTTGCACGTGCGCTCGTTCTTCGACGCCAACGATGACGGCATCGGCGATTTCAAGGGCCTGGTCGACAAGCTCGACTATCTGCACGACCTCGGGGTCTCGGCGCTGTGGCTGCTGCCGTTCTACCCCTCGCCGCTACGCGATGACGGCTACGACATCGCCGACTTCGCGAGCATCAATCCGTCCTACGGGTCGATGCGCGACTTCCGCACGCTGCTGCGCGAAGCCCATCGGCGCGACCTGCGGGTCATCACCGAGCTGGTGCTCAACCACACCTCCGATCAGCACCCGTGGTTCCAGCGGGCGCGCGCGGCGGGGCCGGACAGCCGCTGGGGCCGGTATTACGTCTGGAGCGAGACCGCCGACCGGTATCAGGACGCGCGGATCATCTTCCAGGACTTCGAGACGTCGAACTGGACCTGGGATCCGGTGGCTGGGGCCTACTACTGGCACCGGTTCTACTCGCACCAGCCCGACCTGAACTTCGACAACCCGGAAGTGCAGCGTGCCATGGTCCGGGCGCTCGACTTCTGGCTCGAGCAGGGCGTTGACGGGATGCGTCTGGATGCCGTGCCGTACCTGTACGAGCGCGAGGGCACGATGTGCGAGAACCTGCCCGAGACCCACGCGTTTCTGCGCACCCTGCGCACCCACGTCGACGGGCGCTTCCCCGCGCGCATGCTGTTGGCCGAAGCGAACCAGTGGCCTGAAGACGCGGCGGCGTACTTCGGCGACGGCGACGAATGCCATATGGCGTTCCACTTCCCCGTGATGCCGCGCCTGTTCATGGCGCTGCAGATGGAGGACCGGTTTCCGGTGGTCGACATCCTCCAGCAGACCCCTGAGATTCCCGACGAGAGCCAGTGGGCGCTGTTTCTGCGCAATCACGACGAGCTCACGCTCGAGATGGTCACCGACGAAGAACGCGACTTCATGTACCGCGTCTACGCCAACGACCGACGCGCCCGCATCAACCTCGGCATCCGGCGACGCCTGGCACCGCTACTCGGCAACAACCGCGCCAAGATACAGCTGCTGAACGGCCTGCTGATGTCCCTGCCCGGAACGCCGGTCATCTACTACGGCGACGAGATCGGGATGGGCGACAACGTGTACCTTGGCGACCGCGACGGCGTGCGCACGCCAATGCAGTGGTCGCCGGACCGCAACGCCGGGTTCTCGGCGGTCAACCCGCAGCAGCTGCAGCTGCCGGTAATCATCGACCCCGAGTTTCACTTCGAGACCGTTAACGTCGAGACGCAGCTGTCCAACCCCGAGTCGCTGCTGTGGTGGATGCGCCGCACGATCGCGTTGCGGCGACGCCACCGGGTGTTCGGCCGCGGCCAGATCGAGTTCTTGGCCCCGGAGAACCATCGCGTCCTCGCGTTCGTGCGCGCCGACGAAGATGAGCAGATCCTCGTCGTCGCCAACCTGTCGCGCTTCGCACAGCACGTGGAGCTCGACCTCTCGCGTTGGCGCGCCCTCGCCCCACGCGAACTGTTCGGGCAGACGATCTTCCCCCATATCGGCGAGCTGCCCTACCTGCTCACGCTCGGACCCCACGACTTCTACTGGCTTCGCCTCGAGGAGCCCGTGCGCCGCGAGGCCGCCGAACTGCGGCCGGAGGCGCCGGTGATTCAGGTGTCCGAACGCCCCGACGCCCTGCTGAGCCCCGAGGTGCGCCCGCGCCTTGAGGCCGCGATCGCCGGGTTCTTGCCCCTGCAGCGGTGGTTCGTCGGCAAAGCCCGCCGGGTCGCACGCGTGCGGGTCAGCGACGTGCTACCGGTCGGTCCGGCAAACGCGGTCTTGGCCGTATTCGTGCTCGTCGAGGTCACCTACTTGGAAGGTGAACCGGAGACCTACGTCCTGCCGCTGGCGTTCGCCGAGCATGAGGCCGCCGAGCGCATCGCCCAAGACTCCCCGAACGCCGTGGTGGCCCGGGTCGAGATCGATCAACGGCTTGGCATGCTCGTGGACGGGTTGCATGACCGCCCGTTCTGCGAGCTGCTGCTCGAGACCGCACAGCGCCGCCGCGCGACCGGGCGCAACGGCGCGCTGGTCAGCCGGCCCACGCCCGCGATGCGAACCGTCCTTCGGGACGCCGACGGACCGCTTGAGCCGGATCTGTTCCGGGCCGAGCAGACCAACACCTCGGTCGTGTTCGGGCACCAGATCATCCTCAAGGTGTTCCGTCGCCCGGAGCCGGGGACCAACCCCGATCTCGAAGTCGGGTTGCACCTGAATGCGGTCGGCTTCGCGCACGCCCCGCTGGTGCTGGGCTCGCTCGAGTATGCGCCGCCCCGCGGCGAATCGCGGACGCTCGCCATCCTGCATGAAGTGGTGCCGAACGAGGGGGATGCCTGGTCGTACACTCGCGACGAGCTCGGGCGCCTCTACGAGCGCGCCCTGGCCAGCGAGAGCAGCCCCGAGGACCCGGCGTGGGATACCCAGGCGGCGGCGATTGTACTCGCCGAGCTCGAGCTGCCGCGCATCGCGCACGACCTGGCCGAGGGTTCGTTGCGGACAGCCGAGCTGCTTGGGCAGCGGGTTGCCGAACTGCACCTGGCCCTCGGCAACCACTCGCCGGACCCGACCTTCGCGCCCGAGCCCACGACGACCCTGTATCTGCGCTCGATATACCAGTCGATGCGCAACCTCGAGCGGCGCACGATGGGACTGGTGCGACGACGCTTGGCGACCCTGGCACCCGAGGACCGCGCGAATGCCGACGAGCTCCTGGAACGCCAGGGCGAGGTGACCGCGCGACTGCGCGCCGTGACCGACATCACCAAGCCCGGCATGCGGACCCGGTATCACGGAGACCTGCATCTTGGCCAAGTGCTTCACTCCGGTGCCGACTTCGTGATCATCGACTTTGAGGGCGAGCCAATGCGCTCGCTGGCCGATCGCCGCATCAAGCGCTCACCGCTGCGCGACGTCGCGGGCATGCTGCGGTCGTTCGACTACGCTCGGCACGTCGCGATCCGCGACGCGATCGAGCGGGGTCTTGCCGACGAGGCGGGCGACGCGCGCGAGATCCTCGAGGTCTGGGGACAATGCTGGTATTCGTGGGTGGCGGCAAGCTTCGTCCGCAGCTACCTCGCGACATCGAACGGGGCGAGCCACCTGCCCCCGCTCGCCGACGACATGGCAACGCTGTTGGAGACCTACATGCTCGAGAAGGCCATCTATGAGCTCGGCTATGAGATGAGCAGCCGTCCCGACTGGGCCGGCGTTCCGCTGCAGGGCGTTCTGGACATCCTCGGCCCCCGATGAGCGCGCGCGGCCACGAAAAGGACCCGCAGCCGGCAGCTGCCCGCTCGCCGATCTCGGATGCCGACCTGTATCTATTCGCCGAAGGGCGCCACTTGCGCGTGGCCGACATGCTCGGCGCGCACCCAGCCGGCGACGGAACCGCGACGCATTTCGCGGTATGGGCCCCGAACGCCCGCACGGTCAGCGTCCTGACCGACGCCAACGGCTGGACCCCCGGCGCGCACCCGCTCGAGCCGCGCGGTTCGTCGGGGATCTGGGAGGGGGTCGTCACCGGCATCACGACTGGCGCGGCGTACAAGTTCCATATCGCCAGCCACCACGATGGCTACCGCGTCGAGAAGGCCGACCCCCTGGCGCTGTGGTCGGAGATCCCACCGCGGACCGCGTCAGTCGTCTGGGACCTCGAGTTCACGTGGAACGACGTCGACTGGATGGCCGTCCGGGGCGCCCACAGCGCGCTCGATGCGCCGATCGCGATCTATGAGGTCCACCTGGGTTCGTGGCGTCGCGTGCCCAACGAGGACGATCGGCCGCTGACCTACCGGGAGATTGCGCCGCTGCTGGTCGAGCACGTCCAGCGCCTGGGCTTCACCCACGTGGAATTGCTGCCGGTGACCGAGCACCCCTTCTACGGATCATGGGGCTACCAGACCACCGGCTACTTCGCGCCGACCGCGCGCTACGGCACGCCCCAGGACTTCATGGCGCTGGTCGACACGCTCCACCAAGCCGGCATCGGGGTCATCCTCGACTGGGTGCCGGCCCACTTCCCATCCGACGAGCACGGGCTGGGGTACTTCGACGGCACCCACCTGTACGAGCACGCCGACCCGCGCGAGGGGCAGCACCCCGACTGGGGTTCGCTCATCTTCAACTTCGGCCGCCACGAGGTCCGTAGCTTCCTGCTCTCGAGCGCCTTGTTTTGGCTCGAGCATTACCACATCGACGGCCTGCGAGTCGACGCGGTCGCATCGATGCTCTACCGCGATTACTCGCGCGAGGGCGGCGACTGGATCCCCAATGTGTTCGGGGGCCGCGAGAACCTCGAAGCCATCAGTTTCCTGCGCGAATTCAACGAAGACGTCTATCGCCTGCATCCCGATGTGCAGACCTACGCCGAGGAATCGACCGCGTGGCCGATGGTCTCGCGCCCGACGTATCTCGGCGGGCTCGGCTTCGGGTTCAAATGGGACATGGGCTGGATGCACGACACGCTCCAATACGTGCACCGCGATCCGGTCCACCGGCGACATCACCACGGCGAGCTCACCTTTCGTGCGATCTACGCCTTCAACGAGAACTTCGTGCTGCCGCTCTCGCACGACGAGGTCGTCCACGGTAAGGGCTCGCTGATCGACGGGATGCCGGGCGACACCTGGCAGAAGTGCGCGAACCTGCGGGCGCTCTACGCGTACCAGTTCACGCTGCCGGGAAAGAAACTGCTGTTTATGGGCGACGAGCTCGGCCAGTGGCGCGAATGGCACCACGAGCGCAGCCTCGATTGGCACCTGCGTGGCGACCCGCTGCACGGCGGCCTCGAGCGCTGCGTGGCGGACCTCGCCCACCTCTACCGGGAACTGCCGGCGCTGCACACCCGGGATTGCGACCCTGGCGGGTTCGAATGGGTGGAGGCCTACAACGCCGAGCAGAGCATCATCGCCTACCTGCGTCGGGGGCCAGCGGGCGAGATGGCATTGGTGGTCATCAACTTCACGCCGGTGCCCTGGACCCAGCACCGCATCGGTGCCGAGTATCCCGGGCGCTGGGACGAGCGCTTCAACTCAGACGCGACGCTCTACGGCGGCAGCGGCCACGGGAACCTGGGCGCCATTGACACCGTCCCGGTACCAAGCCACGGCCGACCGCATTCGCTGGTCGTGAGCGTTCCACCGTTGGGGGCGCTCGTGTTCGTCCCGGGCGCTGCAGCCGGAGACTAGGTGGAGGACGTGCGCGAGTCGGGCGTACTGCTGCACCTCACCTCGCTGCCCGGCGGGCGGCTCGGCGAGGCCGCATTTCGCTTCGTGGACTGGTTGGAGGAGGCCGGACAGTCGTGGTGGCAGGTGCTGCCGATCACGCCGCCGGACGCCCACCGATCCCCGTATTCGAGCCCGTCGGCGTTCGCGGCGTGGTCGGGGCTGTTGGCGGACCCCGATGCCCCGGTACGCGGCGCGGAGGTCGACCGCTTCCGGATCGCACACGCCGACTGGGCCCCGGGCTGGGAGGAGTTCGCGGGCTTCGGCGTGCTCGCCGACCAGATCCGCTTCGAACGGGAATGGCGCGTGCTGCGGCACTACGCGGCGGCGCGCGGCGTCAGGATCATCGGCGACCTGCCGATCTATGTTGCGCCCGAGAGTGCGGATCACGCCCAGCACCCGGAGCTGTTTCGCACCGGCCTGGTCGCCGGCGCACCGCCCGACAAGCTCAGCGCAGACGGCCAGCTGTGGGGCAACCCCGTCTACGACTGGGCGGCGATGCGGCGCGAGGGTTATGCGTGGTGGATCGCCCGCATGCGCCGCATGTGCGGGCTGTTCGATCTGGTGCGGATCGACCACTTCCGGGGATTCGTGTCCGGCTGGGAGATCCCCGAGCGAGCGACGAGCCCGCGCGCGGGACACTGGGGGCGCGGGCCAGGGCACGACCTGTTTGACGCGCTGCGCACGGCGCTCGGTCCACTGCCGGTGATCGCCGAGGACCTCGGTCGCATCACCCCGGCCGTCGTGCGGTTGCGCGAGGAACTCGGCTTCCCCGGCATGGTGGTGCTGATTTGGGCGTTCGCCCGCGGCCCGGCGAACCCCTATGCGCCGGACAACCATCCGGTCAACGCGGTCGCCTGCACGGGCACCCACGACACGCCGACGATCGCAGAATGGTGGGCCCATGTCGCAACCGACGCGGAACGCGCCGACGCCGATCTGCAGACCGCGGCCCGCGGGATCGACGACCCCGAACCACACTGGCGCATGGTGCGACTGGCCCTGGCCTCGCGGGCGCGGATGGCGATCCTGCCGATGCAAGATGTCCTCGGTCTGGGTGCCGAGGCGCGCATGAATCGCCCGGGTACCGACTCCGGCAATTGGGGTTGGCAGCTGACGAGTGAGGCACTCGATACCGCCCTCGCGGCGCGGTTAGCGGACGCAACCCGCAACGCGCGCCGCGGACACGACGTCGCCGCGGCGATGCGCCGGTGACCTCCTGCCGCCTGGATCGCTACGATTACGCGCGTTCGGTGGAGAGGTGGCCGAGAGGCTGAAGGCAGCCGCCTGCTAAGCGGTTATCGGGGGTCAACCTCGATCGCGGGTTCGAATCCCGCCCTCTCCGTTGCGCACGGCCAGCGGCGCCGGTGTCGCGCTGCGGGATTCGTCCGTCTGGCAGGGTCCCGTTCCCTGGTATCCTGCGCGTCCGGCCTCGCCGAGAGGCCACTGCGCCAGTAGCTCAGTCGGATAGAGCGTCGGTCTACGAAACCGAAGGTCACAGGTTCGAATCCTGTCTGGCGCGTTCTGTTGAACCACCTGCATATTGGCAACATTCTCCAGGGTTAGACTGCGGTTTTCGGGACTCGCCGATCTGGCATCGCGAACAAATCGCGAACACACGCGACGGCATCGACGAGGCTGATGCGCTCGCCGCCCCGTGACTCCTCTACGATGTGCGCGTAGTGCTTGAGCGTCGTCGACGCGGTGCTGTGACCGAGTTGTCCGGCCACCTCGACGATTGAACGTCCCTCGTGGATCAGCGCCGACGCGAAACTGTGCCGGCCGTCGTACGGGCTCAGACGTGCGACGCCGCGCTTCGGATCGGCATCGAGTCCGACTGCACGGACGGCCGGGTTCCAGGTCCGATTCCGCCAGTTGTTGAGATTGATGAATCCGCCGCTGGCATTCGGCGCGATCAGGTCGAGCTCGTGTGCGTCGACCGGGCGAAGTTCAGCCAGCTCGAGGCCTACCGCGGGAATCAGCACCACGGAGCGTCGCTTGCCGGTTTTCGTGCCCTTTAGTTCGCCCGCCGTGTAGTTGCGGTCGACGGTGATCGTGCGCTCGCCGATGTCGGACCACCTGAGCGCGAGTAGCTCGCCGGGTCTCAGGCCGGCGTAGAACAGCAGCGAGACCATGGCGCGGTCTCGTGCGGTCGGCATCACGGCGCGCAGCTGCTCGACTTGTTCGACGCCGATTGCGCGCGGCCGTGGGCTCGCCTCATGGACTCTGCGAGGCCGTATACGCGCACAGGGGTTGCTCGGTAGGTGATTTTGCCTGACCGCCCATGAAAGCGCGGCCGAGAGCGCCACAAGCGCGCGGTTGGCCTGCTTGACGGAGCAGCCGGCCGCGATGATCTCCGATTGGTACCCGGTGATCCGCTGGACGCCAAGATCGCGCAGGCGCACGCCGCCGATGTACGGCGCCACCCAGACATCGAGAAGGTTCGCCCGCGGGATCCGGTTAGAGCGGGCCCAGCCGCCGGACTCGGCCGCCCACCAGAGCCGGAGCAGATCGGCGAGCCGCATCGCGCTCGGCTCGACCTCGCCGAACGCTCCGAGCTGGCGGGACCGCTGCCGGTCCTGGTCGAATCTGACCGCGTCGGCCTTGTTGGTGAAGATCTTCTGGCGGTTGCGGTCGCCATCGCGCCAACGCACGCCCCAGCGGCCGGATGGGGTTTGATGGACGCTCATGCTGACTGCCCCCTTGATTCGTCGTCCTTGGCTAGCGCGCGGAAGTATCCATCTGTTTTGCGTCGGCGTGTGCTAGCCGGTCGATGGGGCTTGCCGGCCACGACGGGCGCTGGCGGCGACACGAGCGCGAGAAGCTCGGCCCGGGACACGAGCGGTCGGCGCGGCACGCCGTAGCGGGTCAGCCGAGGGCTCGCCCCCGAGCACCAGTTGGCGACGGTCCGAGGGCTGACGCCCGCCATCTGTCCGGCTTCGCCGAACGTCATCATCTCGGGAGCGGGCTCGCGGTCGGCGAGGATCTCCGCGACCCGTTCGGCGATCTGCTCGAGCTGGTCGTCGGTGAGGGTGAATTCGAGTCTCACGACTCACCGCCGGCCGGTCCGACTCGGGCCGGGATGAACTCCTCATCTGCGTCGAGACCTTCGACGATGGCGCGGCGCAGCTCCGAGATGCGGTCCGCTTCGACGTCGTCGGTCGCGTCGGATTCGTCGGCGTCGATGTTCTCCCAACCGTCGGCCGGAGGCGCTGCCTCGGGGTCGGCGTCCGGCGTGGAGAAAGAGACATCGCCGGCCAGAGTCAACCGTAAATTTTCGGGCTCGGTCGCAGGTGCGCCCCTTACAGGAGCGCACCCCTGCGCCCCGGATGCTAATTCGAGTGCGCCCGGGTGCGCCCCAAGTGCGCCCGTCCCAATTTCAAGCGGTTTTTGCTCGGTGCGCCCCGAAGTGCGCCCCGATTGCATGTCCGAAGTGCGCCGGGCGCGCTTTTGGGTGTTCTCGACGCGCTGCTCGGCGATCCATTTCCGGTATTTGACGGCAGCCCGGATCACCTCGTTCCGGTGCCTGAGACCAGCGCCGCGGATGATCTTCTCGGCCGCCCGCGTGCCGATGTCGATCGGCGCCCCGAGACGGTCGAGCACATTCGCCACGTCGTGCGTCCCCTGTGGCCACGCCTGCTCCACCCGCTCGTATCGGAGCGGGTGATCGGTGGTCATCGAGAACACGACGCGCTCGGGTACCGAGGGCATCCGGCGCTTGCGCGCGTGGAGCTCGACGCCGGAATCCGTCCGCTTCAGTTCCCACACAACGTCGACGTCGTCGTACTTGGCCGATGCACCACGGGAGTGCTCGCCCTCCCATCCGGTGTGGTCCAGCCGCAGCCAGGTGACCCCGCGGCGCTTCATCGGGACGCCCGTGTACTTGTAGAAGTTGAGCCAGGTGTCGTTGTCGTTCTCGGGGCCCCCGACTGAGCGGCCCACCGTGTCGATGATGACCACGACGTGAAGGCCAGGAATCTCGGCAGCGGCTCCATCGATCAACTTGGCGAGCGCGTCGCCTCCGGCCGGCGTGTCGAGTATCGGCAAGTCCGGCAGCAGCGCGTAGCGCAGACGGGATAGATCACTGTCCGGGCCGTAGCCCATATCGGTGAGCCGGTCCTCGAGATCCTTCTCGGTCATCTCCCAGTCGAGGTAGATGACCACGTTTCCGGCCTCGACCGCTTGCAGCGCCAGCCACAAGGTCAGGAGTGACTTGCCCTGCTCGGCCCGTGCCCAGACTGCGTGGCCGCGGCCCTTGGCGAGCACGTCCTCGATGATGAAATCCTCGGGGTCGGTGCCACGCTCCCAGAACGCCGACCAATCGACATACGGTGAGGGTTCGGGCAGCGGCTCGCGCAGGGCGTCCGCAGAGTCGACGCGATCCGCCCCGTCTGGGATCGTCGGCGCGCCCCCGTGCGGCTCGAGCCCGTCGGTCGCGCGCCGTAGGAAGTCTTCGCGGGTGCGCGGCCCGTGGTGAGTTTCGCTCATACCGACACCCCCCAGGTCTCGGCGGCGCGGCCGGCGAGATAAATCCGCACAAGGGCGTCGTCATACGTGCCCTTGGACAGGCGCTCGATCCTGCCGAGTGCGTCGACCGCGCGCGCGGCTTCTTCGGCGGCATCCCATGGGTCGGCGCCCGCGACGATCGAGAGCCGCTCGAGCAGCCACTCGCGCCAAACCGCAGGGCGCATCTGCTCGACCCGCTCGAACAGGGGCGCGAATTCGGCGAGCAGCCGCCCGCGTGCCTCGGGAGACAGCTCGTGCGCCCCCACAAGGAGATCGTCGCCAAACTCTCCGACCGAGACGTCGTCGTGGTTCAGCGTGCTCGTCGGCGTGGGGTTCAGGACGGCGCGGTGCCGGCGGTCCCCCTGCTCCGCGACCCATTCTCCTAAGGACTGCCGCGGGAGCTCGCCGTCGGTGTCGTGGCGGACCGCGAACCAGACCGCGGTATCCCAACACTGGCAATCGCGGGGAGCGTGACACCAGGGCCACGTGGTGCGATCGACAGTGGCGGTCACTGGGTCACTTCCAATCCCAGCGCCGCTGTGACGGCGGCAGCGAGGCGCTTGGCGACGCGAACGCGATCAGCCTCTAGCTGGGCCCTTGCGCCAGCGAGGCGGCCGGCGGCCGCCGCTTGGTCCGCGGCTGGGTCACCGGGAGGTTCGTCGGAACTTCCCGACGGCGGTGAGTGCGCCTGTTGCGGTCGAGAATGCGACGCCCGCCGACCGCCCGGACGATGACCTTGGGCATATGCGCGCCTGGTGTGGGCGATTGCGTGCTGCGAGATCATCTTCTTGGCGGCGTCGAAACTGGATGCGATACCCCTCCTACCGTTGGCATAGCCGACTGCCACTTCGTTGGGACGCAACCGGCGGCCCAACGTTGCTCTCTCGTAGGCGCGGGCGAGCGCGTTCCGCACCTTGCGGGCCCTCTTCAGAGCTCCTTTGAGCGGTTTGGACTGCGGGTCGGTCGGTGCGAGCGTGGCGATAGTCTGCTCGAGGCCATGCACGGCACCGAGGCTGGCCCATAGCCTGTGTTTGAGATCCTCAGCTTCGGTGCCCTGGGCGGTCGCAGCGCCGCCCGGCGCAACTCGTGTTATCATTCAAATCACCTTGATATTTCGGGCTTTTGCCCCACGGGGACCCGCTTGCGACGGGTCCTTTGTTGTTGTGCGCACAGCCTAACGCTGGCTCCCAAATCCCGCGGTCCTGACGGCGTCCAAGGACGGGGAACGATTAGTACGAACGTCCCGGAAACACAGGTCGGATGGTCCAACGCGACTAGTACGCATGTCTCCGAAACACGGGACGACTGTCATCAGTACCCCGCCGCCGCGATCTGGTTGAGAAGCCGCTGCTGCTCGGACTGCGTGCTCTGGCCGGCTGACTGGTACGCCGCCAGCAACCGCTGAATCACCGCCTGCTCGTTTTGGGGGTCGTACGTCTTGTACGGCAGGCCGAGAAAAGACGACCCGGTCGTCAGGTAGGGCACGCTCCCGAGTACGCCCGGAGTCTGAGACGGCGGGGTGAAGGCATCTTGCGGCGGCGGCGAGCCGATACCGAGAGCCGACTCGAGCAGTGAGAGATCGCTAGTCGTCGGGTACGGATGGCCCGATCCCGAAAGCAGCCCCCGCAGCGTCGACTCGAGCGGAATCTGAGAGGCGATCTGCTGCCCGAGGCCCGGCGCCGGAGCGCTAGTGTACGTCGGCAGACCCGTCGTCGGGTCTATCTTCATCGTGGCCCCGTACTGCGATGTCACGGTGTCGCCGAATCCCGGAGGAGCGTAGTAGGGCTGTCCTGTTAGCGGGTCCGTGCCGGTGATCGCCGATGCCCCGAACTGCACGAACGGCGAGGCCGATCCCGCATAGAGCGCCTGCGCGAGCCCGGAGGGGCCGCCCTGCTCGAGACCGCCCAGCATCCGCGCGACATCACTGAACGGGTTAGCCGTAGACATTCCAATCGCCGCATGCGTGCCGAGGATCGGCATGTAGCCGCGGTCGTAGATCGGCAGCTGGCCCTGGACGTTCTGTGGGTCGATGGCGACCTGTGCGCCGCGGGCCGCGATCGCAAGTGCCTCAGCGCGAAGCGGGTGCCCCACCGGGAGCGAGAACGAGAGGCGCGTCGCCACCCTCAGCCACGAGTAGAACGGGAAGATCCGCCTGAGCCACTGCTGCTCGAACGGCGTGTAATGGATGTAGTCGCCGAGGAAGTTCGAGAACTCGCGCAGCACCTCCGCAGACGCAGCCGGGTCGCGTGCGAGATACGCGATCACATCCTCTGGGCTCATCTTGGAGACCGGCAGGCCGATGTCCCGGCCGACCTGCTTGGCAGCGGCCAGATACCCCGCCGCTCGGATGCGGTTCTGCATGGCGTCGTTCAGGCGGAATGATGCGCGCGGAATCCGGACCATCTGCTGGCCGACGCGCACCACCCAGCCTGCGTCTTTGACTCCCGGGCCCGGGGTATGGAGCTTGAACAGCGAGATCCGCTCGGCCGGTTGGAAGCCCATCGCCGATGTGGGTTCATGGGCGGCGATCGCCGTCCGAAGGTCCGAGCCGTCCTTGCCGACCTGGAAGATGGATCGGAAGTCTCCCGCGGCCAGAATCGCGTACTGCGACATATGCGAGAGCGTGACGTGGACCTGGAACGCGGGCCGCAGGCCCAAGACGCCGACTTTCCACCAGCCGAGCATCTTGTCGTACGCGGCAAGCGGTCCAGAGAGCCGTCCCGTCTGGACGATCTCGCGCCATGCATCGGCCGCGGGGCGTGCGACGACCACGTAGTCGGTGGGCCTTCCCGGCCAGTCCTTTGCGGCGAGTTGCAAGACTTCAGCGTCAGGCACGACCGGGTCCAGCGGGACGCCGATCTCCCGAGCTCCTGAGAGTGAGAGTTCCTGCGCCCGAGACAGCGCATCGGAGATGGTCCTCATGTTGATAACGGCCAGGTTTTGCGGATCGCTCTGCCACTTGACGACCGCCAGCGGGCCGGTCAGGCGCTCGCCTGTATTTGGATCGTGGACGATCCAGCCGTCGACGATTCCGGGATTCGCCCTGGTGTCGTCGCCGAAGAGTCCTTTCAGCATGGACGCCCGCGTGAAGATTCCCTCCGAGTAGGCGATGGCAAGCGACGGGTCCGGGCGGATGTTGCCTGAGGCGAGAAGCTGGCCATGGGTCTCGTGGAATCCGGGTGCACCGAAGCCGGCGTTCCCGGTGAAGTCCCCACCCGGACCGCCGACGGGACCGACCATCGGACGGTGCGGGACGTAGACGCCGGGCCGATAGGACTCGCCAGCCGGGATCGTGGGCGCCGTAAGACCGCCCTTCGCGTGCTCGCGAGCAAGCTGGTACTTCGCCAGGGCCTCGTCGGCAGCGGAGCGAGCCCGAGACGCCTCGACAACGTCGGTGCCGTTCTCCGCTGCGGTCAACCTCTTGATCGCCGCCCAATGGTCAGCGGTCGCCTTCAGCAGCTCGGGCGTCTGCTTGACAAGATTCGGATTCCAGTGAGAGCCAAACCGCATGACGTTCTGCGCCAGATGCTCGCGGTTCGCCATCTGATCCGGAGTCAGGCCGAGCGTGTTCTGGGCGGTCTGGCGCGTGTTGTCCATTAACGTCCGGAAACGGGCGACCGCCTCTTGGATATGCGGCGGGGAGGACTCCAGCGAGTTGTAGGCACTAGGAGCACGCTCGGCCAGATGTAGGTTGTGCTCAGCGGCGTTCGGATCCTTGCCGGCGTCCTTAAGGTCAGCGACGACCCCCTGATAGAACCGGACCACCTCGTCCATGGTCACACCGTGCGCCAACCAGAAGACGGCCGAGTGCTCGACCATGTTGTTTGAGAGCCCGCGTAGTCCTGGGATCCTTCCCATCTTGTTCAGGACCCCCGCCAGGGCGTGCGATCCTGCTTCCTTGGCACCGAGGTATCCCGCTGCCTTGGCTGTTTGGGCCATGGTCCGCGCGGTTTTCGCCTCCACGCGTCCAGCACGAGCGAACGATCCTAAGTGCGGAGTCTCGGCGGGGATTGCGTCCTGAACCCAGTTTGTCGCCGCGTCCAGTTGCTTCTGGAAGGTTCGCGTAAGCGGCTTCGCCGAGTAGCGTTTCACGCCCTTGACGACCTGACGACCCGTGGTGTCGGCTGTGAAAACCTTTCCGGGTCGCACACGCCGTGCCGGGTCAGTGAACGCCTGAAGCCAATCCGGCTGGCCAGCGATCGACGCGGCATGCGCGGCAAGCGCGGCGTCGGTCGCACTGGCGCTATCGGCACCGGCCGCCGCCGCATCGGCGAACGCTCCCCGTGACGCGAGCCTCGGGGCGATGGACCCGAGGTCGGCGAGCGCGCCCTCGCCGCCCGAGACGAGTCCCGCGACGTCCAAGCCGGTGTAGAGCGGGTGGGAGTAGAAGTCCTTGGCAAACTGCACCTGGGCGCCGCCGAAGTCACCCGCGGCGCCGCCGACGTTCCCCATGCCGAGGTCGAGTAAGCCACGGGCGGCGTCGGCAAAGATCGGCCCATATTTGGACCCGTAGTAGCTCCCGATGCCTTTGACGGCGTTGAGGTCGGCCTGCGGGACGGCTTCTGCGAAGTGCATCGCCCCCGACGACCCAGGAAGGCCGGTGACCCCATAGCCCGCGGCGAACGGTGCCGCGGCGTTACTTGCGGCCAGGTCCGCGATGGCCGGGACGCCTTGCGTGGCGAAGTTGATCGCGTCGTTGGCGGCGTTCTGGAAGATCCCGCCCACATCGCTCGCGGCGGTCCCGATCCCGTGAACGGCGTCGGAGAAGATGCCCATTAGCGCGTTCCTTGCTGGCCGACAAGCCACCGCGCCAGCTCAGGGGCAGAGAAGCGCCACGTCCCTCCGACGCGAACGGCCGGGATGGCCCCGGAATAAGCCTGACGAGACACCCAGCCCTGGGACTTATTGAGAAGGCGGCCGACCTCACCGGTGTCGAGGTCGTATGGCTCCAACTCTGTGCAACTCGGGTCGTCCATGTCCCAAGCGTGTCGGGCTTCGCCGTGCATGTACAGCCCGGCGCCGCCTCGACGATATGCGTTTGCGAGCGATGGTGTGTGTTTACGAGGGCGGTTATCCCGGCCGGGTGATGGAGAAATTTCCCTTAAATACAGGGATGTCCCAACGCGACAGTACGAAGTTCCCGGAAATACGGAGATTCCTCAGTATCCCGTCGCCATCCCGTCGCCGCGATCTCATTGTCGCCAACCACCCTTGCATCTGCGAGCGCTGGTCGGGCAGCATGCGGTACCGACAACACGCACAACAATCGGCTCGAAACGCCGTGCGATGTCCGGCCGCGCCGCTCGCAACCTGCCGCTGGTCGCGAGGGGCGTCACGATGCCGGGGACCGATCCGCTCCGCGCGCTCCTGGCGAAAGAACGGCGCAAGGTGACGCGCCGGGCTCAAACCGGGCGCGGCACAGACTAGATGCCGCTAGCCGGCGGCGGCGGCGAGGGCGTCGACGACTTCTTCCCTCGACACGTCCTGCCTGGCGCCCGATTCAGAAAGAATCACGATTTCCGTCGCCGCCTGGGGATGGTAGGCAACCAGCTCGAGGAAGAGCGACTTCGCCTGCGGAAGCGTGTCGCATTGACCCAGAATATTGCGTGAGATCGTGTCTACGACCATGTACATGCTTTTTAGCCTACCCCTGTTGCGGCGCAATTGACCACTGAACCAAGAAGATACTGCGGATATCCCCACACCGTGAAATGCGCGGTTTTCTCATGGGTGAGCGCGAGATGCACGCGCTGATCACTGATCTCGAGAGTTGCCACGTACGAACCGAGCGTGCCGCCGCGAGCGAGTTTTTCCGCCTCGCTCTTCTTGGCAAACATCGACACGCCGATCGCCTGAAAGTAGAGGTGGGGCGCAAATCGGCGTCCAGCTAGGAAATACGACCGAAAATCGTCCTCAATCGGATCGGGCCGCCCCACAACTCGGTACAGCGGAACGGCGAGGTCCGTCGACACGTAAATGACGTAGGCCGGCATTGCGCCATTGCGCAGCATGCGTGAACCCTACAACCGCCCACGCGGGCGTCGACGGGTCGAATCTCGCAAGACGGGTCCGAGCGGCGCCAGCGTCGACGCGGGAAGCGCCCGCGGGGCTAGTTCGTCGGACGGCGACATCAGCTCCACCGTCAGCCTGAATTCTGCGCTGCGAGCAATGTCTTGCATGATTCGCCTGGTCTCGGAGCGGGTGTCTCTCAGCAGAATCAGGCCGCCGGACACCCCCGCGGCCGTGATCACGACTCCGATGATGCCTACGATGAGAGACCAATCTAGGACGCTCACCGACGCATTTCTCCATCTTCCGGAGTCGGGACAAGGTCTGTGATCGGCACGCCGAGCGCCCGGGCCATCTACTCGATGCCCAGCGCCGATGCCAGGGCCGCGCCATCGGGACGCCGGTCGGGGATCGCGTGCGCGTAGACAGACAACGTTACCGACGGGTTCGCGTGCCCGAGCAGGCGCGCGACCTCGGGCACGGGGGTCCCGGACGCCAGCCACGCCGAGGCCGCGGTGTGCCGCAAGGTGTGGAAGCCGATACCCGTAAGCCCGGCCCGCTCGGCCGCTGGGACGAACCAGCGATAGGCGTTTCGGTACTCCCACGCCGACCCGGTGCGGGTGGCGAAGACAAAATCGTCATCCTGGGAGTGTCGCGAGGCCATCCGGTGCGCGGCGAGGTCGCGGGCCATCTGCGGCCCGATCGGGATCGTTCGGAGGCTGGCGGCGGTCTTCGGTGCGTCGACGCGGCCGGCACGCAAACGCTGGCGCACCCTGACCGTCCTCTCGTGCGTGTCGACGGACCCCCAGGTGATCGCCAATGCCTCGCCGGCCCGCATGCCGGTCAGGCTGATGAGCCGGACCAAGAGCCGGCGCTCACCATCTGGCACCGCGTCGACAAGGCGCGCCAGCTCCGAGCTCGACAGCGCCTTTACTGCGTCCTCCCCCGCCGTGCGGCGCGGACCCGGCAGGCGCAGCGCAAGGGCGGGGTTCATTCGGATCGCGCCCTCCTCGGCGGCGGTGGCGAGCATCGCCTTGACCGGGACGAAGCGCCGCCGTACCGTGCCCGGCTCGAGGCCCGAGTCCGCGAGCGACTTGGCGTAGCGCTTGAGGTCGGCGGGCTCGAGCGCCGCGAGCGGGACGCGCCCGAAGGTCTCGGTAAAGCGGGCGATGTCGCGCGCGTACTCGCGCAGCGTCTCAGGCCCCACACCCCGCGCGGTCCGGCCCTGGTAGCCGCTCAGCCACTTGACCGCATATTCGCCCACGGTGTCGCGCGTGGTGGGGCGCCATTCCCCTCGGCCGACGTCGGCGGAGACTTCGCTCTTGCAGCGCCCGCACGCTCGCCGAGGCGCGTCGTATGAAGAGTGAACTGACGGCCGACGTCGCGCGCGGCGAATGGCGACCGACGACGCGGGCCACGGTGGGGGGGTATGCCGAGCGGTGGCTGGCCGGCTACCAGGGCCGGACCTCCCGGGGCGTACGGCCGGAGACCTTGAGCGAGTACGCGCACGACCTCGCGAGGTTCGTCGAGGCTCTCGGGCGCGTCCGGCTCGCGGCGCTCGAGCCCGCCGACCTCAAGCGCTATGCCAAGTCGCTGGCCGACTCCGGGCTCGCGCCGGGCACCGTGCGCCGGATGCTCGTCCCAGTTAAGGCCATGCTGGCGACGGCCGCCGAGGAGGGCGCCATCCGTGCCAACCCGTCGCTGGCGCTGCGCCTGCCGGGGCCGCGCCGGGAAGCGGGAGCGGACGCGGTGCGCGCGCTGACGGCATCCGAGCTTGCCCAGCTCGTGGCCGCGACCCCCGACGGGGAGAAGCGCCTGCTCGTCCGGCTCGTCGCCCTGACCGGCATGCGGGTCGGCGAGGCCCTTGCCGTAACGTGGGGGGCCGTGGACACCCGAGAGGGGACGGTGGCGGTGCGCCAGCGCATTCGCGCGGGTCGCGTCGACGCCCCCAAGACGGCCGCGGGGTTCCGCGTGGTCCCCATCGCGCCGGCACTCGCGCACGACCTCGCCGCGCACCGCATGGCCTCGCCACATTGCCAGAATGACGACTACGTGTTCGCCACCCGTACCGGGTCGGCCTGGGGCTATCGCAACGCGCTCCGGTGGTTCGCGCCGACGGTCGAGCGGGCCGGCCTCGCGGACGTGGGCTTCCACACCTTGCGCCACACGGCGGCCTCGGCCTGGCTTGCGGCGGGGCACCCCGTGCCAGAGGTTGCGCGCCTGCTCGGCCACTCCTCGCCGCAGGTCACCATGTCGATCTACGCGCACGCGATCCGGGACCGCAGGCCGGACGGCGCCGCTCTTGCGTCGGCGCTCGGGGTCACCTAGGAGGGATTGGCGAAATGGGTGAGAAGGTCCCATGATGCCTCATCATCACGAACACGACATCGCGGATGACCTTGCCGACTTCCGGGTCCAGTTCATTGGACCATTCAGTCATCATGACGTGGTTGTGGACGGCTGGCGTGTGCCGTTTCTCCAAGCCCACATGACGCCCGACGATGATCGGGTGATGCTCGTCTTGGACCGCCGACTGGCCATTGAGTTGTCAGTCGAGGAGGCCGAGAGGCTAACCCCGTTCGTGGCGGACGCCATCGCCGTCGCGCTCGGCTACGGGGCGCATCCGGACATGGCGACGGGGGCGCGCGAACCTCTGGCTCGCGCGCCCTACCCGCGTCCGGAGCGAATGGTCGACGTTGACCTCGGGGGAGTTGACCGCTAGTAGCGCGGCAACTGCAGCAGGTTGTTCCGGATGGTCTTATCGGGGTCCGTTGTGATGTAGTCGTTGCGCAAGCACTTTGGGCAACTGCGCACGACCACGTCCGCCGCGACGCCTGCCGCAAGCGTGTAGTAGCGGTCTCCGTTGGGATTCTTGAGATCGGCGACTACCGTTTCCCGCGAAATCCGCGCGCTCGGCGAGTCGTTCAGCTCTACCCCCCTGATGTGCTCGTGGGGATCCTTGGTCGTCATCCCGACGTTGACCCGGGTGATGCGGTACCTAGCCATTTGACTGCTCCTCTGTTGTTGTGCGTCCCACTGGTCCTCCTGCGGCTACAGGACAACAAGACCACGAGGGTTGGGACGAATTCTCACAATGTCTTCGGACGTAGCTGTCAGGATGCGGGCCACGCCTTTGGCGTTGCTCCTGTTGTGCCGACGGTCCGGGCGGCTACCCGGGCCGTCACTTTCATGTGGCTCGGTACCCGACCCGCGTGCGAGCGATTGCCAACGCGAGCCGCGCCAGGATCGTGAGGTCCACGTGCAGCGCGACCTTCGCAAGCGGCTTCGGACGCGGAGTGTCGCTTGAGGTACTCGAGCTCCCGCTCGACGGCTGAGCGGCCGCGATACAGGGCGCGCCATCGGTCTGTGTGGCGCGGGATCGGCGACCCGGGGTCGATGCGTCGCTTGCGTAACGGCACCACCTGAGCGCATTTCCGGCTCGCACACTCTGCGTAGACGCGGTTGTTGTCGTATCCCTTGTCCATCGCCACGGTCTCCTAGCCCGCAGGGGTCACATTGGGGTCACTCCGAGGTCACCAAAACCCACCGCACACAGCGGCACTCGCTCTTGCCGCAATCCGGCCAAATGCGGGGATTCTGTCCGGTCGCGTGTTGCCGCGTACGCCGTCGCTCCGACCTACGAAACCGAAGGTCACAGGTTCGAATCCTGTCTGGCGCGTTAAAGGAAGCCTGGCGAATGCTGGGCTTTCGGCGTTTTCGGCGCCAGTTCGTCGACAGACGAAGTCGGTCTGAATCGGCCTGAGACGGTGCGGGGCCGTCTCAAACGGTGCGGGGGACGGTGCGAAAGGTGCATCGCCCGCCCATCAGCGACGGCGTCGCGTTGACGGGCAGCTGGAGGTGCCTGCCACCGATCCGGACTCAACCCATCTTTCAATGGCGCTCCGCCTAGTCGGCACGACGAGCTGAGTCCGGATCGGAGGACGTCTGCGCTACGCCGCCCGAGCGACCTCGCTCACAATGCGGATGCTGCGAGCGCACGGTCCACGCGCGTTTTGCCCTTCCACAAAGGTGACGCGCTGCCCGACCTGCAAGTCCGGGAAGCTGCAGCCCTCAAGGTCCCGACAATAGAAGTAGAGATCTCCTGGCACAGTCCGCCCGATGAACCCCCAGCCGTCGGCCGCGAGATGGCCGATCACCCCCTCGCGCCGTTCCTCCGTGGCGTCCACCGAGCTTGCGGTTGTCCATTGCTGCGCCGACACCGCGAGGGGCGAGGTGATCTCGGGCGGCGCGGACGGGGCGGTGTGGCTATGGGACACCGGTGCGGCCGCCGATCCGGGTCGAGAACTCGGCCGCCACGAAGGCGATGTCTTCGCGGTGGCGGCGACGGGCGACAATAAGGTCGTCTCAGTAGGATCGGACGGTGCGGTGAGGCTGTGGGACCCGGATGATGCCGACGACCCGGGACGAGTACTTGGACGTCATCACGGCGGGGTCTGAGGGCTGGCGGCTACCGCGGATGGACACGTGGTCGTGGACACCGGCGGCGGCATCACTCTCTTCCGATTGACTTCGGGCGATTCCGCTGAGAGCGTGTCGGAGCGACTTCGCGTCGCAGTAGAACGAGCAATCCGTCGGTTTACGTCGGCCACTGTCAAGGGCGCCAGAAAATGCACCCCTTTGCAACGGTCGAAAATGCACCCCCCTTCGGCACCGCGGTGAGATTCGACCCCGCCGGCTGGGTGTTGGTGGGGTGGGTCAGGTATCGGCCGGCAGCCGGCCGAAGTCCCGGTCTTTGAGGCGGTAGCTGTCGCCTTTGAGCGAGAGGATCTCGGCGTGGTGCACCAGGCGATCGATCATCGCGGCCGCGGTGACCTCGTCGCCGAAGATCTCGCCCCACGCCCCGAAGGGCTTGTTACTGGTGACGATCAGGCTCGCGCGTTCGTAGCGCCGACTGACGAGCATGAACATCAGGTTTGCCGCCTGGGGATCAAACGGGATGTAGCCGACCTCGTCGCAGATCAAAACCGGAATGCGCTCGAGGCGTGTGAGTTCATCCTCGAGCCGGCCCTGGCGCTGGGCGTCGGTAAGCAGCGCGACCCATTCGGTGGCGCTCTTGAAGATCACCCGTTGCCCGGCCAGGCAGGCCCTGATCCCGAGTGCGATCGCCAGGTGGGTTTTGCCTGTCCCGGGCGGACCCAACAGGATCACGTTCTCGCGGCCGTAGAGAAAATCGAGCTGGCCGAGGTGCTCGATGACGGTCTTCTTGACCGAGCGCTGGAAGGTGAAATCGAATTCCTCGAGGGTCTTTCTGGCCGGAAACCGCGCAAAGGTGATGCGGTTCTGGCCGCCGTGCGCCTCGCGGGCTTGGACCTCTGTTGACAGCAGCGCCTCGGCGAAGCGCTCATAGCTCCAGTCCTCACTACGCGCGCGCTCGGTGAGCTTTGGCAGCGCCCTGGCCGCGGCGGGGGCCTTGAGTTGGCGAAACAGATGCGTCAGTTCAGAGGTGTCGCTCATGCGATCAGGGCGTCGTAGGCCGCAAGCGGCCGCACCTCGACCTCGGGTTCGCGGGTGAGTTCGCCGCGGCGCTCGCGCAAGCTGCGCGCGTGCTCGAGGGCGGTGATCGTGCGGTGGCGGGCGAAGCTGCGCTCGTGACGGCCTGCACACTCGCCGGTATCCAGCGCTGTCGCCAGCACCTCACGCTGCGAGACGCGAACCTCGACTCTGCGTCCGACAAGGTGTGGGTCGAGTGAGTAGTCGTTGGTGTCGAACCGCAAGTACGGATCCGGCGGCACCCTAGTCACCCACTGACGGTCAACCTCAGGCGCGTGGCCAGGCAGTGCCCGCATCACTTGGCGCTCGCCGATCAGCCGATCCACAGGCCGGCAGCGCAGCGTCTTGTGGGTCCGGGCGTTGGCCTTCTCGCACCATGCACCCAGTTGCAGCTGGTAATCGAGTTCATTGGCAAAGCGGCGGCCCGGCGCGAAGTTCGTCTCCAGGTACCCCTGCAGGCGCTCGACGGCCCCCTTGGCCTCGGGGTCAGCTCGCTCGCAAAAGGACCAATCCACCTTCAGCTGGCCACAGAATGCGGCATAGACCTCGGTCGGGCGCCCACCGCCTGCGTGCAGGCACCCTTCCCTGTCCCACACCAACAGCTGCGGCAGCGCACCCAAAACGCGCAAGCACCGCATCATCCCCCACAGCACGTCGGGGGCTTGTTTGCTGAACACAAGCGCTCCGGCGCCGGCTCGCGAATAGCCCAGGCACGCCACGACGACCCACGCCCGCCGGGTTTGGCCGTGACCGACCGGCACATGCCCAGATGGCTCCCACAGATCGAACTGGCAGATCTCGCCCGGGCGGTAGATCGTGCGCTGATAGGTCCGGCGCTTGTCAAACAGCGGGCGGACCTCGCGCAGGTAGTCGTTGACGATCGTCTGAGCACCGTCAAACCCCAACGGCTCGATCAACTCTTTGACCCGCACCGCCGGAAGCTTGGGATCCCGCCGCAAGAGCTCGTGGATCTCATCCTTGAACGGGTCGAGCTTCGACCGGGCTGGCGCCCGACGATAGACAGGCGGACCTTCGGAGCGCAGCGCTCGCCTGACCGTGTTGCGATCGATCCCGTACCGCCTCGACAGTTCCTTGATCGACACCCCGCGAACGAAATGCTCCCGGCGCAGCTCCGCTCACCGCTCCACGTCAAGCACGCCCTTCTCCCGGACTCGAACACCATGAACGAGCCCAAGTTCAACACCCCGCCGGAAGCCTTCGCCACCACCCGACAGGGGGGTGCATTTTCAAACGGCGAAGGGGGGTGAGTTTTCCACCGTTGCCGACAAGCGGACAACCCTTTTTGCGGCCTGGCCGAGAACCATGTCGCGCGTTCGACAGGCCCACCGGCTCAGGCTTGGCGAGCCCACGATCGACTGGAATCGTGACCGCGACCCCATGACAGGACGTGCACGTAATGGACGCCGAGGAATTCCGCGCGGTTCAAGCTCCGCTCAAGGAGCGTTACCGCCAGGATGCTGATGCCGCGCTGATCACGCTGGCAGCGTCAGGGAATCTGGACACGAACGGGGTCGCGTGCCGGGTGGAAACCGGGCGTGCACTTGTCGCGGCGGGACTCCATCCTGCGACAGGCGGGGACGGAACGCTCACCTGTTCAGGAGACATGCTGCTGGAGGCCCTTGTGGCATCTGCCGGAGTGACCTTGCGCGCGGTGGCCCTTGCGATCGGTGCGGATGTCGACGGCGGAAGG
>Ga0307374_10003007_pt1 | contig 29355 bp, 23 predicted proteins | sample OX3MG_FD_202532 | JGI IMG/M metagenome (GOLD analysis project Ga0307374, IMG submission 202532) | Soil microbial communities from Risofladan, Vaasa, Finland - OX-3 | ecosystem: Environmental > Terrestrial > Soil > Coastal area > Acid sulfate soil | place: Finland: Risofladan, Vaasa | collected... | reverse complement strand
GCGTCCGCATCAGCAGAGACCGCTCCGCATGAAGCGCACTTCAATCCGGCTGCTTGTGGTATTGATGTGTCTAGGACGGGCTGCTTGGTTCCTTGCTCGATGTCTTGCTTCTTCCCAGCGTTGTGGACTAGATTGTGTTTGGCGAGGGCGTCCGCATCAGCAGAGACCGCTCCGCATGAAACGCACTTGTATTCAGTTGTCTGAGTTGTCATGCCCTTGTGATAAGGCACGACCTTAAGAGAATTCGCGCACCCCGGTCCAGAACGCTGCTCTGTAGAGATAATCCGCTGCTAGATTCCGCCGTTGAGGCGAGTTAGTTATCACCAGCAGTCCTTCTCGCGTTTTTCTATGCCGTCTCCATCGTGATGCACTTGGGCGCGAAACGTCATAGAAAAGACAGAGCATCGGTCAAAGCCTCGTATCCGAGCGGTTCTGCCAGAATGGTGCCCGATGTTCGGCTTGTGTTCGGCCTGCCGCTCTCCGGCCGACTCCAGGACGAGCCTTCCCAAATGGAGAGTGTTCCATGCAGCCTGGACGGGTGCTGCTGTTGGTAAGCAGCGTTACACCGCTCTGCACCTTGAGGGCGGAGGCTTTCGGACGATGAACCTGCCACCAATCCAAATCTCATCGGAATCCACTTGGAACCCTTCATAGGCGGTCCCCGTCGGATTCGAACATGCTGAAGCAGTGGACAAGCCAGGCAAGCCGACAATGGTCTTTTTATCCTTGGCCTAGATACGGATAACGAGCAACGAGACTTTCGGCCTGGAAGGCCCAAGCTCAACATGAATATTCATGCGAGTCCCCGTCGGTCCACTTCACTCGCTTTGAGCCTCCCGGCTTCAGGAGGTCCGTCCAGGCTTCGGGACGTAATTAATGGCGTCAATGCTTATGCGGAGGATCAGTCTGGGAATAAGGTACCTGAACACACCATGGCGTCGTTGAGAACCCGACGACACACGAGTGATTAAAAGCCGGGTCTGCTTGTCGTCGGTCAAAAGACATTGAAGGGGACGACGAGGAGTCTCACCCGCCTCACCACCAAGGAGCTCAGGGACCTCGCCAAATCCGTCAGGTCAGGCGAGTTCGAGTACGATGAGAGGCCGAGGAGATCCCTCGATTGGTCCTCGTACACCGAGACGCAGGCCTACGAGCTCGCAGACATGCTCTGCACGATCACGAGGCTCGTCGACGAGGCCGCCAATCGCGTACCGGCCGAAGAGCTGGAGAAGAAGAGAGGCCGAGGGAGGCCTCCGGTCCACTCTCCGGCTGACATCGCCAAGGTCATGCTGATGCAGATACCTCGGCGTCTCTAACAGGGTGGCTGCAGGCCTCGCGCTCGTCTTCAAGGAGTCGAACAAAAATAGCGGGGCCACCCTCCGGGCCGTCGTTGGTCTCGTTCAACGACGTCATCATCCTGCTCGTCGTAGCCATGGCCATAGCGATCGTCTCCTACAGGCTCAGAATGCCTTACTCGATCGGCCTAGTGCTCTTTGGCGTCCTGGTCGGGGCGGTCAGCCTACAGGTGCCTTCCCTGGCGGCAATCGCGGGGCAGACAGGGTTCTTCTCCAGTGACACCTTCTTCGGAGTCTTTCTGCCTCCCCTGATATACGAAGCGGCCCTCCACGTGAACTACGCGCTTCTCAGGTCAAGGCTGTGGTTGATCTTGGCGTTCGCGTTCCTCGGAGTAGTCGTTTCCACCATCGTGACGGGCATCCTCGTCAGCGCGTTCACGGCCATACCACTCGTCTTCGCGCTCCTGGTAGGGGCCATACTCTCTCCGACGGACCCCGTCGCCGTCGTAGACCTCTTCAAGAGAGTGCACGTACCCGCTCAGCTGTCGACCATAATCGAGAGCGAGTCGCTCCTCAACGATGCGGTCGGCATAGTGGCGTTCGCGACCATCCTGGAGGTCGTGAGGCAGGGTAACTTCTCCATCGTCGGGACGCTGGGCAGTTTCTCGATCCTTGTGACGGGCGGATTGGGGATGGGACTGGTGTTCGCCGCTCTCGCGTACTTCCCTCACAAGTATGTGGACGATCCCAACATCGAGACCGTGTTCTCCCTCGTCATGGCGTACGGTTCTTTCCACGCTGCCGAGGCCATAGGGGGCTCCGGAATAATCAGCGTGGTGGTGACAGGGGTGGTGATGGGTACCTGGGTCATCCCGAGGACGATGAGCAAAGAAGTCCAGGACACGCTCTTCTCGTTCTGGAGCGTGGTCGCGTACATCGCCAACTCCGTCATCTTCCTGTCAATGGGTCTGCTTGTGAACCTGCTCGACGTATTGCGGAACCTCCCGGTCATACTGCTGGTGTTCGCATTAGTGACCCTCGCTCGTGCGAGTTTCATCTACTTCCACCTCCCGCTCTCCGGTCTGTCCAGAGTCTCAAGGCTTCCGTTGACCTGGTACAACACGCTAACGCTTGCTGGCGTCCGCGGAGCAATCCCGATCGTCTTGGCGCTCACCCTTTCCACCACGGCGCTCCCGATTCCGCCGGCGATCCAGACGACCGTGATATCGGTGGTGATAGGAGTGGCCATCCTGTCCGCGACGATTCAGAGCGCAGTGGCGGGCTGGTACGTCAAGAAGACGTTCAAAGCCTCGGATAGCCCCGTCTGAAAGACCGATCAGAAGATCCCACCTGAGAAAGATGCCAAAGGCTTCCCTGCATCCCCCCGCGAAGTCGGCTTGCCCGGACGTGGCCTCTCGTCGCGATATCTGATCCCAATCTCGCTTTGAGGCGCCAAGCTCTTTAGGTACCGGGGGCTGGGACCCGCGATGGTCGACACCCTCACCATCTTCTCGTTCGTGGCCGGAATAATCATCGTCGGGTTCGTCGGCGAGCTGTTCTTCAAGAAGACCGGGATCGCGTTCTTCATCTTCCTGATCCTGATAGGGATCGTAATAGGCCCTGTCTTCAACGTGTTCTCGCGGGACGCTCTGCTGCCTTCGTTGGGAGTCTTCGCCGTGCTCACGCTGCTCATGGTGCTCTTCTACGGAGGGATGGACACCAAGGTGGAGGCCGCGCTAAAGGGAGGCGGCAGGGCCTTCCTTCAGGTCATCATCTACGTCGGGGGCAGCACACTCGCCATAGGCCTCCTCACTCACTTCTTCCTCGGGTGGGACCTCATCCAGTCATTCATCTTCGCCACGATGGTTGGAGGAGAGACGACGGCCGCGGTCGTCATCCCGCTGTCGAGGTCCCTCAGGCTGCCCGAGGTCACGACGGCCTTCATCACCCTCGAGTCCGCGATGAACTCCATCTTCTCCATCGTGCTCTTCTTCGCCTTCCTGGGGATCTACGAGACCGGCTCCGGGAGCTTGACAGCTTCCCTCTCGGCCATCGCGTCCAACTTCTCGGTAGGGATAGTCCTCGGCGCCGTCCTCTCGATGGTGTGGGTGCTGATACTTCACCGTTTTCAGCACGAGAAATACACCTATGTGCTCACGCTGGGCTTGGTCTTCGCGACTTACTCGATCAGCAGCAAGTTCGGGGGGAGCGGCGAGCTCTCGGTCCTTATCTTCGGCATCGTCCTCGGCAACTACCATCTCCTCACCTACCTGTTCAAGCGCGAGTTCGACATGGAGTCGTTGAAACAGCGCCTCGGCATCTTCCAGGAGGAGATCTCTTTCCTGATGTCGACGCTGTTCTTCGTTTTTCTCGGGCTGACCTTTCAGATCAACTCTTCGCGGATTCTCGGCAACCTGGCGATAGGAGGTTCCGTGGTGGTAGTCTTGCTCCTCTTACGGACCGCGGCGACCGAGGTCTCGACGCGGAACTCCGAGATCAGCTCGGACAAGCGCATAATCGTCCTCATGTGCGCCCAAGGCCTCGTCCCTGCCACGCTGGCGATAATCGCAGTGAACCTCGGCCTCCCGCTGGCAAACTCGTTTCTGAACATCGTGACCTACGTCATCATCCTGACCAACGTCGTCGCGGCCACAGGGGCCGTCTTGAGGCGCCGACGTGACAAGCCTGGGACCGCAGAATCGAAGGCAGGACTTACAGGTATCGTGAAGAGCGGAACTGAAAGTTAGGGTGTATCGGACTGCGTAAAACAGCAAGGGCGAGTCAGGCGGAGACGCTCAACTTCATGCAAGCTTCGACTTTCTCTGCAGGGTCTCGTCCGCAAACCCGGAGTATCTCCCATCTTCTCCATTACAAACGCCGCTCCCTTTTTTACGGACGAGACCTGTGACGGTGTCCCCGAACCCTTCCTCATGCTGGAACCTGTGAAAGAGCATCCGGTTGACGCCGCGCCAGCCCCGGAATTTCTCGCGCCTTCTCCTCCGGCGAACCCGTCGGAGGCGGCGATTTCGACTCCATGAGCCGGTCGTGAAACCCGTCACGGCCGGAAGAACTTGGCGAACGCCCGCGAACAGATTTCGTCGACCCTGGACTCGCCGATTCGGGCCCCACTTCCTCGTCAAGACATTTACGAGCGACGACCACGAGTATCTTCGCGAGCTGCTCGCTCGCTCATCTCGTCCACGCGCGCGGGCGTGGCACCATCCACCTCCCGGCCCGTCGACTCGAAGGAGCCGAGGACCCGCGGACTCGTTCTATGTTTTTTCGGGAAGTGGTAGCGCGACGCCCCGAGGGAGGTTCTCCACTTAAGCAAGGGTGAGGTAGACCTCGCAGGTGACCAGCGATCCCCTGGAGACGTTGTACTGCCATCTCTTGACTTGCGTGTCTTCGAGGAGGTACCTGTAGCGGCCGCTACCTTTGGTAGGCCCGGCCCGCTACCGTTGCCTTGGATAAAGGCGAAGAGGCCGATTGTATACGCGTGCTCGACTCTGCCAATGGCACAAGTGCAATGGTAGCGTGAATACTAAAGAGGTCGAGCCAAATCGTGGAGGAAGGAAAAATAGAAAGTCCAACGATTGACTTTAAACTAGCAAAATACCATTTAGCGGCTTAATGGTTTTCTCGGTCGTCCATTCACTCCTCATCTGACCGCGCTCATAGCTCGTCGATCGCCTCGAAAGGTATCGACTTGGTGCGGATGACGTCCTCGACGCTATCAACCGCCGCTTTACGTAGCCCTCGACCTTACTACGTAGCCTTCGATTTTGCTCGTGCTTTTTTCGACTTCCGGCTGGACTTTTTGTCCACGACAGATAGCGGCTCGTACTTCCCGGGCTCGTCAGCCTCGGACTCGTCCTCCTCCTTCTCCAGCTCCTCTTCGTCCTTGTCCCTGTCGTTGGGTTTGTGATCAGCCAAGCGATTCTCTACTTGTGTTCATACTGCGTCAGCGTATTTAACCGGCCTTCTTGATAAGCGAAGCAGGTATTGAGATACCTTGCGCAACTTTCCGGCATTTTGAGGTAAGGTATGGCGGCCATACAATTTGTTGATGTAATTTTGCTATTTATTCCCCCGTCATGTAGATGAATGACTTAGCCGCATGTGGCCTCGAATGAGGCCGTATCTCCACTCTTCGCTGCTTGAGGCGGCGATTCTGGAGGCTCTTCAAAGAGGATTGCAGCCAGAGGTGGAAGAGTAATCGAAAGAGAGTAGCTTCTCGCGCGCACTTGTGCCGGTTCCGCAAAGCTGCCGCCCCGGTTCGCTTGGCCGCTACCCCCATACTCCTTGGCATCGGAGTTCAGAACCTCCTTCCAGAATCCGGGTTTCGGAACTCCCACCCTGCAGTTCCGTATCGCGACGGGCGTGAAATTGCAGACCGCCAGCATCGAGGGGCTTGGGCTTGCGCCCTTTCTGACGAAACCGAGCACGCCGGTCTCTGCATCATCCAGGTCCGTCCATTGAAAGCCAGCCGGGTCGCAATCAAGCTCATGCAGTGCCGGGTTGGCCCTGTAGAGCTCGTTCAGATCCTTGACCAGCCGCTTGATGCCAGCGTGGCCTGCACTCTGTAGAAGGCTCCAATCCAGGGTGACCTCATGATACCACTCGTTCCACTGCGCGAACTCATCGCCCATGAAGAGAAGCTTCTTTCCGGGATGCAGGAACTGGTACGCCAGCAGCAGCCGAAGGTTGGCGAACTTCTGCCCCGTGTCTCCGGACATCTTGTTGAGCAACGATCTCTTCCCATAGACTACCTCGTCGTGCGAGAGAGAAAGGATGAAGTTCTCTGTGAAGGCGTACCTCATGCTGAAGGTGAGCTGGGCCTGGCTGTCCCTTCTGTGTGCCTGGTCCTTGGAAAAATAGTCGAGGGTGTCGTGCATCCACCCCATATCCCATTTCAGCCCGAACCCGAGGCCGCCCGCCTGCACTGGTCTAGAGACCATGGGCCACGAGGTTGATTCTTCGGCGATCATCTGGATGTCGGGATACTCTTTGTAGGCTGCTTCGTTGAGTTCCCTCAGGAACGATATCGCCTCCAGATTCTCGTTCCCGCCGTTCTCATTCGGGATCCAATTGCCATTCTCCCGACCGTAGTCTAGGTAGAGCATCGAGGCAACGCCGTCGACTCGCAACCCGTCGGCGTGAAATCTGTCCAGCCAGAAGAGCGCGCTGCTCATGAGAAATGACCTTACCTCGTGCCTTCCGTAGTTGAAGATGGAGGTCCGCCAGTGCGGGTGGAATCCCTTCCTCGGGTCCTCGTGCTCGAAGAGATGCGTGCCGTCGAATGACGCCAGTCCGTGCTCATCCGCCGGGAAATGTGAAGGCACCCAATCGAGCAGCACCCCGATCCCTCGGCGATGAAGCTCGTCTATGAGGAACATCAGGTCCTGAGGCGAGCCGTACCTGCTTGTTGGAGCGAAGTAACCCGTCGTTTGATAGCCCCAGGAGCCGTAGAATGCGTGCTCCATCAGAGGCAGGAGCTCCACGTGTGTGAAACCCGCATCGCTCACGTAGTCCGGGAGACGTTCTGCCACTTCCCTGTACGTGGGGCATCGGTTTCCGTCGTCCGGAGCCCTTCTCCACGAACCAAGGTGTACCTCGTACACGCTCATCGGTGACGCGAGCCCGTTGGGTTTCCGCCTCTCCTGCATCCATGACGAATCGCGCCAGGCGTAGTCCGAGTCCCAGACGATTGAAGCAGTCTTCGGAGGCGTCTCCCATCTGAAGGCGAACGGGTCGCCTTTGTCGGTCCCTCGGCCAGACATCGACGTTACATGATACTTGTAGAGTCCCCCCGCACCGACATCTGTGACGAATCCTTCCCAAATGCCTGACTCATCGGCGCGCCTAACGAGAGGATGCGAGCCCTTCTTCCATGAATTGAAATCTCCCATGACAGAAACTGTCCTCGCGTTCGGAGCCCACACGGCAAAGCGCGTCCCAGACCTGTCCTGATTGTCGACCACATGGGAGCCTAGCTTCTCGTAGAGCCTGTGATGTTTACCTTCGCGGAAGAGATAGACATCGTAATCGGTCAGGAGAGTGGAATCCAGTCCGACCTCTTGCATCACGATTCACCTCTAGCGGCGACTGCGACTGCCGTCTTTCCATCGGACGTCCTCCGGTCGGAGTATATCGAAGCAGCGAATCTGGGAGAGCCTAGTGCGAAAGCGCCTTTGGCGGGGAATCTTGGACTGCCTTCAGATCGGGACGTCTCTGTACCTCGATATGCGTGAGGCCTTCTCATACGCTTTCATTGCCATTGAAGCGGCGTGCTGCGGTCTAAAGTGCCTTTCGACCCTCGTCCTGCAGTTCTTGCGTATGGTCGAACCCGTCGACGGGTCCTGGGCGACGAGTTCTCGGACTCCGTCGTAGGGGATGGCGTCAAGTAGGCGTTGCGCACCCTCTCTGTTGCCTCTTCTCGCACCATCGTCGATCTTCATCATCGCAAGGAAGGAAACCAGGCCTCGCGCAAGCTCACGATGATCCTCCACGGGCACCAGGCGTCCGGTCCCGCTTTCGCGGTGGTCTAGTATGTCGAGCACCGTCTCCGTCATCCCTCCAACACGCGTTCCTACGACCGGGTTGCCGGTGGCCATGGCCTCAAGAGCGGCAATTCCGAACGGTTCCCATCTCGACGGCATCGCATGGACGTCAGCGCAGATGTGGGCGAGCTCGTAGATCCCTGGAGCCCGTCCCAGAACGACGCGGACGTTCTTGACGTGCTTATCCGCTTCGTGGATGGTTGAATCGATGAGCTCTTCGTGCACGGGTATGAGCAGAAATAGGAACTTAGTCGCGGGAAGTACCTGGAGGACTTCATCAACGGCATTTAGGGCGACGTCCGCGCCCTTTTGCCTGTCGAGCCTTCCTGTCATCAGAACGAGCTCGCCGTCATCGAGAAGAGGCGCCACCCCTCCGGATTTACTGATGCCCGCCAGCCCCGAGAGGCCTTCGACGACGCGACGTAGTCCCGGCTCTTGGATGTCGGGAACTCCTGTCTCCCCGATCGCCTTTGTCAGCAGGTACCTCCGCAGGTCGGACCTGCTCGGTCTTGTGGTTGTGAATTCTCTCATTCTTTGCCCGCTCTCCCTGATAACACGTTGAAGGATCTCCCCTTCGTCCCAGTCGCAGCCACTGTAAAGGAACCCCGCCTTCTTGCGGATGTCGAGCCCCAAAGACGGGAGTACGTCTGAATGCAGGTATGACTTGCTAACGCTAGCGACGAAATCTGCTTCAATCGCTCCGAATCTTTCGAACTTGCCGCCCGAGAGGTTGTCCCACACATCTCTGTATGTCACTTGCCTTTCTGATCCGTTTAGGTGGACATAATGCAGCTCGTCCCTTATTCCGCACCAGGCCTCGGAGATGTAATGCCATGGGAGGCCTTTATCACTCAAGAGGTGAATCGTCAATATCAGGGGGACGCTGATTCGTCGTTCCGTGAACTCCTGTTTCAGAGCAACAGCCGCCGGAATAGAATGCCAATCGTTCGCATGAACGACCTCCGGCCGGCTCGCGGGGGCTTCCTTCAGAAGGAAGCGCAGGTATTCCTTCATGGCTCGCGCGAAGAGGGACATTTTCTGGTAGGTCAGCTCTCCATCGTAGATTTGCCTGTCGTCGAGCCACCGGCTCGTATTCTGATCCAGGCCTTTTGCGAGGAAGTATCTGACGCCCTCGAAAAGTCCTTCCTCCATCCCGATTCGGTAGGGGTAGGGATTGCCGTCAACGCCTACTCTTCTGCCTTGGCTCACGAACCGCGGGACCGCCTTCAGTCCTAAGCTTTCCCTGAGGCGAACGTCGTTGTGCCTTCCGTGGCTAGGCATGAATACGCAGACATTGAGGTCCTCGGCCAAAGCCTTCGCAAGGCTGGCAACGGCCGAGCCCAAACCTCCCAGCTGCGCCACGTCCGATGACTCGAACGAGAGCATCCACACGCGCTTCGGCTTTCCTTCATCCGCCCGGCCCGCAGGCCGTCGCTCCCCTGACTTTACAGATCCCAAGCTGTCCGCACTGCTGACATTCTGGCGTTCGCGCCCAAACCCCCAATTGAAGCTTTGCGATTGGCACTCTGTCGCACCTCCGGCCGGGAATCATTAAATCGAGCCTGTTTCTCTGAAAACTCAGATCTTGGTGAGAATTGGCGACGAAGGCTGTAGTTCTTGCGGCCGGAGAGGGGACTAGGCTACGACCGCTAACCTTCACGCGCCCGAAGCCTCTGATTCCGCTAGGTCCTAACCCCTCGATCTATTACCTTCTGACACACCTCGCACGAGAGGGTTTTGATGACATCGTGATGGTGGTGGGAGGCCCCCTCAAGGGCCAGATTATGGACTATCTGGGCGATGGGTCTAGGCTGGGGCTGCGAATAACCTATGCGGTCGAGCCGGACGGACTCCGCATCGGATCGGCTGGCAGCCTGAAGCTGGACGAGCACTTGCTCGACGACACCTTTCTGGTTGCCCAGGCAGATACCCTGACCGAGATTCCGTTGAGAGAGGCCGTGAACCGCCATCGTGCCGGCGGAGGCCACGCCACAATCGTGTTAACCCGCATGAGAGACGCCTCGGGCTTCGGGGTTGCCGTCCTTGACAGTGACAACGTCATAACGGAATTTCAGGAGAAGCCCGTCCAGAAGGACGCGAGGAGCAACCTGGTGAGCACGGGCTTCTACATTATGGAGCCCGATTCGCTTGACTACATCGCGGATGAAAAGTGGGATTTTGCCAGGGATCTCTTTCCATGTTTCCTCAAGCTTCACAAGAAGCTCTCCGGATTTACTTCTGACTCCTTCTGGGTCGACATAGGAAGCTTGGAAGGGTATCTCAGGGGCGTGAGGTGGGTGGTGGAAAGGACAACCCAACCTAACGGTTCGGCCGCCGGGGTGCCCGGCTGTGTGATCACAGACGGGGAAGTGCGCATAGGCCGGCGCGCGCAAGTCACCGGCCCCGGAATCATCGAGAGAGAGGTCACTATCGAGGACGAAGCGAAAATTCGGCAGTATTGCGTGGTCATGCGAAACGCTCACGTCTCGTCGGGTACCGTGGTTGACCGGAGCGTCCTAATGGAGAGGTCGTTCGTAGGAAGGAACTGCACGGTCATAGACAGCGTCATCGGGCAGTCTGCGATACTTCAGGGAAGTGTTACGGTCAAAGGATCAATCATTGGACCCGGGAGCGTGATCGGAGAAGGAGCCGAAGTCCTCAGTGGTAGCAGGGTCTGGCCCAATGTGCGGATACGGGCGGACGAAATAGTCAACGGAATCGTGGCCGCGCCCCTCGAGAAGGCGTTTTACTTTTACATTGGTTTCGGTCAGTACACAGGTCTGCTAGCCTCGACGGTAGAGGGATTCATCGACGGGCTCGAAAAGGTGCCCGTCGAATCGATTGAGTTTCACGCCAAGAGGAGGGACTTCGAGCGATGGACCAGAGACGTTATGGCCTCGAACGAGCTCGCTGACAGCATCGAGGACCTTCGCCGGATGGCCGTAACCGGGGAAGAGCTGCGAAAGGGCATTATTGAAGTCACGACGCAATGGGCCGATGAGGTCTCGAAGCCTAGAAAGAATCCATGACCGATTATTTTCCCCTTTAGCCCCAGCCCAGACCTGCACTCCAGGCAGATCACGAAAGTGTGCTGAGTCAGAAACCATTGATATAGAACCGACTGGATTGGACGAGTCGATTGAAGGCCTCCTTCATCAGCATCGAGCACAACTCCAACCCGCTGAATATGGTCCGCTCTTTTGTCGGGCCAGACAAGTCCTGCAGACCGTGTGACGAACGGGGGACGCCGTCAGAAGATGCAAAGAGGTAGAGCGGTGCATCGGATGAGCGGATCAGGGGCGCGAAAGAGGCCGAGGGCGAAGCTGATAGTTGTCGAGGGGATAGACGGCTCAGGCAAATCGATTCAGCTGCACTTGCTCGACAAATGGCTGCGCCATCTCGGGGTGCTCGTCTTCAACACTGCATGGAAGCCCTCTGCCATCATGAAGGAGGTAACCCCGAAAAGGAGGAGGAGGGACCTCCTCACGCCGCCCACGTTGAGCCTCCTGCATGCGACCGATTTCGCCGACCGTTACGAAAGAGAAATCCGCCCGCTCCTCCGTGCGGGGTACTTCGTGCTCGCGGATGGCTACGTCTATGAGGCTTATGCCACAGACGCCGTGAGGGGATGCCACCCGCGGTGGGTAAGGAGAGTCTACAGCTTCGCGGCCAGGCCCGACGCAGTATTCTATTATGATGTCCCGGTCGAGGTGGGAGTCGAAAGGGCCCTCACTGGACGTCAGAGGTTGAACTTCTATGAGGCGGGGACGGATCTGAACCTGAGCAACGACGAATACGAGAGCTACCGAATCTTCCAGAGCCGGATAATCGAGCAGTACAAGGCGATGGCCAGCAAGGAGAGGTTTGTTGTCATGGATGGGACCATGGATATGGGGCTGCAGCAACGAAGGATGCGCGAGTATGTTCTGGGCCTTCTTCCGCCGAAGTTGGCCACGATCGCATCCAAGGAGTTGAATGTGTCTTGAGCAGCCCCAGAACGGCGATGGCCGCCCGCCCCATTGAGTTCTTCGGCGATGGGATTTCGTACCTCAAGGGCCGCGAGGTCAAAGGCAGGCTGATAGTGGTCGAAGGACCTGACGGCTCCGGGCGGAGCACCCAGGTCGGCCTGATTACGGCGAAGCTCGAGTCCGACGGCCACGCGGTGGTGACTACGGGGTTGAGGAAGTCGGAGCTCATGAGCAATAGCATTCTCGAGGCCAAGCAGAGCCTTCCCCTCGGGAAGAGGACGCTAACCCTCCTCTACGCCGCTGACTGCGCCAACCAGCTCATGCACAAGGTCATCCCCGCGCTCGAAGCCGGCTGCATTGTGCTCGCCGACAGGTACATCTACACTCTGATGGCAAGGAGCACGGTAAGGGGCCTCCCTCGAAGGTGGTCCCGCGATCTCTTTGGGTTCACGATAAAGCCCGACCTCGTCTTCTATCTCGACGTCGATCCTCGCGAGTTGTTTCACAGAGTCTTCCAGAAGTATTCGGGTCTAGACTACTTTGAGTCTGGGTCCGACCTAGGCCTCTCGGATGACCTCTACATTTCCTTCGTCAGATACCAGCGGATGATGATGAAGGAGTTCAGGATTATGGGGCGGGAATACGGGCTTGTGCCGATTGACGCCAACAGATCGGTCGTCCAGGTCCAAGGCGACCTGCAACGTCGCATAGACGGGTATCTGCATGGGAGAGCATAAGACACCTCCGGGCCATTTCGCCCGCGTCCACGAGAAACTCGCCGAAAGGGTAGACGTAAGCCTGCGCGACTTTTTGGGGCGGCCGGAAACGGAAAATACGCACGCCCTCCGAGGAGCGATAAGAAGGCTCCAAGCCTCAGTAGGCGTCCTCCCGAAGGTTGTTAGAAAGGAGAGACTGCTGAAGGAATACAGGTTCCGCTGTGAACGGCTCTTCAAGTTGACCTCGAAGATAAGGAACCTCGACATATTGGAGGGCAAATTAGCCGAGAGGGAAGTGAAGGAAGGGGTCGCGGGGATGCGCAAGAGAATCGGGCAGGAACGGGAGAAAGCGGTCCGAAGGTCAATGAAGGCGGCCTGGAACCTCTTTGAGCTTCGCATACCGCGCGTCGATGAGAAGGAGTTTGCAGGATGCGGGACGAGTGTCCGGAAGGTGCTCAACGACCTTGACACGGTCATCGGGCGGGAGCTGCCCATGGTAGCGGACGACGAGACGAAGATGGAGAAACTACATTCTCTTCGTAAGCACTTCAAGAAGTTCAGATACACATTCGAGCTGATGCCGCGGGAGAGCTACAAATCGGGAGCGCCCGAGCTTCTTCAGAGGTGGCAGGACTGGCTGGGAGCGATCAGGGACAGCGACGTCATGATAAGTTACCTCGAGCGCTCGGGGCATCCCGCAGCGACCAAGCCCCTACTGGCAGCCGAACGGGTCGTCGGGCACAGACGATACCTCGCGTTCGTCGAATCATTCGCTGGCGCCTCGGCAGGATCCCGTTTGTCACTAGTTGCTTTGGCCGGAATGAGCTAAACCCTTCCTCGGGTCTTCCAGAACGCTTGAAGTTCCGCACCAGAAGAGTTCTCGCCCTGAGCCGCCTCGATAACCTGCCCATTCATGGCTGTTCTGGCGAGTCGGCCCGAATCAGCGAATCCGAAAGGGGCGACGGGATGGACATGAACGGCCGAAGGGTCGTCTCAGAGCTTCAGACAGCGAATTCGAAGGGCATCGCGTATTCGGGGTTCGTAAGACACTGCGCTCGTCTGATGTCAATCTAGTCATTTGTTGTCGCTCAACATGCCGTCTTCCCTGTCTTCTATCTCTTCGGACTCGTGCTCTTCGGACTCTTCTTCGGTCTCGACCTCCATCTCCTTCGACTCCGCTTGGTCCTCCGACTCGACGTCCGGCTCCGCCGCTACCTCGCGCTCTTGCACTACTGCCTCAGATTCTTCCTCTGCTTCCTTGGTGCTGTCGCTGCTCAACGAAATCAGCATTCCGATAGTTCCTTCATGGCAGATTCCGACACGCACGATCCGTTTGCGTTTGATGGCATCATTTCAGCGCGTGTCCGCAGCTTGCATCTGCTGCAATCTCCATGGCGAGCCGCGACCGAGGCTGCTCACCACCACATAGTAGACCAGCGTGACAACGTAGATTCCAACGGCTATCTCCGCGCCTCCTGGAATTATCAAGGAGACAACGATTGCTGTGAAGTACAAAGCTGGTCCCCCTAGGAGCCTCCTGTTCACGCTTGCCATGACCCTCTCGTCCACTACGTCCACCACCAGGAGTTTCCTCCTCACGGAGTACATCCAGATTCCCTGCATGCACAACCCCGAAGCGATAAGGTTCAACCCGTAGACGATAGTTGACACCTCCGTGTTCCAGAACCTCCCGATGAGTTCGGTGGAGAAGGGGACCAAACCGACGCTGAGAAGAAACAGCATGTTCAGCCATATCAGACCGTTGTCAATCCGGGAGACGAAATGGAACATGTTGTGATGTCTGACCCAGAACACGGCCAGGATGAGGAAGCTCATCACATAGCTCAGGATCGTCGGTCCGAGTCCCAAAACGTAGGATGTGATTGCCGAGCCGGTCGAGCCGATGATCGTCGGGATGCTGAGGCTCAGGACCAGCACGGTCATGACCGTGGCGAAGACTCCGTCGCTGAGGGCCTCGATCCTCCCCTTTCCGAGCCCGAAGGTTGTTGTCGAAGCCAAAGTAAACCTCAGAGGACTACCCCTACAAATAACCTTCTTCTGCCGGTGGCTGGATGGGTTCGACCTGCGGCTCGACACCGGGCGCAGCTCGGGAGCGTTGCGAAAACACTAGCCCCTCGAGAAGAACCCCATTCAGGAATGGTAGCGGGCCCGACGGGATTCGAACCCCGGGGGATCAATAGATGGATTCTTCCGGCGCTCCGGGAGACCCAGCACGAGAAACGGCAGGTGTCCAACGCCATGACGCAAGCATCGGCCCGAGGACGCAAGAGCCGTCAGGCCGTTCTCAGGGCAGCTAGGGCCGCCCGGAACTTCTCGATAGAGTCGCGAGACGGCGTCATCACCAGAAGCGAATCCCCGTTCTGAATCACGAACTCGTCGTCGGGGTTCGGGATAATCTTGCCCTCTCGCATCACCAAGAGCACGGGTGCGACCTCGTTGAGCGCCTTGAACGTGGACATCGCACTTCCAATCTCTCCTACTATGAACTCGGCGATATATCGTGATGCCCGACCTAGGTCGGGGCTCATAGGGGGCGCGATGAACATCCCGACGACCTCAGGCGCGATTGTTGAGAAAGCGAGGATGCTCGCGACGATGTCGAAGATCGGGAATACCACATCGATGTCAGACGACGCCTTCGCCGATTCGGCGAGGTCGCGGTCGGTGACCACGGTCAGGATCCTCACGCCACTGTTCTGCTTCCTCGCGCTCATCGCGACCAGAAGGTTGTCGCCGTCGTCGTCGAGCGCGCACACCAGGGTCGAGGCTCTGTGAACTCCGGCCTCCCTCAGGGCCTGGAAGGGCCTGCCGGCGGAGGCGTGGATTGCAAGCTCCCCCGACATCTGCAGGGAATGGGCCTCCTCAGGGTCTACGGTGATAATGACGTGGCCCACCTTCATCTCATCGAGCGACTCCACGGCATATTGCCCAAGGTACTTGAAGCCGGCCACGATCACGTGGCCTCGCACGTGCCCGATCTTCCTCGTCACGCTCCTCTCCCTTAGGCTCTCCCTGCTCGTCACCGAGCTCAGGATGCCCTGCACCACGGACGCCGCAAGACCGACGCTCACGATGAACGTGGCGGCGAGCATGACCTGCTCTGCTGGCGCCATCCCGACTATGTTCGGTGTATAGATTCCTATCGTCGTTATCGTGGAGACGGCGCCCACGAAGGCGGTCAGGAGGTCGAGGTGCTGATAGTGGGAGAAGACCGCCGTCCCAAAGCCAAACATGAAGACGAGGAGCAGAATCTGAACCCAGATGTGCCGCAGTATCGAGAGGGGGCCGTAGAGTACCAGGTCGCCGAGGTCGTTCAACCTCGTGGAGAGGCTCTCCCTCGCCCCAGAGCGGGCCAATCGTCGCCCGCCGGGATGGGGGCCGTCGTCGTCAGAGCTTGAAACCATCCGCCTCGCCAACAACTCCTTCTCGAGCGCGACCAGCGAGTCGCTGTCTGTCACCGCATAGATGACGTCCCCACGCTCGAGGCCGAATCCCGCATCCGGGTTCATGATGGTCTTTCCCGCCCTCGAGACCATCACGATCGGGGCTACCCTGTTGAGCTCGCCATAGCTGGCTTTGCCAGCCCCATCCAGCACGAAATGAGAGATGTGCCTCGACTTGAAGTTGCCCTTCACGAAGATCGCTGAGATCCCCTTCGAGACCGTCGACAGGGCGAGCAGCTGCCCAACGAGCTCGTACGGCGCGATCACTATGTCCGCCCCGCTCGAGGTCGCCGCCTCGGCCATGTCCCTGTCGTTGATGACCGTTATCGCCCTCAGACCTGGGTTGATCTTCTTCGCGTTGAGGATGGCGAGCAGGTTGTCGCCGTCGTCGTCGAATGTAGCGATTATCGCCGTCGCCCTCGCTGCCCCCGCCGCCTTCAGGGTCTCGAACGACTTGGCTATCGGAGAACCCAGCGCGGGGACATGGCTCTTATGGAGGCCAGGCAGCAGGCTCTCGTCGCGCACGACGACCACGTACGGGAGCCCCATCTCCTTCAGCTTCTCGACCAGGTATATCCCTAGCAGCTTGTAGCCCAGCACGATGACGTGGTTCTCCAGCTTCGAAACGGCACCTGGCGAGAACTCTTCTGGCGCTCCCGACAACCTGGACTACCCCTGCCCGTGCCGGTTTATCCACATTTGTTCCTGCAGGAACGTGGATGCGTCTTCTAGAGGGAATGGCGGGCGAGACGAAGACCCTGAGCTCACGGGTGAAGCGTCGTCAGGCCAAGATGAACCAGCTGAATATCAGATGCTAAGAAACCGTTGACCGCCCAGCTCTACGACTCCCGGCCTCGGCGGCGTGAGGATGGCCCTTGGGCCCACGGTGGTTGCACAGAATAGCGCGGGTGGTGGCCCGGTTCTGCCATCGATTTCATGCCGTCATCATGCCATGCCTCCTGTTTCTTCGCCTTTCGAATTACCAGAGGCTTTTTATCGTCAGGCGCCGCTCGCACCACCGTTGCCACTCGAAGAGGCAGAGATAGAGCCCACTCAGGAGATCCACCCCCTCCTTGAGAAGATGGAGCATGGGAGGTTCTACAGGCTCACAGAGTTGTACGAGATGACATACGGCGCGGAGTTCTTCGTCGACATTCAGAAGAACGAGGACGAGAAGACCATGTGGCTCTTCATGACGAAGGTCCTCAACCTAAGGACACAGCTAGAGGTCCTTGAAATCCTTGGCAGGCTAAGGACCGGCAGGAGAAAGGGGGTGCAAGAGGATGAGGTCGACGTTGCTGGTAACAATGTGTTGCGCGGCCCCGTCATCTACTACGCGAAGAAGTAGGCGACCGGGCGCCTTTTGCGTTGCGATATATGACAAGTTGTGGCCTGTCCCATGCTTGGCTGGCGCGGCCTGTATCTCCCCTCTGCCTGGTGACAAGCACGAAGGCAGGGATATTCAGGGGTCCTGGGCTGGCGGACCTATCCGCGCTCCGCACCGTGGCTGGGCTCTGCCGCATCGCCTCCCCTGAAGGGGTCTCGAGCGCGATAAGATCGTTCTCGCCAAATCTCATCGTCCACCCGCCACCGGACCAGTTCGTTTCACCAAAGGACATCGGGACGATCTCTGGTCTGCTCGGCCGGGTGACAGATGTCGCTATGGGGTCCTGGGCTGGGAAGCCACCCTGAAACCCGCGACGCCGTAATCTCTCAGGTAAAGATAGTCGACAAAGCGGGATTGCCGATGCTTATCGATGCAGACGCCACCGTCGCCTTAAAAGACGATCTTGATGCCCTCCGCAACGCTGCGAAAGGCGTCAGCGCACCACAGTGGATGCTTGTTAGCTAACTATCAATGCGAAGGCGATTAAGCCAGAGTCCCCTGTCAATCTCGGTCAAAATGGAACATTTGCCACCCGAAGGTTTTGTATGTCATGGGTGCTCCGCAAGCTTCACAGATGTCGACGAGCTGGCAAGGCACGAAAAGTCACATGAGGTGAGCCGAACGGAAGACGCAGCGTCTGGTTCAGATAGTCCCGATTCGAAGGGATCTGGGACTGATTATGAGAACGGCGTTATGGATCCCCCAGGTCCAGTGCGGACCGCAAGCAGCGTTCGCGCCGATGCCAAACGGGATGCAAGTCCTGACCAAAAGCCCGATCCGGTCAAGAACGATTAGCCTCGCGACGCGCGACAGTCGCTCGGATGAGGGCGGGATGGTATCATCAATCAGTGATAGCCTGCCTGCCTTCCTTAACTCCGACTCGAAGACGCAGGGCCTTTATCGACGGCCTTTGCGCTCGAGGCCGACTTCTGATCCTTCTCGGACGTCGGAGACGACTCGCCTACCTCGACAAGAACGCGGGCTCCTCGGGAGGAGTGGTCCAGGTCGTCTTCCTTCGCCATCGGCTTGTTCATCGTTTCTCCCTCGGCTCGGGTCGTTCGGCGCAAAGTAGTTCAGTGTGAAGCAGGTTCGAGAACCTCGGAACGTGAACCATCCGATGGGTCGGCTGTGCTTACACCTTCGAACGCGTCAAGAAGAATTATGACAGCGCAATCCATCAATCAACCGCGGACATCGCTTCATTCCAGCCAGTATCCTTGGCGATCGTAATGTTGGTGCAGTCCGATCTCATAGTCCCGAGTTATCAGAGAAGGCTCCGTGTACTCCGGTGACTGCTTGACGGCCTCGCGGGTGAGATTGACCAAGACTTTCGAGTCGTCCCAACTTACGCTCTTGATCCACTGCGGCGAGACCAGGACCTTTTTTCCCGGCCACCAGTTCTGTGCATCGACGATCAGGTAACGAATCGCCCACCTCTCGTCGTCGACGATGAAATCTTCGACGTGACCAATGTCGCCGTCGGAGGCCTGGATGTGATATCCACTCACAGCGTTGGTGCTTCGCAAGTGGGAGTCCCATTTTTTCTCAGCTTGGGTAGCTCCTTCCGATACTTTACGGTCTCGCGCTATGTAGGGATAACCTCCCCACATCGATGAGCCGTACCAGTATGGAGCCCAGCCGTAATATCCATAGTAGCTCTCCTCGAATTGGCGGGAGACTGGCTTGTCGCTGTCCAAGGACGGACTGTCCGTGATCTGCTTTTTGGTTAGACCGATGGCGATGTTTCGCTCTTCTTTGCCCACCGCGCCAAGCGCGTATGGGGAGATCAGCACCTGTCTGCCCGAGAGCCAGCTTCCTGAGTCGACGACCAGATAGCGAATCGCCCAGTACCGGTCATCGAAGTAGAAGTCTTTGACCTTACCTATTTCCCCGTCGATGCTGTCCAATGTGTAACCCTTCAGTGTTTTGACTTTGCTTAGCGCGACAGTTCCTTCGCTCTTTGCATTTTGTTTTTCTTCGTTGTGTCGTTCGCCTTTGTCAGTCATCTTCTTCTCATAAGAGAAATGACGAGTTTATTTATATAAGTATCTCCAAATTTTGGCTCCGTAGAAAACCTATTCTCGCAGATTGGTTGGAGCCCAAATTTCGAGTTCAAGGGGCGTGAGATTTTTACGCTGACGCACCACTTCCCCCTTCGTGGTTCTAATCAATCGGAAGAAAGACGGTGCTGCCAGCAGGAAGAGGAAGGGGGAGTCTCGCTACATAAGGATGGTCAGGGGCCGTCTTCAAGTTCTGCCAGCGATAGTGCGCCCGTCGATTCCTGAGCAGGTTCTTGAGGAAGGACTTCACCCTCCGGCAGCACGATGGGGGATGATTGCGATACGATCTCGAGCCGTCTTCATGAACATGTGGGACAGTTCTGGCAAGCTAGAGGCTCGGGAGATTACCAAGCGTCTCGAGGGAAGATCAGGGAACGCTTCTACGATTTCGCTGGTCCTGCCAAACGGACACGAGAGCAGTGAAAATGCAAGAGGTGGTAGCCATTAGGCACGCCGACGACGCTTGGAGAAGGTACCCGGAGAACGTGGAAAGACGACAAATCCGGGACGGCTCGATTCAGAATTTCGCGTACAAGTGGACTAAATCGACCGTAGCTTTTGCAAAGCCCGGAGAACCAAAGTCCCCCGGGGAAAACTCGAAGATGTAGATGAATTAGAAGCCCGGAGAGAAGGTTTCAATCCCGGCACGGACTCAAAGCCTTCTTTGGCGACAAGTGGAATCCCCGGACGGCATTATGGGTTATTAGGTTCGAGGTCATCCCCGTGACGCTGGAAGAGCTGATCGTTAATGACAAACATCAGAACCGATCTAATCATAAGAGTGTGCGTTATCACCGCCGTTTTTTCGCTGATTTCCTATATTCTTGTACGAAGGAACGAAGCCGTCCAAGATATCCCGGTGTTTTTCATCCTGTTCGGCATAGTATTATTGATCAGCATTCTATTCGACATTGAAAGATTCCACGCGATAACCAAGCCGAACGCTTGATCAAAGACCTGATCACCGAATTTTGACAGCGACAAATTGGAGAAAACCCGAGCTAGTTTTACCGAAGACTTGACAAAATCCGGGGTGCATCGGCATGTTTTTGCGTTAAATCCAGGAATCCACAGTCTAGAACGTGAAGGAACCTCTTCGCGCGGCAGCCCCTTCCGACGAGCACCCCAAGCAGAAAGACCTTGAACTGGAGTTTGGCTCGCTCAAACGCATGCTAGGGCTCGACGACGGTCTTAAACTGCGTTGGATGCCGGCCGCCAACGGAGGAGATCTTTCGGGCGAGGTCAGGGGCAACACGGTCTTCATCTACGACTCAGACTACGAGGCGGCCTCCAGCACGCTGAGGCACGAGCTGATCGATTATCTGGTCTCCCGGGCGATCGAGCCGTACAAGGAGGTCGCGAACAAATTGATCCTTCTTCTCAACGAAAGAGCCTACAGGAACAAGGAGGACGTGGTGGAGAGGCTCTGCGCGCTCCTGGCCGCCCCTCCTCCCCGGCCGGCGACCCACGAGACGCAGCCTACCTTCTGATGAGGATCCTCTGGGACGGGAGAGCGCTCACAAAGCGCCACCCTTCCTCCAGGTATCTCTGGAGCTCATCCTCCTTCACTAGCATCTGCATCTCCCGTCGCGGCTCTTCCCGGAGCTTCTTTATCTCGACGGTGATCTGCTCCATCTCCTCCTCCCCGGTCATCCCTCTCCCGAGCTCTTTCTCCTTCTCTACCCTGATCTTCATCGGGTCTATCCCGAAGGTCGTGGCTATGGCCTTCATCGCCTCGAGCGCCGCCTCCCTCCTGACCAGCTCCACGTCGCCCCGCGTCACCTCCTCCCGCGAGATCACCGTGAGCGCGGCGATGGCCTTGGAATACTCCTGGGCCATCTCCTCGCGGGAGGGTTTCATGTAGCTGTCCGAAACCCCGGTCGAGTGGCCCATCAACAGCTCGACGTAGATCGACTTCATGTGCCTCTCCGCGACCGACTTGAAGAACTTCCTGAAGGAGTGGACCTGCTGGAACTGGTGCCTCCGCCCCACCTTCTCCTCCCTGAGCCCTATCTTCTTGTAGAGCCTCCCCAGCTGGTCCCTCAGCGTCTTCGAGGTTATCGCCAGAGCCTCGGCGGGGTCTCTTGCGAACTTGTAGCTCCCCCAGCTGTCCCTTATCAGAGGGCTCGAGGGCCCAACCACCTCGCCCGCCCGCTCCCGGAGCGTCCTGTACTCCTGAAGGTACCTGCAGCACTCGGGAGAGACGAAGGTGTAGTACTCCTCGTTCTCGCCCCTGTAGATGGTCAGCCTGGCGAACTCGTACTTGCCCGCGCTTACCGGCTCCATGTCCCTCCACCTCAGATAATCGAAGGCGCCGACCCTCATCCCGCCCGAGAGCATCAGCAGGACGACGCACTTCATCCGGAGGTCGCAGCTGTCGAGTATCCTCCTCAGCTCGTCGGCGGTCGGCGCCCTGTCGGAGCCGTGCTTCCTGGCCGGCGGTATGATCTTGCCTATGCGGACCCAGTTGAGCTCGTCGGCGTCGTTCATCGCCAAGAAGAGCTTCAGCGCCATTGCGAAGTTGTGCATCGTGGAGCCGGAGACCGTACCCCTCCTGGCGAGGATGTACGACGTCACAAGCTCCTCCGCCTTCCCGGTGTCGCTCCTCGCCGTGGCGACGAACTCGTCGGGGCCGAGGCCGCAGAACTCAAGGAACATCCTGAGCTTGATCAGGTAGCCCTCCTGCGTCTGCGCGCTCTTGAACGCGGGGATCAGCCTCGCGATGGACCTGCCCTCCAACTCCGTTGTCATCGACAAGAGAGAGGCCCTTTCTACTTAAGGCGCCCTGTTCGGGCGTATAATTAGGCGCCGGGGGTATAGCGCTGGAGCGGGCTTCCAACCGATACATCTTTGAATTATCCACGGGCGCTTCCTTCCCTAAGGCTGACAAGTCTTGCGGTGACGAGCGGGATGTGTCTACCGCGAGACGCCAGCGGCACCCCAGCGGCGGCGGCGGCAAACCAAATTCGGCTCGATCCGTGCCAGCGTTGAACATCAGGAAGAGCGCACCTTGCCCGTCTTCCTGGATCAAGCAGGCGAGGTCTTTTCCTTTCGGGTCGGTCCAGTCGGGCGATCCCTGTTGCGGGTTGAACCAGCTGATCTCGGCGACCGTATAGAATTGCTCCTTGCTCAGAACCGGATGCGCACGGCGAAAGGTGATCATCCCCTGGGCAAAGCGGAAGATCTCCTGATGCCGCTCGAGATAGGTCCAGTCAACCCAACTGGTTTCATTGTCCTGGCAGTAGGCATTGTTGTTGCCGCCTTGCGTGCGGCGAAACTCGTCGCCGCCGAGCAGCATCGGCACCCCGCGCGAGATCAGCAGGGTAAGGAGGAAGTTCTTGATCTGGCGTTTCCGCAAGGTCTCGATCCCGGCATCCTTCGACTCGCCTTCAGTGCCGTAGTTCTCGCTGTAGTTGGCGTCATGTCCGTCGTGGTTGTCTTCTCCGTTTGCCTCATTGTGCTTGTGGCTATAGCTCACAAGGTCGCTCAGAGTGAAGCCGTCGTGACAGGTGACGAAATTGATGCTGCTCGCGGGGCCTTTGCCGGACTTGGAATAGATGTCGGCGCTGCCGCAGATGCGACTGGCGAATGAACCGAGCGTCCCATCATCGCCGCGCCAGAAGCGCCGGACGTCGTCGCGGAACCTGTCGTTCCACGTCCCCCAGCGGCGTTCGAAGAAGCTTCCGACCTCATACGCTCCGGCTTCATCCCACGCTTCGGCGACGAGTTTCACATCCCTTAGGATCTGATCATCCGCGATCTGTTCGATAAGAGGGGGGTTGGACAGTAGGTTGCCGGAAGGCCCCCGACCGAGCACTGCGGCCATGTCAAAACGAAATCCATCGACATGCATCTCGACCACCCAATGACGGAGCGCGGCCAAGATGTGGTCCCGCACCACAGGATTGTTCGCGTTGATGGTGTTGCCTGTGCCCGTGTAGTCCTGGTAGTAACGTTTGTCGTCCGCCAAAGTGTAGAAGATTGCATTGTCTATCCCACGGAAGCAGAGCGTCGGACCGAGTTCGTTTCCCTCCGCCGTGTGATTGAAGACCACGTCCAGAATCACCTCCATCCCGGCGTTGTGAAAGGCCCGGACCATCTCCTTGAACTCCAGCTTCTGCTGACCCACGCCTCCTGAGCTGCTATAGGAAGCTTTGGGTGCAAAGAAGGTCACGGGGTCGTATCCCCAGAAATTCCTGAGCGGTTGACCTGTTTGCGGGTTCCTGCGCACGACAGATGCTTCATTGAACTCCTGCACAGGCATCAGTTCCACGGCGGTCACTCCTAGGGTCTTCAGATAGGGAATTTTTTCCGTCAGGCCTCGGTAGGTTCCTGGATGGTGCACGCCCGACTTTGGGTGGATGGTGAAGCCGCGAACATGGGCTTCGTAAATGACCGTCTTCGACCACGGATGCCGGGACGGCCGGTCTCCATTCCACTCGAAGGGCTCGTTGACAAAGACGCACTTCGGCATCGACCTGGAATTGTCCATCTTCGAGACAGCCAGGTCTTTCTCCGGTGCCGACGGGTCGTATCCACGTGCCGATGCAAAATCCCACGGGGGCAGCTGTGAGATTGCCGTCGCGCGGGGATCGACGAGAAGCCTGTTGAAATTGAAACGATGGCCGTCCTCGGGTTGATACGGCCCATCCACGCGATAGGCATAGAGTTGACCGTGACCTATCCCCCCCACCCAGACGTGCCACACGTCGCCAGTGCGGTTGCGCGCGGGATCCAGATCGATCACCCTGGCGGGCTTGGCATCTTCGGAATGATTAAACAGCTCCAGCCGGACGCGGCTCGCGTTTCGGCTGAAGAGCGCGAAATTCACTCCTTCGCCGAGCGCATAGGTCCCCAAGGGCGATGGCGCGCCAGTTCGAACATTGGTCCGCGGTGATGCCTCTCTCACATGGTCATCCAGAGGGCGTTCGGACGTAGCCAGATCTGTGATGGCGTCCACCTTCTCGCCTGCTGCCTGTCCCATTCTTTTCATTCCTTTCGGCTCTTTCGTGTCTTCTGTCGTCGTTCGCTCGCTCATGGTTGATTCACCGCTGCCAGAGAATGGGATTAAACTCCAGGGGCACCGCAACGCCGGCGAATTGCGGTATGATGCGCGCCGTATAGTCCGAAGGCGGGCGGGCCGCAGACACAGCCGCGCTGTAGACGTAGCCGCCAAAGGCGCCGGCCAGTTGGCGAACGCGCTTCATCTCCTGCCGTACGGAAGAAGCGCCCGCGACGCCGTCGGCGCATAGCTCTATCCGCACCGCCTGGGGGTAGATGTCGTTGAGGGAGACCTGAACCTCAAACACGTGCTGCCCGCCACGAGTCTCGAACTTCACTTCGCCGAAGCGTAGCGCGGCCCATTTCTGTTCCAGACTGTGCTGCCAATCGACCATTTGCCTGGCGATCGCCCCTTTATTGTCGCTGCGCGATTGGTAGGCGGCAGCAGCCGGCAGGTAGTGTTTCTCCGTGTATTCGCGCACCGCGCGGTGGGCGGAGAAGCGCGGTGTCAATCGCGCCATGCTTTCCCGCATCCGCGCAATCCATGCAGTGGGGATGCCGTCTTTGCCACGAGCATAGAACTCCGGGACCACCTCCCGCTCGAGCCGCTCGTAAAGCGCTACGGCTTCGGCCGCGTCCCAGGCCGGATCCTCGCCATGCTCCTGCCTGTCCCCCAACGCCCACCCGACTTCAGGCGTGTATGCTTCCGCCCACCAGCCGTCCAATTCCGACAGGTTGATGCCTCCGTTGACAAGCACTTTCATGCCGCTCGTTCCGCACGCCTCCCAAGGCCGGCGTGGCGTGTTGATCCAAACATCTACGCCCTGCACCAGGCGCTCGCTCATACGCACGTCATAGTCACTGAGGAAGATCGCGTGTGGGCGTGTCTCGGGCCGCCGGATGAAATTCACCCATTCCTGGATCAAGTCCTGCCCCGCTCGGTCCGCCGGATGCGCCTTTCCGGCGATGATGAGTTGTACCGGACGCTCGGAATTGCTCAATAAACGAAGCAGCCGCTCTGGGTCGTGCAGCAGCAGGTTCGGTCTCTTGTAGGTCGCGAAGCGCCGCGCGAAGCCCAGTGTCAACGCGTTCGGATCGAATAGATGTTTTGCCCCGTCAAGCTCCTCGGGCGACGCGCCGGAGGCGGCCAGTTGTCCGGACAAACGCTCGCGAGCATATTCGACAAGAGACTTGCTAGCCGCATTGCGAAATTGCCAGAGCCTGGAGTCGGAGATGCGGCGAATGCCCTGCTCCAGGTCTTCCGTCGGCCCCCGCCAGCGGTCTTTTCCACAGGCTTCCGTCCAGAGATCGTCGGCCTCGGCCGAGTCCCAGCTCGGCATGTGAACTCCGTTGGTCACGTGCCCGACGGGCACCTCGTCCTCTTGCCAGCGGGGGAAAAGAGGCCCAAAGAGGTGCCGGCTGACTCTTCCATGCAAGCGGCTCACGCCATTCACCGCACCACTCCCCCGGATTGCCAGATAGGCCATGTTGAAGCTCTCCGACGAGTCTTTCGGATCCTGGCGGCCCAGGGCCAGCAAATCGCGGACTGTCACGCGGAGCTTCTTCTCTGCGTACCCCTCGAGGTATTGCTCGATGAGGGAAGGATCGAAACGATCAAAGCCGGCGGCCACTGCGGTGTGGGTGGTGAAGACGTTTCCCGCTCGCGTGGCGGCAAGCGCGACTTCGAAGGGCTGGCCAGTCTCTTCCATGAAACCTCGGGCACGCTCCAACGTAGCGAAGGCCGCGTGCCCTTCATTCAGGTGACAGACCTCTGGCTTGATGCCCAAGGCGACGAGCAACCGCCAGCCGCCGATTCCGAGAAGCATCTCTTGCTTGAGGCGCAACTCCGGGCCACCCCCATATAGCTCGCTGGTGATCGGTCGATCAGCGGGGATGTTCGCCGGGTCATTGCTATCGAGCAGGTAGAGCTTGACTCGACCGGCCTGGACCTGCCAGGCGCGCAGCCAGACCGAGTAACCAGGTAGAGCGATCTCCAACCGCAACCACTCCCCGTTCGGGCGGCGCAAAGGCACGATCGGCAACTGCCCGGGGTCGTTGTACGGGTAAAGCGCCTGTTGCGCTCCGTCCTTGCCAATCACTTGTCGAAAATAGCCTTGTTGGTAGAGCAGACCCACTCCGACCACCGGCACGCCCAGGTCGCTGGCGGCCTTGAGCTGGTCACCTGCCACGTTGCCGAGCCCGCCTGAGTAGATGGGCAGCGCCTCGCTCAACATGAATTCCATGCTGAAATACGCAACGCAGGTCAAGCGAGCTTGCGGATGCTTTTGCTGAAACCATGCGGGCCTCTCGGATGCCTGACGCTTGGCTTGCAGCAGGTCGTCAATGTCCTTGCGGAAGTCCGGATCGGCCAGCACGCGCTCGAGCTGGTCCCGCGAGACCGTCTGCAGGACAACCCAAGGGTTCTGGGTGAGCTCCCACAGTATAGGATCAAGCGTGCGCCACACTCGGTCGGTGGCATGGTTCCACGACCACCGCATGTCCAGGGCGAGCTCCGCGAGGGAATCGAACCCCTGAACTTCGGTGGGTAGAAGGCCGTAAGTCGGAGGGCTGACACTCGGTTGTTTGCTCATGGTTTCTGCCCCGGATGGATTCTATAGCGTCTGATGTGAGAATCGGCTTTCAATCTGCATCAGATTTCTTGAGGGCGGTCTTATCTGTTTCGTGAAGAGCCTCGAGCCGCTGCTCGCGACACCGACGACAGACAGCGAGATCCTCCTAGGGAAGGGGATAGCCGCCTTCCTTCCGCCGCTGGCCGCGGTACTGGGAGGATCCGCGCTCTTCATGCTTCTCATGGACCTGACCACCAGGGGCGAGCTTGGTTACTACTACTTCCCTGACTCGAACACTGCCCTGATCCTGCTCCTGCTTGTTCCGCTCGCACTGTTGATGAGCGTGCAGGTGAACTTAATCATCTCCTCGAGGGTGACCGACGTCAGGGCCGGACAACAATTGGGTGGCCTGGCCGTCCTCCCATTCATGGGGTTGTACGTCTCCGGTGAACTGAACCTGATCAACCTCGGAGACGCCAGCAACCTGCTGATAGTCGCAGCAGCGTTGCTCGTCGCAGACGTGCTGCTCTTCTTCGTTTCGAGAGCGACCTTCCGTAGAGAGGAGATACTGACGAAATGGAGGTAGGCGCCTCCGGCTTCGAAGCCGGTGCAAAATTTGGACGCCGCGAATCTCTTTTTATGTTCCTTCACCCTTCGCAAGACCAATGGCCAAATCCAGTTTCGAAATAGGGGAGAAGCACACTCTCACAGTAGATCATGACTGGCTAACGAAGCATATCCGCATCGAGCTGGACGGAGAGAAGCTGGCCGATGAATACTACTACTCGCTCCGTGCGAAGACGTGGTCTTTCGACGTAGGAACCTCTGAGGTGCACAAGGTCGAAGTCAGACTAGGAATGAGTTTGCCCCTGGTCGCAATTTTCAAGAGGAGGGATTTGAAGGTGCTCGTGGACGGGAAGCCAGCGCGGAGTTCGAGCGCCTGAAACCGAGGATATGGCGCTCTGCAGCAGTAACGCCATCTTTAACGGTAAATGGGATGCGCCGGTGAGACTTAAACGCACAATCGCCTAGCCGTGTCACAATCGGGCGGGGCATAAATAATGAAGCCAATGTTAGAATTGAATTGATCAAGCCTGTCCACGAGAAAAATAGGTTCCACACGGATATCCGGATGGGTGCCGTCTGATTCGAACCCAGACTAAGGAGACCCGTGTCGAAAATCACTGAAGGAAACCAATGCCATACTTGCACTAAAAATGAGCTTTAATTTCGCTGATTGTGCCAGTCGAGCACTGAATCGGAATTCCTTTAGGAACTGGTGGCACATTCATCCTCAGGTTACGCTGACGTCTAGGATATGAGCAGCAGCGGAACGCCCGGAAAAGCGCCAGTCGCTCCATTAGACGGTCCGTCTACCGGGCTACGCGTTCTATCGAGCGGACGATAGCCCAATCATTCTTCGACGTCCCTTATCGGCACCTGCGAGAACATCGACCTGAGCCTGCGCATGACGCCCTTGGAGCCCTCCCTGCCCGCCAGCACCCCGGCCTTCTGGAGCACCACCGCGTCCTCCGCGGTCACCGCGATCAGCCTCGTCCCAGGCTTCAGGCCCAGCCTCTCCATCACCTCCTGGGGAAGCTGGACGGCCCCTCTCGGCAGGACCTTTACGACGGCTATGATTGGATCGTCTCGCAACCGAGTGTCGACCGTCGCCGGCTTTGGTCCCTTATCTTGTTAATCCCTCCAAAGGATAGATGCCTGCGCGCAGCACCCTGGCCTCCGTTAAATCCGAAGCCCGTCTTCGCAGGCGACGGGGCATGCTGACCTCAGACCAGGCTCAGGACGCAGTCAGCATCGTCGAGTTGAAGAACCTAGCGAGGAGCATGCTCCCCTCTTCGAGCGCGCTGAGAGGGCTCATCTTGTCCGAGCCCGACCACCTGCCGGAGGCGGAGGTCGCGATCAAGGTGAAGGTGTACTCGAAGCTGCTGTATCGAGAGTTGAAATCCAAGTCGTGACGTAGTCTCGTACTGAAGATTTAGCCGGGCAGATTGCCTGATTTTCGCGATTGTTTTAATAGCGGAGCGAAGAAAAGAGATCCCGACGAAATTGGGCGGAGCCCTCGCGCCTTGCATGCCTCTTCTGAGGGGTACATATTCACCGCCGTTCAGATGTACTTCGGCACGCTCGACCCGCGGTGATAATGTATATTGGCCTTTTTATTGTCTCTGCGAATATTCGTCATAGAGAGACCGCCATTCCCGGCCCGCTCAAGGCCTCTGTGTTTTCTCTCATGATGCGCGTCAATCCTTCCCCAGCGCTTCCTCAATCGACTCCCAACTCCTTCTTCACTGCGGGTAGCACCCGCGGATTGAT
>Ga0307374_10003004_pt1 | contig 29361 bp, 27 predicted proteins | sample OX3MG_FD_202532 | JGI IMG/M metagenome (GOLD analysis project Ga0307374, IMG submission 202532) | Soil microbial communities from Risofladan, Vaasa, Finland - OX-3 | ecosystem: Environmental > Terrestrial > Soil > Coastal area > Acid sulfate soil | place: Finland: Risofladan, Vaasa | collected... | reverse complement strand
GTCCGCGTCCATCAGCAGCTCCGCGGCCATCTTCACCATCTCTCCGAGCAGGCTCGAACCCGTCGGGCTCTCGAGGTACTTGCGCAAAAGCTCGGCCGCGCCGAGTGTGTTGTTGACGGTCATCGCACCTTCTCCTTCGTTCCTTCGCAGGGTTTGAAGGTTGGTGCGGTGGTCGTCGCTTCCTGGGGATGCTCGGCGCGAAGCGAGGTGCTCAGCGCGAGTTGGTCACCGCAGGCTCGTACACCACTCTGGCGGACTCAACTAAGAGGCGGGAGGGGTTTGCACGCCTCCCGCTACAACTGAGCAGGTCTCGACGCTGCAAATGGGCCCTTCCTGCGCTACAAAGCCAGCCTTCCACGCTACGACTGGGTGCTCGGCTCGAGGACAGGCACGGCGTCCTGATCGACTCGCGCGTGCGCCTCGACCGACCAAGCGTTCCGTTCGCAATGCGTCGGAACCCTGTATCGCGCCAACTTCTCGAAACTGAGCCAACTCGATACAGGGTTGGGGGAGAGAAATCGTTGTCCAGCAGCTACTTTGTGGAGCCCGGGGTCGGGATTGAACCGACGACCTGCGCATTACGAGTGCGCTGCTCTACCACTGAGCTACCCGGGCATGTGGGCGGGCCACTGGGACAGGAGCCTGGTCGAAACCCTCACCAGGGCCTCCCCGCCAGCTGTGCGGAGTCATCGTAGAGGGTGAACGGTCGTCTTTCGCGTGCTGCGACGCTTGCGGGCGCCTCGAGCGGCTGAGTAGCTTCACCCCCGAAGGAGCACCATATAAGGCACGCCGCGGCGGAGCCGGGCGGCCCGGACTGGGGGAGCAGCTATGCCCATGTGCCGCAGGTTGCTGGGACGATCCGTCGCCCTGTTGGCCCTCCCCGCCGCCGTGCTCATCGCGGGCGCTCCCGCGGGGGCCGAGTCCTCTCACGGACACGGGGACGACCGCGTGCTGTATGTGAGCGCTTCGGCAACGCCCTCCGCAACGGACCGGAACTGCGCGACCGCCGCGTACACGAGCGTCGAGGCCGCTGTCACGGCCGCTCGTGAAGGCGCCAAGGTGTACCTCTGCGGGACAACGCCCTTCGTCGAGAGCGTCGCGATCGAGGACAAGGCGCTCGAGCTGACGGGAGACGCGGGAGCCTCGATCGTCGCGCCGGCATCTGCTGCCGCGCCGACGACGTTCTTCTCCGATCAGGGGCTGCAGACGCCGAACGCCGTGGTGACGGTGATCGGCGACGACAACGTCGAGATCAGCGGCCTCACGATCTCCGGGCCGTTCCAGAACACCGGCTGCGGTGGCGACGACTACGGCGTGCTGCAGGTCGCTTCCGGCGACCCGGGGCACCTATCGCTTGACAACGACGTCGTCCAGAACATCGGGGCCGCTTCGCAGGCGAGTCTCGGCGGCTGCCAGTACGGGGTGGGCATCGAGATCGGTCGCCGGTACTGGCCCAACCTGTCGGGCGCCTCGGGTGGCTTCAACATCGTGAACTTCGCCGGCGACGCCAACGTCCGCGGCACCTCGGTGTCGGGCTACCAGAAGAACGGCATCACGGCCGACGGCCCGGGCAGCAACGTCGAGGTCGACGGGAGCACCGTCAATGGCGGGGGCCAGACGGCGCTCATCGCCCGGAACGGCATCCAGATCAGCCGGGGCGCGGGTGGGGAGGTGCACGGCAGCACCGTCGCGGCGAACGAGTACACCGGCCCCGGCGGCTTCGCGTCGGCGACTGGCCTCCTCGTGTACGGGGGCTGTGGTGACCCGCTCTCAGTCGGAGTGAAGGTCCACGACGACACCTTCTCCAACAACGACAGCGGGGTGGTGATCGGGGACTACTCGGCCGACCCGAACTGCGTCGCGAGCGCCACCACCCCGACGGACAACGAGATCCACGGCAACAGCATCGACAAGACCGACGGCGAGACGAACCACAGCCCGTTCACCGATGCGGCGGGCAACGCCTACACCGGTTACCAGGTCGGCATCGCCGACACCGGCAACAGCGACACGATCCACGACAACACGATCACCGGGACGATCGTCGGGGGAGCCGACACCGCCTACGGACCGCAGACGGCCCCGGGCGGCAATTTCCTCGCGCCGATCGACCTTCAGACCTATCCCGCCGTCAACGCGAAGGTCCACGACAACCGCTTTGACGGGGGGCGCCTGGACGCTGCGCACTGAGTCCGAGGGCGTCGACCCCGCTCCACCGCCAGAACCGCCGGGGCCGTCTCGAAGGCCGACGTCACCGCGACCACCGCAGCGAGAGGCGTGACCGCCGGCCCGGCGGTCGCTCGCGGCACGGGAAGACGGCCCGGTCCGACCCTCACCTGATCGTGGCGGGGGCGTCGTCTTCAAGTCGGGCGAGCTCGAGCGCTGCCTTTTGGAAGGCCGGGTGCGCGCCGCTGACGAAGTAGGGGCCCTCTCCCTTGCTGACCGAGAGCCACCCGGCGTTCGCCCCCGTGGCGTGGAGAGAAAAACAGACGAGGGCGACCACGAGGGCGAGCAAGAGGCCCCCGAACACAAGGCCGAACGCCATCCCCGCCACTCCGACGGCGACGACCGCCCAGCTCCGGTGCCGGTGCCGCTCCCAGGCCGAAGGAGAGATCGCCACGTGGACGACCGAGCCCTCCTTCGCGAAGGGGCGCGCGACGAGCACTGGCCCAGATGCTGATCGGCAGCAGCAGCCAGGGCCAGCCCGCTCGCTCGGTCACCGGGAGGGCGACCAAGACGTGGTCGGCGCGCCGCTCACCGTGCACCGCTCGGGCCAGACCCCGGCTTCGTGGTCGGCGAGCCGCAGCGGAGCGATCAGCGCCAGCCGCTGCACCCACGCCGGGCGGAGCAGGGCACGGCCGTCAGGGCTCCAGCTTGGACAGCAGCTCAAGCTCGGTCGCGGCGAGCTCCTCGACACGTTGACGCGCATGGTCGAGCGCCCGCTGCATCACCTCCCGGTGGCGCGTCGCATGGTCCGCCGTCTGCGCGTCGAACCGGTTCTCGCTGACGAGCGAGCGCACCTTTGCCTCGTCGGCATCATCGGTGAAGGCGACCAGCTGCTCCTCGGCCACCGTGACCTCGCTGCGCGCCTCGTCCAGCTCGGCGTGCACGCGGATGAGTCGCCGTTCGAGTCGCCGCTGGGCCCATCTGCCGGTGCGCATGCTCTTCACGCTAGAGATTCCTCGCGGATACCGGGGTTTTGCGGCCTCCCGATAGCTCGACAGCCCGGCCAGAGAACCTGCGAGAGGTGCGCACTGTGCCCCGCGACATCACACTGGTGGGCGAGGGGGGACTTGAACCCCCACGTCCTTTCGAACACAGGAACCTGAATCCTGCGCGTCTGCCTATTCCGCCACTCGCCCAGCGTTGAGCGACCCAGGGTAGTCGACGGCGACCAAAACCCCGGCAGTCCAGGTAGTCTGACGTTCGCCATGGGACTCGAGAAGTTCGAGCAACGGCTCGAGCGTCTGGTCGAGGGGGCCTTCGCGAAGGCCTTTCGAGGAGAGCTGCAGCCGGTCGAGGTCGGCCGGCGGCTCACTCGGGAAATGGATCTTCACCGGACGGTGTCGGTGCGCGGCCTCGTTGCGCCCAACTGCTTCGAGGTCGACCTCTCGAAAGAGGACTACGCACGCCTGGGGGGGCTGGTGAAAGTGCTCGCCAACGAGCTCGTCGACGCGGCGCGCGAGCACGCGAAGAACGAGAGCTACGCCTTCATGGGGCCCGTCGAGGTGACCATCGAAGCCGACGAGGGGCTCGCGAAGAGCACCTTCTCGATCGATGCCACCTTCGTCGAGGGCGAGGACACCCAAGCGGCCTGGCTGGTGATGGCGGACGACCGGCGCATCGCCATCGGCGAGGAGACCCTCACCATCGGGCGCCTGCCAGACTGCTCCATCCCGATCAACGACCCGAACGCCTCACGACGTCACGCCCAGGTCCGGCTGGACGGCGAGGTGGTCTACCTCCTCGACCTCGGCTCGACCAACGGCACGAAGGTGAACGGCAGCCCCGTCCGCCAGCACCGACTCCAGGACGGCGACGTGATCATGATCGGAACCACCGCGATCCGCTTCGAGTCCCGGCCCCGTTAGCCACCCATGTCCCACGGTCTGCTCGACATCCTCAAGTACTTCCTGCTCGCCCTGTTGTGGCTGTTCTTCCTCTACGCGGCGCGCATGGTCCTCGTCGACGTCCGCCGCTCGCGGCGCAGCGACGCCGGCGCGCGCGCGGCCGCGAGCGGTCGCCGCGTCGAGCGCGACCTCGCGACCCACGTGCGCGTCCTCGAGCCACCCGAGCGCCGCGGCCAGACCTACGAGCTCGCCGACGAGCTGACGATCGGCCGCTCGGCGGGGTGTGTGATCGCGCTCGAGGACGACAACTTCGCCTCCCTCGTCCACGCGCGCATCTTCAACCGCAGCGGTGAGGTCTGGGTCGAGGACCTCGGCTCGACGAACGGCACCTACGTGAACAACGAGCGGCTGACGGCCCCCGCCCGCCTTCGGCGGAGCGACCGGGTGAAGGTCGGCGGGACGCTGTTGGAAGTTCGACGGTGAGCCGGGGCGATCGCGCGGGGGGCCCATGACGAGGCTGATCGCCGCAGCGGCAACCGATGCCGGACGCGTCCGCACCTCGAACCAGGACCGCTCACTCGTCGCCGCCGGGGTGGTCGCCGTCGCCGACGGCATGGGCGGCCACGCCGGTGGGGAGATCGCCGCCTCGACGGCGGTGGAGGCCTTCGCCCGCGCCATCGAGCAGGACCGCAGCGCCGAGGGGCTCGCCGCCGCGGCCGTCGTCGCCAACCGCGAGGTCTTTGCCCGCGCCGAGAGGGACGAGGCACTGCGAGGCATGGGGACGACGCTCACCGCCGCCGCACTCGTGGAGAACGGCGGTCAGCCGCGCATCGCGCTCGTGAACGTCGGCGACTCGCGCGCCTACCTCTTCGAGGACGGCGGCCTCCGCCAGCTCACCGAGGACCACAGCCTCGTCGAGGAGATGGTGCGCCGGGGCGAGCTCACCCCCGAGGCGGCGCTCACGCATCCGCACCGCCACATCCTCACCCGCGCCCTCGGAATCGATCCCGGCGTCGAGATCGACTCCTGGCTCCTCTCCCCCGCCCCCGACAGCCGGCTACTGCTCTGCAGCGACGGGCTCACCAACGAGTGCAGCGAGCAGGAGATCGCTGAGGTCCTCGCCCACGAGCGCGACCCGCAGGCAGCCGCCGACAGCCTGGTCGCGAAGGCACTCGAGCACGGCGGGAGCGACAACATCACCGTCGTCGTCGCCGACCTCAAAGCCGACGGGGAACCCAGCGCCGACGCGGCGGGCGAGGCCACCGTCGCCGCCGCGGCCGTCGCCGTGCCCGTCCCGCAGGGCGCGGAGGGGATCGTCGGCGAGACCACCGCCGTCCCCACCCAGCCGCGCCTGCACTCGTCCGCCACCGCGCCGACCGAGCGGGTCCGGCGGGCGGTCCCCCCCCGCCCGTCGCGCGCCGAGCGGCCCCGCCCCCCGAAGCCGACGCGCGACGAGCGCCGGGCGGCACGCCGTTCCAACGAGCCGATCATGACGGTGCGCGTCGCCTTCTTCGTCCTCGTCCTCATCGCGATCCTCGGCGGGATCGCCGGCTTCGTCATCTGGTTCAACCGGGCGACCTACTACGTGGGCCTCTCCGGCGACCACGTCGCGATCTTCGAGGGCCGCCCGGGGGGCTTCCTCTGGTTCCACCCGACGCTCGTCGAGGACACCCCGCTCATGACCTCCCAGGTGCTGCCGGCGAACCTTCCGATCCTCCGGCAGGGGGTCCTCGAGTCCTCCTACGACGGGGCGCGCACCGTCGTCTCCAACCTCACCAACGAGCAGGGCCTCTTGAGCCTCGGCGCGACGAGCACGACGACGACCTCAACCGTCCCGGTGACGACGCTCGCGCCGACCGCGACGACGGGCGCGGTGACGACGACGCTCGCCAAGAGCCCCACCACGACGACCACGAAGGCGGCCACCACGAGTACGAAGGCGGGGCACTGAGATGGACCGTCGGATCCGGGTCCTCGGCCTCGTCTTCGTCCTCTGCTTCGCGCTCCTCTTCCTCGCGCTCAACAACCTGCAGGTGGTGCAGGCACCGGGCCTCCTCGCGACGAGCACCGCGCAGGCCGACCAGACCCCGAAGAACCCGTTCTCCGAGCCCCGCGGGGACATCGTCTCCGCGGACGGCGTGATCGTCGCCGAGTCCACCCCCTCGAACGACAGCGTCGGTGAGCAGCGCAGCTACCCCGAGGCTCGCCTCTTCGCCGACGTCACCGGCTACTACGACGCGGTGGACGTGGCCGCGACCGGCGTCGAGGGCTTCTACGACCACGAGCTGCAGCAGCACGACATCCAGGCGCACAGCCTCGATCAGATCCTCACCGAGCAGCCCGGCACGGACAACGTCGTCCTCAGCGTCCGCGACGACCTGCAGAAGGTCGCCCAGCAGGCGCTCGGCGGCCGCCCCGGCGCGATCATCGCCATCGACCCCCGCACGGGCGCCATCCTCGCGATGGACGGGAACCCGACCTTCGACCCGAACCAGTTCTCGAGCCACTCGGCCGCCGAGGTCAAGCAGGCGTACAACCAGGACTACACCACCTACGCCAACAACCACAACGCACAGGGGGCGCCGCTCACCAACCAGGTCACCGCGGCCCTCTACGCGCCGGGGTCGACGATGAAGGTGATCACCACCGCCGCGATCTACGACCGCGACCCCTCGCTCGTGAACATGGTTTGGCCGACCGAGTCCCAGACCAAGCTCCCGCAGTCGAACCTGCTCCTGCACAACTTCGGCAACGAGGTGTGCGGCGGCGACCTGATCCACATTCTCACCGTCTCCTGCGACACCGCCTACGCACTCGCCGGCGTCGCGATCGGGGCGAGCAACCTCGCCGCCGAGGCGAAGGCCTTCGGCTTCGGCCAGACCCCCCCGGTCGACCTCGCCCTCGACGGCGGCACCGACGCCGTCCCCTCGGTCTTCCCGCCCCTCGACCAGCTCGAGTCCGGCGGTGTCTCGAACGCCCTCACCGGCTACTCGGCGATCGGCCAGTACAACGTCGCGCAGAGCGCGCTCGGCAACGTGCTCGTCGCCGCGGCGATTGCCGACGGCGGCACGATGATGACGCCGCACGTGATGGCCCACGTCGTCGACCAGACGGGGCGCATCGTCTCCTCCTACCAGCCCCACCCCTGGCTGCAGGCCACCTCCTCACAAACCGCGAGCCAGGTGCGCACCGACATGGTGAGCGTCGCCGCGAGCGGCACCGCGAGGGGCCTCTTCCCGACGGCCGACGACATCGCGGCGAAGACCGGCACCGCCGAGACGAACGGCGCCTGCTCGGCGAACTGGCTCATCGCCACCGGTCCGGCGGGCCCGAACGACACCCCGCGCGTCGCCGTCGCCGCCGTCATCCCCTCGAGCGGCTCGAACTGCGGCAGCGAGTCGACGGGCGCGACCGTTGCCGGGCCCGCCGTCGCGACGTTGATGGTCGCTGCGCTCGCGGTGACCAAGTGAGCCCGCATCCCCGCGTTCGATCGGAGACGGCATTGAATAGGCTGCCCAGCCGATGACCGGCACCCCTCCCGCGGCTTACAACGGCCGCTACGAGCTGAGGAGTCAGGTCGCCCGTGGTGGGACCGCGCAGGTCTACCTGGCGCGCGACCTCCTGCTCGACCGGCCGGTCGCGCTCAAGGTCCTCGACCCCCAGCTCTCCACCGACCACACCTTCGTCGAGCGCTTCCGCCGTGAAGCCCAGGCCGCCGCCAACCTCTCGCACCCGAACATCGTCCCCGTCTTCGACTGGGGCGAGGCGGACCACACCTACTTCATCGTCATGGAGTACGTCGATGGCGAGCCGCTCTCGGCGATCATCCGTTCGCAGGCGCCCCTCGACGCCGAGAACTCCGCCTCGATCGCGATCGACATCGCAAAGGCCCTCTCCTACGCCCACCGCCACGGGGTCGTCCACCGCGACGTGAAGCCCGGCAACGTGCTGATCACCTCCGACGGCCAGGTGAAGGTGACGGACTTCGGGATCGCGCGCGCGATCGGCGCCGACGAGCAGGTCACCCAGACCGGCCTCGTGATGGGGACCGCCACCTACTTCTCCCCCGAGCAGGCGCAGGGCCTCGGCGTGGACGGCCGCAGCGACCTCTACGCGCTCGGGGTGGTGCTCTACGAGATGGCGACCGGCCGGCCGCCCTTCACCGGCGACACGCCGGTGTCGATCGCCTACCAGCACGTGCGCGAGATCCCGCCGACGCCCCGCTCGCTGAACGCGAACATCCCGCCTGCCCTCGAGGCGATCATCCTGCAGGCGATGGCGAAAGTCCCCGGCGAGCGCTACGCGACCGCCGACGACCTGCGCGCCGACCTCGAACGCTTCCTCCGCCACCAGCCGGTGCTCGCCAAGGTGCCGAGCGAGTACACCGGCTCCGTCGTCCCCCTCTCCCAGGAGACGGCGCTGCTCAGCGCGACGACCGTCTCCCCGGCCACGCCGCGCCGCCCCGACCGGCAGAAGTCGACCACCCCGTACTGGGTCGCCGCCGCGATCGTGCTGCTCGCCGCGCTCGCCGCCACCGCCGTGCTCGGCGGCCGGGCCCTCGGCTACTTCGGCGCCCCGCACTACCTCCGCGTGCCCGACGTCGAGCACCTGACCCTCCCCGTCGCCGAGTCCAGGCTGCGCGCCGCCGGCTTCGTCCCGCACATCGCGGGCCGCGTGCCCGGGACGCTGGCCAACCAGAACACGGTCACGGTGCAGTCGCCGACCTACCCCAACACCGCCAAGCGCAACACCACCGTCAACCTCACCGTCGCCGGGGCGGTGCCGACCGCGGTCGTGCCGACCGTCACCGACGAGCCCTTCGCGAAGGCGAAGCAGGCGCTGCGCAAGCAGGGCTTCCGGGTGACCGAGAAGACCGTCTCGCCGACGAACTCCTCCCAGGCGAACAACCTCGTCATCGCCCAGGACAAGACCGGCATCCAGCCGAAGGGCTCGACGATCACCCTCTCGGTCGTGCAGACGACGACGGTGGCGGTGCCGACCCTCGCCGGCCAGACGACGACCCAGGCCGGTGTCCTCCTCGACCAGGCCAAGCTCACCCCCGGCACGACGACCCAGCAGTACTCGTCCTCGGTGCAGCAGGGCTCGGTGATCAGCTCGAGCCCCGCCGCCGGCACCCAGGTGGCCCAGGGCAGCGCGGTGAACCTCGTCGTCTCGAGCGGCGCCGGCGACACGGTCCCCGACGTCATCGGCCTCTCCGACAGCAACGCCCAGGCGGCGATCCGCAACGCCGGCCTCCTGCCGGTGAAGGGCGCCCCCAAGGGGACCACCGACTCGAACCTCACCGGCCAGGTCTGGTACCAGCGGACGAACACCAACCCGCCGGTCGCGGCCGGCGGGCAGGTTGCCCCCAACACCGAGGTCTTCTACCGCCTCTACGTGCTGGTCGGCGGCTCCACGACCACGACGACGTCGCTGCCGGGCAACACCGGAACCTCGACGACGACCACCTCGACCCTCCCCATCAGCGGGCCGGGCTGAGCCGACCGCCGCGACGGCGGCGCGCCGACGGGCTCAGCGCGCGCGGGCGTGCAGCGAGGCGAGGAAGTTGCCGAGCAGCTCGTGGCCGACGGCGGTGAGGATCGACTCCGGGTGGAACTGCACCCCGCTCACGGGGAGCTCGCGGTGACGAAGTCCCATCACCAGCCCCTCCTCGCTGCGCGCCGAGATGACGAGGCAGTCCGGCACGGAGTCCTCGGCGACGATCAGCGAGTGGTAGCGGGTCGCCTCGAAGGGGTCGGGTAGGCCGGCGAAGAGGCCCGTCCCGTCGTGGTGGATCATCGAGGTCTTCCCGTGCATGATCGCCGGCGCACGCACGACGCTCCCGCCGAAGGCCTCGCCGATGCACTGGTGGCCGAGGCAGACGCCGAGCACCGGGAGGCCCTCGCCGGAGAGGGCGACGATCGCCTCCGAAGAGATGCCGGCGTCCTCGGGGCGGCCGGGGCCGGGGGAGACGAGGAGGCCGTCGGGCTCGAGGGCGCGCAGCCCGTCCAGGTCGACCTCGTCGTTGCGGACCACGAGCGGGTCGGCGCCGAGCTCACCCAGGTACTGGACGAGGTTGTAGACGAAGCTGTCGTAGTTGTCGATGACGACGACCCGGCTCGGCATCGCCCAAAGCTACCTCCCGCTCCGGGAGCCCCCCGGAGCGGGAGGTGGGTATCGTGGGCGCCATGGCAGCGCGCACGAAGTCGGGCAGCGGTAGGAGGACCGCGAAGCGGCCCGCCTCGGGGCGCTACACACCGCCGATCCCCCGCGAAGTCCGGCGGAGCCCCCGCTGGTACCCGTGGGTGCTGCTCGGCCTGCTCCTCCTCGGCATCGCGACGATCATCTTGAACTACGTGGCGGCGCTCCCCGCGAGCCCGACGAACTGGTACACCCTCGGCGGGCTGATCGCGATCCTTGTCGCCGCGCTCGCCGCCACCCGCTACCACTGACCGCCGCGGCGGCGGCCCGCCCTACTGCGCGGTGGTGCCGAGCGCGCCGGCGATCGCTCGGGCGGCACCGGCGCGCAGCGCCTCCACCTCGAGGTCGACCATGCCGGAGACGACGAGCCGGCTGCCGCCGACGCGGCCGATGAGGCGCGCCGGGATCCCCGCGCCGAGCGCGCGATCGAGGAGCTCGTCGGGACGTGCAGTGGCGAGCAGGACGCGCGAGGGGCCCTCGGAGAAGAGCTCACCGGTCCCCTCGACCCCCTCCGCGACGAGGCCGATCCCCGAGCGCGCCGCCATCTCCGCGAGCGCGAGCGCGAGGCCGCCCTCCGAGCAGTCGTGCGCCCCGTGCACGAGGCCGGTCGGCTCCTCGCCCGCCTCGGCGGCGACGAGCGCGGCGACGAAGCTGCAGAGGCGCTCGTGGGCGGCGAGGTCGAGGGTCTCGAGGCGGCCGCCGGGGCGGCCGTGGTTGCGGGCGAAGAGCGAGCCGGCGAGGCCGCGGCGACGCTCGCCGAGGACGAGCACGCTGTCCCCGCCGCACCAGCCGATCGCCGGCGGGCGCGCCGCGAGGCGCTCGAGGAGGCCGACCACGGTGACCACGGGAGTGGGGTCGATGTCCGCGCCGTCGGACTCGTTGTAGAGCGAGACGTTGCCCCCGACGACGGGGATGGAGAGCGCGAGGCACGCCTCGGCCATGCCGTCGATCGCCTCGGAGAGCTGCCACATCACGCTCGGGTGCTCCGGGTTGCCGAAGTTCAGGCAGTTCACGAGGGCGAGCGGTGTCGCGCCGACGAGCGCGACGTTGAGCGCCGACTCGGCGACGGTGGCCGCCGCCCCGGCGCGCGGGTCGATCGCGCACCAGCGGGGGTTCGCGTCGCAGGAGAGCGCGAGGGCGCGCTCTGTCTCGGGGATGCCCGGGCCGCCGAGGCGGAGCAGCGTCGCGTCGGCCTCCCCGGGGCCGAGGACCGTGTTCAAGAAGAGCTGGTGGTCGTACTGGGAGTAGATGAAGGCGGGGTCGGCGAGCATCGCGAGCAGCGCCTCGTCGTGGCGGCCGGCGACGTCGAGGCCCTCCGGGTCCTCGCCCGCGGGGGGCGCGGCGGGGGCGAGCGGGCGTTCGTAGCGGGGTGCCTCGTCGGCGAGCGAGCGGGCGGGGACGGTCGCGAGCACGCTACCGGTCGAGGGCTCGAGGATGCGCAGCAGCCCCACCCCGTCGGCGCCCGCCTCGGTGACGGTGCCGATCACCGAGGCCTCTACCTCCCAGCGGGCGCAGAGCTCCTCGACGCGGGCGAGGTGCTCGGGGGTGACGATCGCGAGCATCCGCTCCTGGCTCTCGCTCGTCATCACCTCGACGGCGCTCATCCCCGCCTCCCGGCGGATCACCGCCTCGACGTCGACGTCCATCCCGAGACCGGCGCGCGCCGCGGTCTCGGAGGTCGCGCAGGTGAGGCCGGCGCCGCCAAGGTCCTGGATGCCGACGGCGAGGCCCTCGTCGAGGAGCGCGAGGCAGGCCTCGATGAGGCGCTTCTCCTCGTAGGGGTCACCCACCTGCACGCTCGGCCGCTTGGCCCCCGAGTCCTCGTTGAAGCCGGCGGAGGCGAGCACGCTGACGCCGCCGATCCCGTCGCGGCCGGTGCGCGAGCCGAGGAGGACGGCGAGGTTGCCGACGCCCTGGGCACGCCCGAGGACGAGGCGCCCGACGGGCAGCACCCCGAGGCAGAAGACGTTCACGAGCGGGTTGGAGCGGTAGCTCGCGTCGAAGGTGATCTGCCCGCCGACCGTCGGCACCCCGACGGCGTTCCCGTAGCCGGCGATGCCGCGCACGATCCCCTCGAGGAGGTAGGCGCTGCGGCCGTCGTCGAGGGGGCCGACGAAGAGCGGGTCCATCAGCGCGATCGGGCGCGCCCCCATCGTGAAGATGTCGCGCAGGATCCCCCCCACCCCCGTCGCCGCCCCCTGGTAGGGCTCGACGAAGGAGGGGTGGTTGTGGCTCTCGATGCGGAGCGCGATCGCGATCCCCTCGCCGACGTCGACCACGCCGGCGTTCTCCCCCGGGCCGACGAGGACGCGCGGCCCCTCGGTCGGCAGGCGGCCGAGGTGGATCCGCGAGGACTTGTAGGAGCAGTGCTCGCTCCACATCACCGAGTACATCGCGAGCTCGAGGTCGTTCGGCCGGCGCCCGAGGCGGGCGACGATCATCTCGAGCTCGTCGTCGGTGAGGCCGAGCTCGCGGTGCAGCGCCGCGCCGCTCACCGGCGCCCGGGGACCGCGGCCGCGGCGAGGAAGGAGGCGAGGAGGGGGAGGCCGTCCGCCGAGCCGAGGAGGGGGTTGCTCGCCCGCTCGGGGTGGGGCATCAGCCCGACCACGTTGCCCGCCTCGTTGGCCACCCCGGCGATCGACCCGGTCGAGCCGTTCGGGTTGTCGAGGTAGCGGAGGACCACCTGGCCGCGGCGCTCGAGGAGCGCGAGCTCGCCGGCATCGCAGGTGTAGTTGCCCTCGTAGTGGTTGATCGGCAGGCGGAGCAGCGTCCCCGCCTCGAGGTCGGCGGTGAGCGCCGAGGCGGCGGACTCGACGCGGCACTCGACGGTCGTGCACAGGAAGCGCAGGCCGTCGTTGCGCATCAGCGCGCCCGGCAGCAGCCCCGCCTCGGTGAGCACCTGGAAGCCGTTGCAGATCCCGAGCACCGGCCCACCCCCCGCGGCGAAGCGCCCCACCGCCTCCATCACCGGCGAGAAGCGGGCGATCGCGCCGGGACGCAGGTAGTCACCGTGCGCGAAGCCGCCGGGGACGACCACCGCGTCCAACCCCTCGAGGGAGCCTTCGGTGTGGAAGACGAGGCGGGGGGCGGCGCCGAGGTGGCCGAGCGCCGAGACGACGTCGTGCTCGCAGTTGGTCCCCGGGAAGACGACGACCCCGACCGCAGCGCTCACTGGGCTCCCAGCAGACGCACCTGCACCTCGGAGCGCTCGATCACCGGGTTGGCGAGCAGCTGCGCGCACATCTGCTCGACCTCGGCGCGCGCCGCGGCCTCGTCCGCCGCCTCGAGGACGAAGGAGATCACCTTCCCGACATGCACCCCGCTCACCCCCGAGAAGCCGAGCGCGGGGAGGGCGCGTTCGATCGTCCGTCCCGCGGGGTCGGCGATCCCCTCGAGGCCGCGGATCTCGACGTGACAGGTGTAGGCCGTCACCGGCGGGGGCTCACTCGGAGCCCCACCAGTCGGAGAACCGCCGTCCCGAGATCGTCTCGTAGGCCTGGATGTAACGGGCGCGGGTGGCGGCGACGACCTCGTCGGGGATCGTCGGCGGCGTGGAGGCCTTGTCCCAGCCGGTCGACTCCGCCCAGTCGCGCACCGGCTGCTTGTCGAAGGAGGGGGGCGTCGCGCCCGGCTGCCACTCGTCCATCGGCCAGAACCGCGAGGAGTCCGGGGTGAGGATCTCGTCGCAGATCGCGAGCTCGCCGTCGATGTAGCCGAGCTCGAACTTGGTGTCGGCGATGATGATCCCGTGCGCGGCGGCGCGGTCGCGCCCGAGCGCGTAGGCGCCCAGGCAGATCTCGCGGGCCCGCCCCGCGGCCTCCTCGCCGACGAGGGCGGCGGCCTCCTCAAAGGAGATGTTCACGTCGTGGCCCTCGGTCGCCTTGGTCGAGGGGGTGAAGACCGGCTCGGGGAGCTGCGAGGACTCCGAGAGGCCGGCGGGCAGCGGTGTGCCGTGCATCGAGCCCTTCTCGGAGTACTCCTTCCAGGCCGAGCCGGAGAGGTAGCCGCGGACGATGCACTCGATCGGCAGCATCTCCGCGCGGTGCACGAGCATCGCCCGCCCCGGCAGGTCGGCGATCCCGGCCACCGCGTCGGGGAAGGCTGCGGGGTCGGTGGTGATGAGGTGCGTCGGGACGACGGCGGCGAGCTCCGACACCCAGTAGTCGGTCATCGCCGTGAGCACGCGTCCCTTGTCGGGGACGGGCTGGGCGAAGACCACGTCGAAGGCAGAGATCCGGTCGGACGCGACCATCAGAAGGCGGCCGTCGCCGAGGTCGTAGACGTCGCGCACCTTCCCCGAGTAGGTGGCCTGCATGCTCAAGGTTCGATCTCCTCCAGTGCGTCGATGCTGCGGTGGGCGTGGCGGAGCGCGCGCTCGAGGTCGAAGGCCTCGGCGAGCACCTCCTCGGTGCGCTCCCCGAGGGCCGCGAGGAGCTCGCCGTCGGCGCGCAGCACCTCGGTGAAGGGGTGTCGTCCCTCGAAGGCGGCGCGGGCGTCGCGCTGCACGATGCGGTAGGCGGCATCGCGGGTGAGGCCCCCGGCGACGAGGGCGAGCAGCACCGGCTGGGAGAAGACGAGGCCGTAGCTGCCGGTGAGGAGGTTCTCGAGCATCCGCTCATCGCGAACGACGAGGCCGGCGACGAGACGGGTCATCCGCTTCATCCCGTAGTAGGCGAGGAGGCTCGCGTCGGGGAGCACGATGCGCTCGACCGAGGAGTGCGAGATGTCCCGCTCGTGCCAGAGCGCGACGTCCTCGAGGCCGGCGACGAGGTAGCCGCGCAGCACCCGCGCGATGCCGACAAGCCGCTCGGAAGTGATCGGGTTGCGCTTGTGGGGCATCGCCGAGGAGCCCTTCTGGCCGCTCGCGAAGGGCTCCTCCGCCTCGGCGACCTCACTGCGCTGCAGGTGGCGAAACTCGGTGGCGATCGTCTCCACCGTCGCCCCCACCGAGGTGAGCGCGTAGAGGTACTCGGCGTGACGGTCGCGCGCCAGCACCTGGGTCGCGGGGACGGGCACGAGGCCGAGGGCGCCGCAGACGAAGGCCTCGACCTCGGGGTCGATGTTCGAGTACGTGCCAACCGCCCCGGAGAGCTTGCCGACGGCGACGGCGTCGCGGGCCCGGCGCAGTCGGGTGCGGTCCCGGTCGGCCTGCAGGCAGTAGAGGGCGAGGACGTTCCCGAAGGTCGTCGGCTCGGCGTGCATGCCGTGGGTGCGACCGACCATCGGGGTCGCGGCGTGCTCGCGGGCCTTGTCGCGCAGCGCCGAGATCAGCCCGCTCGACGCCTCGAGCAGCAGGTCGCTCGCGCGCGCGAGCGTCGCCGACTGCGCGGTGTCGACGACGTCGGTCGAGGTGAGGCCGTGGTGCACCCACGAGCCCTCCGGCGCGCCGATGCGCTCCTGCACGACGTCGACGAAGGCCGCCACGTCGTGGTCGGTGACCGCCTCGCGCGCCGCGACCGCGACGACGAACTCAGCGTCCACCAGCGGCTGGCGCTCGCGCACCGCCTCGGCGTGCGCCGCGGGGATGACGCCGAGCTTGGCCCAGGCCTCGACTGCCAGCACCTCGACCTCGAGCCACAGCGAGAAGCGCGCCTCGTCGGTGAACAGCGCCGCCATCTCCGGGGGGGAGTAGCGGGGGATCATGGCCTCACATCTCGTCTCGTCGCGCTGCGGGCGTGGGGGACGCTCACTTCCTCAACGTACCGCCTCGCCCGACCCCGGTGACCGGATCCCGAGCGGGCGCGCCGCGCCGGTCCTCAGGCGGCGAAGCGGACGTACTGCTCGCGGCCGGGTCCCACACCGACGAACGAGACGGGGGCGCCGCAGTGCTCGGCGATGCACGAAACGTAGTCACGGGCCGCGGCCGGGAGGTCCGCGGTGGAGGTCACCCGGGTGAGGTCCTCCTGCCAGCCGGGGAACTCCTCGTAGACCGGCGTCACGTGGTGGAGCACCGACTGGTGGTACGGGAGGCGGGTGAGGCGCTCGCCGTCGGCCTCGTAGCCGACGCAGAGCTTCACCGTCGGGAGCGCCGAGAGCACGTCGAGCTTGGTGAGCGCGATCTCCGAGATCGAGTTCAGCCGCACCGCGTGGCGGAGCATGACGAGGTCGAGCCAGCCGGGGCGGCGGCGGCGGCCGGTGTTCGTGCCGTACTCGTGGCCGCGCTCGACGAGCAGGTCGGCGAGCTCGCCCTCGACCTCGGTCGGGAAGGGGCCGGCGCCGACGCGGGTGACGTAGGCCTTGGCGATACCGACGACGCGGCTGATGTCCATCGGGCCGATGCCCGAGCCGACGCAGGCGCCGCCGGCGGTCGGGTTCGAGGAGGTGACGTAGGGGTAGGTGCCGTGGTCGAGGTCGAGGTAGGTCGCCTGCGCGCCCTCGAGCATCACCTGTTCGCCGTTGTCGAGGGCCTCGTGGACGAGGGCCACGGTGTCGCCGATCATCGGCGCGATGCGGGGCGCGAGCTCCCCGAGGTAGTAGGTGGCGATCTCCTCCTCGTCGAGGGCGAGGCGGTTGAAGACCTTGGCGAGCACCGCGTTCTTCTCGCGGATCGCGATCGCCAGCTTCTGTCGGAAGATCTTCTCGTCGAGCAGGTCCTGGACGCGAAGGCCGATGCGCGCCGCCTTGTCGGCGTAGGCGGGGCCGATGCCGCGCTTGGTCGTGCCGAGGCGGTTCTTCCCGAGAGCCCGCTCCGTCGCCCGGTCGAGCTCGTAGTGGTACGGCATGATCAGGTGGGCGTTGCCCGAGACGACGAGGCGGCTGGTGTCGACGCCGCGCGCCTCGAGGGCGTCGCGCTCGTCGAGCAGCACGGCGGGGTCGACCACGACCCCGTTGCCGATCACCGGCGTGGTGTGGCTGTAGAGGACCCCGGAGGGGATCAGCTGCAGGGCGAAGCTCTCCCCTTCGACGACGATCGTGTGGCCCGCGTTGTGACCGCCCTGGTAGCGGACGACGAGCGACATGTCCTTCGCGAGGAGGTCGGTGAGCTTGCCCTTGCCCTCATCACCCCACTGGGTTCCGACGACGACGGTGGCGGGCACCGTTCTCCCTTCGTGTTGGGGCCGAGATGCTACCGCGGGGCCTGGCGCTGCCCGCGAGGAGGCTCAGCCGAAGATGAACTCGCCGTCGTGGGCGCCGACCTGGATCGCCGACCCCTCGGGGTAGCGACCCTCGAGCAGCGCGAGGGCGAGGGTGTCCCCGAGCTGGCGCTGGATGACCCGCTTCAGCGGGCGGGCGCCGAAGTCGGGGTCGTAGCCCCGCTCGGCGAGGAGCGCCTTGGCCTCGGGGGTGACCTCGAGGGTGATGCGGCGGGCCTCGAGACGGCTGCGCAGGTCCTCGAGCTGGATCTCGACGATCTTGGTGATGTCCTCACGGCTCAAGGAGCGGAAGCGGATGATCTCGTCGATGCGGTTCACGAACTCCGGCTTGAAGTAGTCGATCGGCTCGCCCTGCAGGTTCGAGGTCATCACGAGCACGGTGTTGGTGAAGTCGACCGTGCGCCCCTGGCCATCGGTGAGGCGGCCGTCGTCGAGGACCTGCAGCAGCACGTTGAAGACGTCGGGGTGCGCCTTCTCGATCTCGTCGAGGAGGACGACCGAGTAGGGGCGGCGGCGGACGGCCTCGGAGAGCTGGCCGCCCTCCTCGTAGCCGACGTAGCCGGGGGGCGCCCCGATCAGGCGGGCGACGGTGTGCTTCTCCTGGTACTCGCTCATGTCGATGCGCACCATCGCCCGCTCGTCGTCGAAGAGGAACTCCGCGAGCGCCCGCGCGAGCTCGGTCTTGCCGACGCCGGTCGGGCCGAGGAAGAGGAACGAGCCGATCGGCCGGTTCGGGTCCGACAGCCCCGAGCGCGAGCGGCGGATGGCGTTCGCCACGTGGTGCACCGCCGCGTCCTGCCCGATCACCCGCTGGGTGAGGACCTCCTCCATGCGGATGAGCTTTTGCACCTCGCCCTCCATGAGGCGCGAGACCGGCACGCCGGTCCAGCGGGAGACGACCTCCGCGATGTCTTCGGCGTCCACCTCCTCCTTCAGCATCCGCTGGCTGCTCTGCAGCTCCGCTAGCCGACTTGTGGCGTCGGCGATCTGCTGCTCGAGCTGGGGGAGCTCGCCGTAGCGGATCTCGGCGGCGGCACCGAGGTTGCCGTCGCGCTCATAGCGCTCGGCCTCGCCGCGGCGCGACTCGAGCTGGCCCTTCAGGTCGCGGATCGAGGTGATCGCGTCCCGCTCCAGCTGCCAGTGGGCGGTCATCGCCGTCTCCTGCTCGTGCAGGTTGGCGAGCTCCTCGTCGAGCTTGCCGAGGCGGTCCATCGAGGCCGGGTCGCTCTCCTTGGCGAGCGCCACCCGCTCGATCTCCACCTGGCGGATGCGACGGGTGACGATGTCGAGCTCGGTGGGCATCGAGTCGATCTCGATGCGGAGCTTGCTCGCCGCCTCGTCCATCAGGTCGATCGCCTTGTCGGGGAGGAAGCGCCCCGAGACGTAGCGGTCCGAGAGGACCGCCGCGGCGACGAGCGCGGCGTCCTGGATGCGCACCCCGTGGTGCACCTCGTAGCGCTCCTTCAGGCCGCGCAGGATCGCGACCGTGTCCTCCACCGAGGGGGGGCCGACGTAGATCGGCTGGAAGCGGCGCTCGAGGGCGGCGTCCTTCTCGACGTGCTTGCGGTACTCGTCGAGGGTCGTGGCGCCGATCATCCGCAGCTCGCCGCGGGCGAGCATCGGCTTGATGATGTTGCCGGCGTCCATCGCTCCCTCGGCGGCGCCCGCGCCGACGATCGTGTGCAGCTCGTCGATGAAGGTGACGACCTCGCCCTCGGAGTCGGTGATCTCCTTCAGCACGGCGCGCAGCCGCTCCTCGAACTCGCCGCGGTACTTCGCGCCGGCGACCATCGCCGAGAGGTCGAGTGCAATCACCCGCTTGTTCTTCAGCCCCTCGGGGATGTCCCCCTCGACGATGCGGTTCGCGAGTCCCTCGACGATCGCCGTCTTGCCGACGCCGGGCTCCCCGATGAGCACCGGGTTGTTCTTGGTCCGACGGGAGAGCACCTGGATCACCCGGCGGATCTCCTCGTCGCGCCCGATGACGGGGTCGAGCTTCCCCGAGCGCGCGAGCGCGGTGAGGTCCCGGCCGTAGCGCTCGAGGCTCTGGTACTGCTCCTCAGGGTTCTGGGAGGTGACGCGGTGGCTGCCGCGCACCTCGCGCAGCGCCGTGAGCAGCTTGTCGCGGTCGACCCCGAGGTCGTCCGCGAGCGCGAGCAGCAGGTGCTCGACGGAGAGGTACTCGTCACCGAGGTCGCGCTGCGCGGCCTCGGCGCGCTCGAAGGCGGCCAGCAGCGCGCGCGACAGCTCGGGGCGTCCCCCGCCGTAGGCCTGGGGGATCTTCGCCACCCGGTCGGTGAGGTCGTTGCGCACCGCGAGGGGCGGCACGCCGAGGCGGTCGAGGATCGGCACGGTCACCCCGCCGTCCTGGCCGAGCGCGGCGAGGAGGAGGTGCGCGGGGGTCACCTCGGGGTGGTGGTCGCTCTCGGCGAGGCGGGAGGCCTCCTGCAGCGCCTCCTGGGTCTTCAGCGTCCAGCGGTTCGGGTCTAGCGCCATGTCGTTGTGGTTCTCCTACTGCTCAGGTTCGGGTGTCGCGTGCGGTTGCGTGGCTCACCTGCCGGCCCGTCGCCGGACCGGGAGGCTCGCCGGGAAGGGGACGAGGTCCCGTCGGTACTGGCGGTGCGTCTGCTCGACGGCCGCGCGGGCCTCGGCGCGGGTGCGCTGGAGCGCGCTCTCGAGGCGGGCGATCTCCTCCTCGAGGGCGAGGACCCGCCGCACCCCCTCGAGGTTGATCCCGGCCGCGGTGAGCAGCTGGATCCGCTGCAGCTGGGCGATGTCGGCCTCGGAGTAGCGGCGGACGCCGCCGGAGGTGCGCGTCGGCTCGAGGAGTCCCCGCCGCTCGTAGATCCGCAGCGTCTGCGGGTGCACCCCGGCCAGCTCGGCGGCGACCGAGATCACGTAGACGGCCCGCGTCGAGGGGGCGTACTCGTCGGGCTGGCTCATGGCGGTCATGTCTCGAGGTGCTTGCGCGGCGACTCGTTCGTCGCCTCGGCGTAGGACTTGAGCGCCTGGCGCTCCTCCTCGGAGAGCTCCGCCGGCACGGTGATGTCGGCGGTTACGAGCAGGTCCCCCTGCTCACCGTGCGCACGCAGGCCTCGGCCGCGGACGCGGAAGGTCTTCCCGCTCTTGGTGCCGGCGGGGATCTTCAGGGTCACGGGCTTGTCGAGGGTGGGGACCGTCACCTCGGCACCGAGGGCGGCCTCGGCGAAGGTGATCGGCAGGTTGAGGGTGAGGTCGCGGCCGCGCCGCCCGAAGAGGCGGTGCTCGGCGACGCTGACGGTGACGTAGAGGTCGCCGGCGGGGCCGCCGTTGCGCCCGGGCTCACCGCGCCCCTTCACCTTGATGCGCGCCCCGTCGGCGACGCCGGGCGGGATGCGCACCTTCACCTGGCGCTCCTTGCGCTGCATCCCGGTCCCCATGCAGGTCGGGCAGGGGTCGACGATCTTGGTGCCGCGGCCGCGGCACTCCGGGCAGGGAGAGGAGAGGGAGAAGAGGCCCTGGTTGTCGTTGAGCGTCCCGCTCCCGCCGCAGCGGGGGCAGACCACAGGGGTCGAGCCGGGGCGTGAGCCCGAGCCCGCACAGGTCGCGCAGGTCGCGCCGGTCGCGACGTTCACCGTCGTCACGACGCCCTCGACCGCCTCGTCGAAGGCGAGGTGCAGCGAGGCCTCGGTGTCCATGCCGCGCTGCGGCCCCGCTCCCGAGCGCCGCCGCGACATGCCGCCGGCGTTGCCGGGGCGGAAGAGGCCACCGAAGAGGTCGGTGAGATCCTCGACCTTGAAGTTGAAGCCGGCGTTGCCGTTGCCGAAGGGGTTCCCCGCGGCGCCGACCCTGCGGACCTCGTCGTACTCCTTGCGCTTGTCGGCGTCACCGAGGACGTCGTAGGCGGCGCTGATCTCCTTGAAGCGCTCCTCCGAGCCGGGGTTCGCGTCGGGGTGGTACTGCTTGGCGAGCTTGCGGTAGGCGCGGGTGATCTCCTTCTCGCCCGCGTCCGCGGCGACGCCGAGGACCTTGTAGTAATCGGTCTCGAACCACTCCCGTTGCGCCGGCACCCTGTTCCTAGCCCCTCACCCGCACCATCGCGGGCCGCAGCACGCGGCCCTTCAACTGATATCCCGCTCGCAGCACCTCGTCGACGGTGACGCCCGCCGCCGCCTCCCCCTCCTCGTGGGGGAGATGCGCGACCGCGTCGTGCACGGTCGGGTCGAAGGGGACGCCGGCCTCGTCGATGCGCTCCAGCCCCTCCTTCGCGAGCACGTCGCGACCGAGCGAGTTGATCTGCTGCAGCGCCTGCACCAGGCCGCTGGCGGTCGACTCGGGGTCCTCGCCGTGGGTGATCGCGAGGTCGAGCGCGTCGAGCACCGGCAGGAAGCGCTCGATCAGCGACTCGGCGGCGCGACCGAGCAGCTCGGTCTGCTGGCGGGTCGTGCGCTTGCGGTAGTTGTCGAACTCGGCCTGCAGGCGCCGCAGCGCGTCGAGGTACTCGTCGCGCTGCGCCTCGGCCCTGTCGAGCTCGCTCGCCTCGCCGTCACCGCCCGCCGCCGCGGCCTCGGCCGCGGCGATCACCTCGGCGAGGAGGGCGTCGTCGTCACCACCGGGGGCCGAATCCGGGGCGGCCGCGCCGTCGGGCGCGTCCGCCCCGAGGGGCCCTTCGTCCTCCGGGAGGCGTTCCTCCCCGGTCATGCCTGGGCCGAGTCCGGCTCGTCGACGATCTCGGCGTCCACGACTTCGTCATCGGCTGGCGTCTCGGAGCTCCCCGCAGAGGGGGCGTCCTGCGCGGACGCCTGCTCGTAGAGGCGCTGTGCGAAGGACTGCGAGGCAGTGACGAGCGCCTCGGTGGCGTTCTTCAGCACCTCGACGTCGCTCCCGGCAAGGGCGTCCTTCACCTCCTTGAGCGCCGACTCGACCTTCTCCTTCTCGTCGCCCGTGAACTTCTCGCCCTCGTCGCGCAGCAGCTTCTCGGTGCGGTAGACGAGGGTGTCAGCGTTGTTGCGGATCTCCGCCTCCTCGCGACGACGGCGGTCGTCCTCGGCGTGCGCCTCGGCGTCCCGCACCATCCGTTCGATGTCGTCCTTGGGCAGCGAGGACTGCCCGGTGATCGTCATCGACTGCTCCTTGGAGGTGGCGCGGTCCTTGGCAGAGACGTGCACGATGCCGTTCGCGTCGATGTCGAAGGTGACCTCGATCTGCGGCAGGCCCTGCGGCGCCGGCGGGAGGTCCACCAGCTGGAACTTGCCGAGGGTCTTGTTGTACATCGCCATCTCGCGCTCGCCCTGGAGGACGTGGATCTCGACCGAAGGCTGGTTGTCCTCGGCGGTCGTGAAGACCTCCGAGCGCTTGGTCGGGATCGTGGTGTTGCGCTCGATGAGGCGGTGCATGATGCCGCCTTTGGTCTCGATGCCGAGGCTGAGCGGCGTGACGTCGAGGAGGAGGACGTCCTTCACCTCGCCCTTCAGCACGCCGGCCTGGATCGCGGCGCCGACGGCGACGACCTCGTCGGGGTTGACGCCCTTGTGCGGGTCGGCGCCCGTCATGTCCTGCACGAGCTCCTGGATCGCCGGCATGCGGGTCGAGCCGCCAACGAGCACGACGTGGTCGATGTCGGACTTGGAGAGCCCGGCATCCTTGATCGCCTGCTCGAACGGACCGCGGCAGGCCTCGACGAGGTCGGCCGTCAGCTCCTGCAGCTTGGCGCGGGTGAGCTTCAGGTCGAGGTGCTTGGGGCCCTCGGAGGTCGCCGTGATGAACGGCAGGTTGATCGTCGTCTCCTGGACGGCGGAGAGCTCGACCTTGGCCTTCTCGGCGGCCTCCTTCAGCCGCTGGAGCGCCATCTTGTCGGCGCCGAGGTCGACGCCCTCGGTGTCCTTGAAGCTCTTCACGAGCCAGTCCATGACGCGCTGGTCCCAGTCGTCACCGCCGAGGTGGGTGTTGCCGGCGGTGGACTTCACCTCGAAGACGCCTTCGCCGATCTCGAGGATCGAGACGTCGAAGGTGCCGCCACCGAGGTCGAAGACGAGGACGGTCTGGTCGGCGCCCTCCTTGTCGAGGCCGTAGGCGAGAGCCGCCGCGGTCGGCTCGTTGATGATCCGCAGCACCTCGAGGCCGGCGATCTTGCCCGCCTCCTGGGTGGCGGTGCGCTGCGCGTCGTCGAAGTAGGCGGGGACGGTGATCACCGCCTGGGTGACGGTGTCACCGAGGAAGGCCTCCGCATCGCGCTTCAGCTTCTGGAGGATGCGCGCCGAGATCTCCTGCGGCGTGTACTGCTTGCCGTCGATGTCGATCGTCCAGCTCGTCCCCATCTGCCGCTTGACCGAGCGGATGGTCCGATCCGGGTTCGTGATCGCCTGACGCTTCGCGACCTCTCCGACGAGCACCTCGCCGGACTTCGCGAAACCGACCACCGACGGAGTGGTGCGACTCCCCTCAGCGTTGGGGATCACCGTTGGCTCGCCGCCTTCGAGCACGCTCACGACGGAGTTCGTGGTGCCGAGGTCGATGCCGACCGCCTTGGGCATGAGTCTTGCCTCCCAATCCTTCTCACTGCACCGCCGGGGGTCCCCGGCGAGAACTTTGCAGCGACCAGAATAACAGACTTGAGTGCCTCATTGTCAAGGCCGCCGAAAAGCCACTTTCACCTGGGAGTTCAGCAGGGGCGGAAGGGGTGCTAGCTGGAGCGGGCGGGGTGGGCGCGCTTGCCGTCGCGGACGACGAGCTCGCGCCATCGGTGGTCGGCGATACGCGCCAGCGTGGCGAGCTGTCGTCGCTCGCGCGAGCGGAACGGGCGACCGGCGCGACCGACGAGCAACGCCAGCCCGGAGACCTCGAGGCCCGCCCAGGCGACGTCGTTGGCCGCCCCGGCGCGGCCCGAGAGCTCCCGGTTGGCGGCGCGCGTGCCGGTGACGAAGGCCTCCAGCCACGGCGCCGCCGGGGCGTCGCCCGAGGCGCTGAGCACGACGGGGCCCTCGGGGTCGACCACCGCCGCCCATCCCGAGAAGACCCCCGCGACGCCGGCCACGAGCAAGTCGAAGAGCACGGCGACGCCCGCCCCCGAGATGAGGTCGGCCGAGACCTCGAGGGCGTCGATCAGCGGGTAGGGCAGGCCGGCGACGACGGAGCGGATGTCCTCGACGTCGACGAAGTCGAGCTCTTTCAGGCTCTCGAGCAGCGCGCCGATCATGTCCTCGCTCGGCAGGTCGATCGTCAGCTCGTCGATGACTCGGTCCCCTCCGCGCTCGAGGATGTCGATGCCGGTGACGTCACCGCCGACGCCGCCGATGCGCGCCGCGACCGCGCCGAGGGCGCCGGGGCGGTCGGCGAGCCAGACGCGCATCACGAAGACAGGCACGACTTCACACTAGGGACGCGGTGTGAACGGCGGATTTCCGGGAGGCGTCGGGGGGGTGTCGGCGCCCCCCGTTGCGGCGGGCGCCGCTGGGCGGCTTCGCGGCCCGCGACTAGCGTCAGCGGTGATGCCATCGCTTGTCATCGTCCGCCACGGCGAGAGCCTGTGGAACTCCGAAAACCGCTTCACCGGCTGGGTCGATGTCGACCTCAGCGACAGAGGTGAGCAGGAAGCGACCGACGCCGGCCAGCTGATCGCGGAGGAGAAGGGCATCGACGTCGGACGCTGCTTCACCTCGGTCCTCACCCGAGCCGTGCGCACCGCCAACCTCAGCCTCGACGCGATGGGCAAGAGCTTCCTGCCGGTCGAGCGGAGCTGGCGGCTGAACGAGCGCCACTACGGGGCGCTGCAGGGACTGAACAAGATGGAGACCGTGCAGCGCCACGGCGAGGAGCAGGTCCTGGCGTGGCGCCGCGGCTACGAGACGCCACCGCCGCCGGTCGAGCGCGACAGCCCCTACCACCCGCTGAACGACCCCCGCTACGCGATGGTCCCCCCTGCCTCGCTGCCGGCGACGGAGTGCCTCGCCGACGTCGTCGTCCGGCTGATCCCCTACTGGGAAGACGCGATCGCTCCCCACCTCCTCCTCGGAAGCGACGTGCTCGTGGTCGCGCACGGCAACAGCCTGCGGGCGCTCCTCAAGTACCTCGAGGGCGTGTCGGACGACGACATCGCCGACATCGACCTCCCGACGGGGATCCCGCGCGTCTACGAGTTCGGCGACGGCCTCGCGCTCGAGGCCGTCCGCGACCTCGGGGACCCGGAGACGATCGCCGCCAAGGCCGAGGCCGTCCGCAACCAGACGCGCGCCTGACCGAGCGCGCCCGGCCGGACGGTCGGGCCGGCTCCGGCGGCGCGGAACTTCATTGGTAGCGTGACCGCGATGGCCGCCGGGGATCAGCGCTCACTCGGCGACCGCCTGCGCGGCGCCTTCCTGAAGCCGGTCGACCCGCACGCCGCCCCACCGAAGCCGCAAGCGGAGCGGCGGACGGCCGAGGAGCTCGAGTCGAGCCTCAGGAGCGCCGACGACAAGGAGCGCGCGGTCGGGCTCATCGCGGCACCCTTCGCCGCGCTGATCGGCGTGCTGGTGATCGACCAGCTGATCCGCAACGACCCTCCGGCGCGACTGAACGGGCTCGTGAACAAGCTGCACGTGAGCGTCGCGCTCTACCACGAGCTGACGATCGTCCTCGTGGTGCTCTCGATTCTCATCCTCGTGATGGCGATGCTCCGCAAGCGGCTGCTGCTCGGCATCGTGATGGCGCTGTTCGGGCTCGCTATCTTCAACCTCCACTACTGGGGCTTCGGCGTCCCCTTCATCGGCTGCGCGTCATGGCTGCTGGTGCGCGCCTACCGGATCCAGCGCGAACTGCGCGACGCCTCCGGCGGCGGGCCCTCGGGGGGCGGTGCCCACCCGCGCAGCGGGAGCCGCCTGCCGCGCTCGAACAAGCGCTACACGCCACCGTCCTCGGTGCGTGCGCGGCGCGCCGACGGGAACCGCGCGACCTGACGTCGGCGCAGGCCGAGCGCCGCGACAGCGAGCACGAGCACGATCACCGCCGGTGCGAGGAACACCCGCGCCGAGGCGTGCTCGCCGGCGAGCACGCTCGCCGTCGTGAGAAGCGGCGGGGTGCCGGCGACCACCACCGCCTGCAGCGTCGACCCGGGCGGGTGGAGCGAGTTGCCGGGGATGGCCGCCGCGTAGCGGTGGCCGTCGAAGCGGTAGACGCCGCGGCAGGCGTAGCCGGCGGCGTTGCTGCCGCTCCCGCCCAGCAGGCCGAGGCAGCCGGTGACGCGGATCGGGACGGCGAGGCCGCGGGTGCGCAGCGCGGTGATCTGCGCGTTCTTGTTCGCGCCCGCGACGGTCAGCGCGAGCGCGAGCGCCAGCGCGCCCGCCATCATGAGCGCGATCGCGACACGCGCCAAGCGGCCGAGGTCGACGTCGACCGAGGCGCCGCGGAGCCGCATGACCGGGGCGGCGGCGGCGGCGTCCGCGCGAGGAGCTCCCGCCCCATCAACCGACGCTGGCGCTCGTTCCGCTGGCGCCGAACCCGGCACGGTCAACCGCTGCTCCTTCTGGCACGGCGGCGGCGGCTCCCCGCCGAGGACCCGGAAGCGTAGTGGTGGGCGCTCGACTACCGGTTGCAGCGGGCGCCTTCGCGCCCGCCGTCGCGCGAGCAACGGGGCGCTGCGCGCAGAGGGTTTCCAGTTAACACACTGGTAACACCGGCGTGACTGTGCGGAAACTGAGGGCCTGCATCCTTGGCGCACCTCGGTGACCCGCGACGTCGATGATCGCGCCGCGCCGGGGCCTCGCGACCGCACGAGAGGAGTCCTCCCAAGGTGCACCTGTTAGGCGCAGTACCGGTTCCGTATCCAAGTTGGCTCAACACCGGCGACAACACCTGGCAGATCGTCGCTGCCACCTTCGTCGGCCTGATGAGCCTCCCAGGGCTGGCGGTCCTCTACGCATCGATTGTTCAGAAGAAGTGGGCGGTCAATGTCCTTGCGATGATGTTCGCCGGCTTCTCGCTCGTGCTCGTCGCCTGGGTCCTGTGGGGCTACAAGATCGGCTTCGGCAGTACCTCGCTCGGCGGGGGGGTGCACAACGGTATCCAGACCCAGCTCAGCGGGGTCGGATGGGTGAAGCACTTCTTCGAGAACTTCGCTGGCAAGCCCGGGCAGATCACCAACGCCAATAACGAGTTGGGCCAAGCGGTCTCGGCGGCCAACACCGCCGTTCCCTTCCACTTCCCGACGACCTCGTTGGCGTACTTCCAGTTCGTCTTCGCCGCGATCACACCACTGCTGTTCCTCGGCAGCGTCCTCGGGCGTATCAAGTTCAGCGCCTGGTGCCTGCTCGTCCCGCTGTGGTCGACCTTCGTCTACGGCGTCGACGCCTTCATGCTGTGGGGCGGTGGCTACTTCGCGCAAGAGGGCGCGCTCGACTTCTCGGGTGGCTTCGTCATCCACATGTCCGCAGGAGTGTCCGGCTTCGTGGCCGCCTGGGTCCTCGGGCCGAGATTGCTGCGAGATCGCCAACACGCAATCCCCAACAACCTCGTCATGGCCGCGGTCGGTGCCGGCATCCTCTGGCTCGGCTGGAACGGCTTCAACGGTGGTGACCCGTACTACGCCGGCGCGGACGCCGCCGCCGCGGTCGTGAACACCAACCTCGCGACCGCGACGGGCGTCCTCGTCTGGATGGGGATGGACGCCTGGTTCTCAAAGGCGAAGAAGCCGACCTTCCTCGGTGGCGTGAACGGAATGATCTGCGGGCTCGTCGGGATCACCCCGTGCGCCGGCTGGGTCAACGGCTGGGGCGCGATCGCCGTCGGTTCAATCTGCTGCGTCGTCGTGTGGTTCGCCTGGAACTACCTGTCGAAGGTGCGGCCGTTCAACAAGGTCGACGACGCCCTCGGCGTCATCTACACCCACGGCATCGCCGGACTGTTCGGCGGTCTCTTGCTCGGGGTGTTCGGTGACCCGAACATGCTCGAGCTCGGCTGCGGGACGCTCGACGCCAACGGGCAGGTGGTGAACACCACCCAGCAGATCTACCAAACGGCGCAGGGGAAGTGCACCCCGTTCTCGGTCGGCGGACTCATGTACACGAACTCCTTCCACCAGATCTGGGAGCAGTTGCGTGCCGCGGTGTGGGTGATCTTCTGGTCCGCGCTCGTGACCTTCATCTTGATGAAGATCATCGGCCTCGTCCTCGGCGGCCTCCGCTACCGCGACGCCATCCTCGAGGTCGGCGACCTCGCCATCCACGACGAGGAGGCCTTCCCGCCGGACAGCATCGCCATCCGGTCCGGGGCCTACGAGATGGCCGATTACGGTGCGAGCATCGCAGCTCCACCTGAATCGTCCTCGGCCCCGCCCCAGGCGGTGTAGCCGGGTCCGCGGACCGCGTCGGAGAGAGAGGGGTCGAGAGTGCGGTCGCCGCTGGCGATCCCTCTTCTCCGGCGAGCCCCGCACGATCGCCCGTCATCGCCTCGGGCGCCAGAGCGTTTCCCCCAGGAGGCACCGCCTCCCGTCACCTCGGTCCTCAGCTCGGAGGTTTGCGTAATTGAAACTCGTCGTCGCAGTTATTAAGCCATTCAAGTTCGACGAGGTGAAGGAAGCCCTCACCGCCGTCGGTGTCCAAGGGCTCACCATGAGCGAAGTCCAGGGCTTCGGCCGCCAGGGCGGTCACACCGAGACCTACCGCGGCGCGGAGTACTCGATCGACCTCGTGCCGAAGATCCGCATCGAGGTGCTCGCGGAGGACGACAAGGCGGCCGAGGTCGCCGAGACGATCATCACGAGCGCCCGCACGGGGCGGATCGGCGACGGGAAGGTGTGGGTCCTCGCCGTCGAGGACGTCGTCCGCATCAGGACCGGCGAGCGGGGCTCTGACGCCCTCTAGCGCCGAGAACGAGCAAGGGGCCCGTCCGCCGGTGCGTACCGGCGGGCGGGTCCTCTGCGTTCAGCGGAAGTTCTCGAAGTAGCGGCTCGGTGTCGGGCCCCGCTGGTGCTGGTACTTGGACTGGAGCGCCTGCGAGCCGTAGGGGGCGTCGGCGGGGCCGGTCATCCGCAGGAAGCTGATCTGACC
>Ga0307374_10003002_pt1 | contig 29363 bp, 30 predicted proteins | sample OX3MG_FD_202532 | JGI IMG/M metagenome (GOLD analysis project Ga0307374, IMG submission 202532) | Soil microbial communities from Risofladan, Vaasa, Finland - OX-3 | ecosystem: Environmental > Terrestrial > Soil > Coastal area > Acid sulfate soil | place: Finland: Risofladan, Vaasa | collected... | reverse complement strand
GGCGAAGGTCGGGCCGGGGTCGTGGGCCAGCGCGGGTGCGGGCTCGGGAGCCACAGCGAGGGGGAGGCGAGACACGGCGGGGGGGCCCGGGGGAGCCGCCACCCGGGCCGGCTGGCGGCGGATGCCGACCACCTCATCGACCTCGAGCGGGTCTCGTCGGGCGTCGCCCTCGGCCTTCACCTCGATCATGGCGCCGGGATCGGAGCAGATTTCCAGCACTCGATCGGCGGAGTCGGAGATCTCACGCGAGTCACTGGTGTAGGCGCCGGCGAGTCGTCCGTGATCCAGGATGATGACCCCGGTGCCGCCCTGGCCGCGAACCATCAGGCTGCCCGACAGGCCCTTCTCCTCGAGGAACTTGATCAGTCCCTCCATGTTGACCCAGGAGGCGTAGAGCTCGGTGTACACGGGCCGCGCCACGGTCAGCTGGTGCAGGCCGTCAACCAGCTCCTTGGACAGGCTGACCACATCCAGTACCCCGTGCCCGCGGGTGACCTCGTCGTTGAACTCGCGCAGGGCCTGGCGCCCAAGCAGCAGGTTGGGCTCCGCGCCGGCGTCGTACACGCACTCCAGAGGCACGCCCTCGCGAAAAAAAATGAGTCCAGCGGCGTTGTCGGTCAGGAGCCGGACGTAGCCGGTGTAGGTCTCCCGCTCCAGGGTTGTGATCAGGCGCGGGAAGTCCACGAACGAGGTCTTGAGGGAGTCATAGAGAACCTGGCCTGCGGGCACCGGAAAGGGTTCGCGCCCGTGCTTGGGAGAGGGCCGGTGCTTCACCCCGCGCGGGGGTTCCGGATCGCTCTCTGGCTCCGTCTCCACCGGCTGCGGAGGTGGGGGGGCGCTCAAAGGCATGGGGGGTGGGGGCGGCATCGCGGCGGGCGCTGGCGCCTGGGCCCAGCTCGGGCCGGAGGCCGGGGGCGCGGTCGCCTGCTCCGGTGCGGGCGGCTGGACCCTGGGCTCGGGTTCGGGTGCGGCCTCTGGGCTCATCGACCGCTGAACCAGGTCGGGAACGCTCGAGCGCACGGTCTCATCGGCCGGGAGCTTGGCCTTGGCGTCGAAGTCGAACTCTCCCCGCTGCCAGCTCAGAGCCCGGAGTACGACTTCATCGCCGCTGGAGCCCTCTGCGGTCGCGTGGAAGAGATGGCCGAAGAGGAAGAAGAGGGTGACGCTGCGCGACTCCCCATCGCGCAGTGAGAGCGTGCCGGTGGCGCGCTCTGACTGCGCCTCTTCCAGGAGCGATCGGAGGTCGGTCTGGGAGAGGGAACCCTTGGCTTGCAAGAACAGATCTCCAGTGAGGCGCGGAACCAGTCTGGTGAGACCAGCGATTGAAGCTAGTATAAACAGCGTACGATGTCCCGGCTCCCTGCCCAGCGCCGGGGAATCCCGCCTCCCCTGGGCCCGTTTTGATCTCCAACCCGGATGCCGCAGAATGGGATGCTTTGCTCGCGGCCCGCGGCCATCCTCCCTCTCTGCTTCAGTCCTGGGGCTATGGGCAGGTGCAGCAGGACGAGGGGTGGCGCGTGCAGCGCGTGGACCTGGGATCGATGGCGGCCTCCGTCCTCCTACGCGGTCCCGGCCCCCATCCCTGGGGCTACGTACCCCGCGGCCCGGTGCCGGCGAGCCGTGAGGCGCTGAGCGCCCTGGTCGAATGGGCTCGCGACCGCCATCTGAGCGGAATCAGCGTCGAGCCCGAGGCTGGAGAGGAGCTGATTCCAACCTTGCAGGGATTGGGATTTGGCCCCGCCGCTGAACTCCATCCCCGCACCACGCTCCTGGTGCCTCTGGCGGAGGAGGATGCGATGCTCTCCCAGCTCAAGCCCAAGCATCGCTACAACCTGCGCCTGGCGCTGCGAAAAGGCGTCGAGGTCGAGGCCGGTGACGATGCGCACGAGCTCCACCGTCAGTCGGTCCAGACCGGCGTCCGGCAGGGCATCAGCGTACCCGCGCTGGCCGCCTACCAGCGCCGGCTGCGCTGGCTCGCCTGGTGCCGGATCTACGTCGCGCGTTTTGAAGGAGAAGCTCTGGGCGCGATCATGGTGGCGCGGTTTGCCGGTCGTGCCTACTACCTGTTCGGCGGTTCCAGCGTGAGCCGCCGTGAGCTCATGCCCAGCTACGCCCTGCAGTGGAGGGCGATGCTGGATGCCCGCGCCGCCGGATGCGTGGACTACGACCTCTGGGGCTCGCCCCCAGGTCCCGACCCCGACCATCGCTGGGCCGGGCTCTGGCAGTTCAAGTCCGGCTTCGGCGGCCAGCTCGTCAACTATTGCGGCGCCTGGGAGATGACCCTCGACGCTTCGGCGGCGCGGCTCTTGCGCACCGTTGAGCCCCTCTCGCGCCTGGCGGCCCGGCTCCGGAGGCGTATCGGCTGACCCGGCCCCCCATGTAAAGAAGTAATAACCAAATTAAGGTCTGCCCCATAAGATCGAGAACTGATGAAGACGGCCGCTGATCTGATCGAACCGGCGGTTCGACGACTGCTCATCGTCGACGGCGACCCCGGGACCCGCCGCGAGCTCCGCCGCGCCTGCGAGCAGCAGGCCTTTCAGGTGGTTGAAGCCGAGAGCAGTCAGCTCGGCCTGCTCCGGTTCGAGGAGTCGTCGCCGTCGCTGGTGCTGCTGGACTCCAGACTGCCCGACGGCTCCGGACTCGATCTCTGCCGAGAGCTGCGCCGGCTCGACGCCGACATCCCGATCCTGATCATGGGCACCAGCGCGGACGAGATCGACGTCGTGGTCGCGCTCGAGGTCGGCGCCGACGACTATGTGACCAAGCCCGTCCGGCTGCGGGAGCTCCTGGCCCGGATGGCGGCACACCTGCGCAAGAGCCGCTCCAACCGCGGCCTGCAGCAGCGCGGCCGGCTCGAGTTCAAGCAGCTGCGCTTGGATCTCAACGAGCGCAGAGTCCAGCGCCGCGCCGAGGCGAGCGAACCCTGGGAAGATCTGGAGCTGACCCACACCGAATTCGACCTGCTCGCCTACCTGGCCGTCAACGCGGGCCGGGTGCTGAGCCGCGAACGCATCCTGAACACGATCTGGGGCTACGACTATCCGATCGAGACCCGGGTCATCGACGTCCACGTGCGCAACCTGCGCAAGAAGATCGAACCCGAGCCCTCAAGCCCGGTGCTCGTCCTTGCCGTGCCGGGGATCGGGTACCGCTTCACCAACTCCCAGGACTGATCCCGAGCTCGGCCAGCGGCTCGAGCCAGAAGGCGCGCTCGAGGATCTGGGGGTGGGGAACCACCAGGTCCGGCTCCTCGATCCTCTGTTCTGAGAACAGCAGTATGTCGACGTCGATCTCGCGCGGACCCCAGCGGATGGAGGCAGTCCGTCCGATCTGCGACTCCACCGACTTGGCGGCGTGCAGGAGCTCGCGCGCGCTACCGGGCCAGCTCACCTCCAGGACCTGGTTTAAAAAGCGCGGCTGATCCACCATCCCCCAGGGTTCGGTCTCGATCACCGCACTGGTCCGCAGCAGCCGGGCGCCCTCGGCCTGGAGCAGCGCCCGCGCCTGCTCCAGCCGCCCTGCCCGGTCGCCCAGATTGGAGCCCAGGGCCAGATGAGCCACGACCGGGGTTACAGGGCGCATCGCCTGGGCCACGTCCACCACCCCGCGCATCTGGGCCACGTCGTGGACTCGGACCCAGCTCGCCCCGGCCAGAACGGAGGCGCTGACCGCGGCGGCCGTGCCCCAGACCCGTTCCGGCATCTCCTGGCCGAACAGGCGGTGCAGGAAGCTCTTGCGTGAAACTCCCACCAGGATCTCGCAGCCGAGCGCCTGAAGATCCTCCAGTCGGCGCAGCACCCAGACGTTCTGGGCCGCGGTCTTGCCGAATCCGATGCCTGGATCCACGATGACGTCGGAGCGTTCCAGGCCGGCGTCGAGAGCCACCTGGAGCGAGCGCTCGAGGCCCTCGCGGACGGCGTCGACGACGTCGCCGGGATAGCTGTGCCCGATCTGGTTGTGCATCACGACCAGGCGCAGATGGTGACGCGCCGCGAGGGCGGCGAGGGCCGGCTCACGGGTCAGGCCCCAGACGTCGTTCACAATCCGTGCCCCGCTCGCCACCGCCGCCTCGGCCACGGCCAGCTTGCTGGTGTCGATCGAGACCAGCGCACCCTCCGACGCCAGCGCCCTGACCACCGGCAGCACCCGCCGCATCTCCTCGGCAGCCTCGACCGGGGTGTATCCGGGCCGGGTCGACTCCCCCCCGACGTCGATCGCATCCGCCCCCGAGGCCAGCATCTGCCGGCCCCGGGCGATGGCGGCGTCGGCGCTCAAACCGTCGCCGCTGAATGAATCCGGGGTCACGTTGACGATGCCCATGACCCGAACCGCTGGCATGGCCCCAAGTATGCTCAGTCTGAATGCGGCTCTCAGACCTGGCTCGAGGGGTCCCGGGGGCGGCTGTGCTCGAGGGGGCGGACTACGACGTCCGCCGCGTGCACCAGGACTCCCGGCAGGCGCAGGCCGGGGATCTCTTCGTGGCGGTACCGGGCGGCACCGTCGATGGCCACGACTTCGCCCCCGCCGCGGCCGCGCGCGGCGCCGCGGTCGCCGTCGAGCGCGAGATAGCGCTGCCACCGGGGACCGCGGTCGTCCGCGTCCGCGACGGCCGCTGGGACCTGGGTCAACTATCCGCCGAGCACCTCGGCCGTCCCGCCCGCGCCCTCCTCATGGCCGGGGTCACCGGCACCGACGGCAAGACCACCACCACCCACATGGCGACCCACGTGCTTCAGAGCGCGGGTATGGACGCGGGCGGCCTCAGCACGGTGATGTTTGACGACGGTAGGTCCCGGTCTGCCAACTCCAGCGGACTCAGCACCGCCGGCGCCCCCCAGGTTCAGGAATTTCTGGCCCGCCTGCGCGATGGCGGAGTCCGTGCCGCCGTGATCGAGACCACCTCACATGCCCTGGTCCAGGGCCGGGTGGCGGCGTGCGAGTTCGACGTGGGCGCGGTCACCAACGTGGGAGTTGATCACCTTGACTTCCATCGAACCTGGGCCGCCTACGCCGCCGCCAAGGCCAGCCTGGTCGAGCTCACCGCCGCGGCTTGGCCCAAGGGCGTCCCCAAGACCGCGGTCTTAAACCGCGACGACGCCGGCTTCGAGATCCTCTCCCGGGTTCCGATCGAGCGCCGCTGGACCTACTCCCTCCGCGACTCCAAGGCCAGCTTCGCGGTCGAGGACCTGGTCGAATTCGAGTCCGGCTCGCGGTTTTCGCTCCTGAGTCCGGCCGGTCGGGTGGAGATCGAGATCGGGATTCCGGCCCGCTACAACGTCCAGAACGCGATCTGCGCGGCCGCAGTCTGCCTGGCCCTGGGCCTGGAGCTGGACGCCATCGCCGCCGGCCTGAACTCTTTTACCGGCGTGGCGGGACGGCTCGACGCCATCCAGCTGGGGCAGCCGTTCCGGGTCGTCATCGACTTCGCCCATTCCTCCGGCTCCCTGGCGGCGACCCTGGCCGAACTGCGCCGATTCACCCCCGGACGGGTGCTGCTGGTCTTTGGCGCCACCGGGCGCGCCGATCACGACCGAGCGGGCATGGGCCGTGCCGCCGGGCAGGGATCGGACTTCTTCTTCATCACCACCGACGACCCGGTCGACCAGGATCCGCTCGAGATCGCGCGCGAGGTGGAATCCGGCATCGAGGCTCGGCAGCCGGGGCGCGACTACGCCATCGTGCTCGACCGCGGGCAGGCGATCCAGCGTGCCCTGGAACTGGCCCAGCCCGGTGACACCGTGCTTCTGGCCGGCAAGGGACACGAGGCAACGATGAACTTTGGTCTCCGCCATGAGCCCTGGGACGAGCGGGCGGAGGTGGAGGCTCGGCTGCGCGCGCTCGGCTATCGCTGACCGCGGAGTCAGAGTTCGGCCCAGACCTCCTCTGGCAACCAGAACCAACGCAGGTGCTCAAAATCGGCGCTGAGTGGGGTCGGCGGTGGCTCCGGGGCGGGCCGGCGTAGGATCTCGCCGGCCCGCCCCAGGTATCCCTGGAGGGCGGACTCGGGCGCCCGGTGGCGATGGGCGAGCGAGCCCGCGACGGTCCCGTCGTAGGTGATGTCGCTGAGGCTCAGGGGTGGCTCGGGCGGACCACCGCGGTGGTGCCACATCCCGCTGGCGGGATCAAACCGGTATTCGGGAAGCAGCCGCCAGCCGTCCTCGGCCACCAGTTCGACCGCGCGGAGCAGGAACTCGAAGACCGGTTCGGATTCGAAGTAGTTGAAGTTGACCCTGACCCACCCGGGCTTGATGCCCTCGCAGCCGTGCCCGATCTCGCGCTCGAATTCGAGCGAGCGATCGAGGTCGATGCCGAGCAGGCGGTGGCCGTAGGGACCGGCGCAGGAGCACCCGCCCCGGGCCTGGATGCCAAAAAGGTCGTTGAGCAACGCGACCACGAAGTTGTGGTGCAGGAACCGTCCCCGATGGCGAACGACGAAGGAGACGATCGAGAGCCGGTCGAGTTTGGGGTTGCCCAGGATCTCCAGGTTCGGGTGCGCCCCCCAGCGGTCCAGGGCGCGCCGGATGAACCCCTCCTCCAACTCGCGGATGCGCTCGCATCCCACCTGCTCCTTGAGCTGGAAGACGAGGCCGGCGCGGATCGACTCCACGATCGCCGGCGTGCCCCCCTCCTCTCGCTGCTCGGGATCGGTCAGGTAGACGTGCTGGCTCGGATTGACATACGCCACCGTCCCCCCGCCGGGGGCGCCGGGTACCCGGTTGTGGAAAAGCTCCCGGCGCGCGGCCAGCACGCCCGGGGTGCCCGGACCACCGACGAACTTGTGCGGGGATATGAATACGGCGTCCAGGTAGGGCTGCTCGGGACCTCCCTGGGCCGAGCCCATCCGGATCTCGGAGTGGGGCGCCGCGGCGGCGAAGTCCCAGAAGGAGAGCGCCCCGTGGCGGTGGAGCAGGACCGACAGCGCCCGCCAGTCGCTGATGATGCCGGTCACGTTGGACGCAGCCGAGAAGCTGCCTATGCGCAGCGGGCGCTCGCGGTGGCGGATCAGCTCCTGCTCCAGACGCTCCCGATCGACGTGGCCGTCGGCGTCCTCGGGGATGACCACGACCTCGGCGATCGACTCGCGCCAGGGGAGCTCGTTGGAATGATGCTCGAAGGGGCCGATGAACACCACCGGCCGCTGCTCGCGGGGGATGTGGCTGGAGAGCCCGTAGCGCTGGTCGAGCTCAAAGCCCAGGCGCAGGTTCAAGACCTCCACCAGGCGGTTGATGGCGGCGGTCGAACCCGAGCCGCAGAAGATGATGGCGTGCTCGGCCGTCGCCCCCAGCGAGTCCCGGATGATCTGCCGGGCCTGCTCGCGAAAACGCGTGGTCTGACGCCCGGTGCCCGAGGCCTCGGTGTGGGTGTTGGCGTAGAGCGGCAGCACCGCCTCGCGCACGAAGTCCTCGATGAACCCGAGCGCCCGACCCGACGCGGTGTAGTCGGCGTAGGTCACGCGCCGAGCCCCGTAGGGGCCCAGCACCGCCTCGTCGAGGCCGATCACCGAGGCCCGGATGGTCGAGATCAGGTCCCCTCCCGGCTCCTCCGTCGCCCCGCCCCCGACCATCCGGACGATCTCCAGGACCGATCCGTCCGAGATCAGGGTGGACGAAAACTCCTCCCGGGCCAGGATCCGCCCGTCGAGCTCGATCGCCACGCTACGCGCATCGACGCCCAGGCTCTGGAGGTGATCGAGGACTGGGACCGGTCGCTCCAGTTCCAGCTCGCGGCCGTTGATGCGGACCCTGATCACGGTTCGAAGTAACCGATGGCGGCGAAGCCGGCGGCTCCCAGCTCCAGGCAGTGGGCGAGGTCGCTCTCGCCCAGACCGCCGATCGCGATCACCGGGATCGACAGAGCGGCCGCAACCTCGCCCAGCCGGTCCCAACCCTGGGGCGCCTGCTCAGGGTGGGATGTGGTCGGCCGCACCGGTCCGAAGATGACGTAGTCACACCCCTCCCCCTGGGCGCGCAGCGCGGAGTCGATGGAGTGCACCGAACGACCCACCACACCGGAGGCCAGGATCCGCCGGGCTGCTGAGACGGGCAGGCCCGACTCGGGCAGGTTCACCCCGGCGGCGCCCACCGCGGCCGCCACGTCGATGCGATCCGAGACGATGAGGGGGAGACGGACCCGGCTGCGCACCCGCTGCGCCTCGGTTTCCAGATCGCGAGCGCTGCTCCCAGGCATCCGGAGCTGGATCGCACTCGCCCGGCCGGCCGCCGCCTCAGCTCGCTCGGCGCTGGAGACGATCGCCATCCGGATCGGTAGTTGGGTCAGGAACGCGGCGAGATCCCGGCCGTCGGTGAGCTGGGCGCGGCCTCAGAACGCGCGATGCGGCCGGCCAAAAAGCTCTTACGCCCCGCCTCGACGCCGAGCGCTATGGCCTCCGCCATGAGCGCCGGTCGGCCGGCCAGGGCAACGGCGCTGTTGACCAGAACCGCGTCCGCGCCCAGCTCCATGGCCAGAGCGGCGTCCGAGGCACTTCCGATTCCGGCGTCCACCACCACCGGCACCCCGGCGGCAGCGATGATGAGCTCGATCTGGCGCAGGGTGACCAGACCCTGACCCGAACCGATGGGCGAACCCAGCGGCATCACGGTGGCGCATCCGACCGCCTCCAGGCGCTGGGCCAGAACCGGGTCGGCGTTGATGTAGGGCAGCACCGTAAAGCCCTCCCGCACCAGCTCTTCGGCCGCCGCCAGGGTCTCGATCGGATCAGGCAACAGGTGGCGCGGATCAGGGATGACCTCGAGCTTGATCCAGTCCGACAGGCCCATGGAGCGCGCCAGGTGGGCGACCCGGATGGCCTCCTGGGCGGTGGCGCATCCCGCCGTGTTGGGCAGGATCCGATGCCGGCTCCAATCGATCACGTCGAGGATGGTCTTGCGCCCGGGGTCGTCCAGGTCCAGTCGGCGCAGGGCCACCGTCACCACCTCGCTCCCGGACGCCTCCAGTGCGTCCAGCATCTCCTGGTCACTCGAATATTTCCCGGTGCCCAAGAAGAGACGCGAGCGGAGGGTGATGCCCGCCACCACCAGAGGGTCTGACGCCGCCACGCTGGTCGCCACGAATACAAAGTCTAGGTTTGTTTCAGCGCCGGTGACCAGCGGTCAGGAGCTGTCCTTGGAGCGGCGCTCGAGATCAGCCCAGAGGGCGCCTGGAGGCCAGCCCGGCGCGGCGCGGGAAGCGCTGCGGCGTCGGCTCGAGCTTTCGCACCTGGAGTACGGTGCCGCGCCCACGGGCCGCACTGGGGGCGTCGAGCAGCTGCGCCGGCGCGCCCCCGAGCAGGCGGCTGGTCGTCTCCTCCAGCATCTGACCCGAGCCCATGAGAAGGGCGCGCCCACCGATCCGGACCAGCGGAAGGCAGAGCTCGGCCGCCCCCGATGGCGGGGCGAGGGCGCGGCAGCACGCGATCTCGAACGACTCTCTCCGGGGACCGCGCGCGAGCGTCTCGGCTCTCTCGCAGACCACCTCGACGTCGTCCAGACCCAGCTCGGCCAGGGCGAAGACGAGGAAGGACGCCTTGGTCTGGTCCGACTCAAGCAGCGTCACCCGTAAATCGGGTTGCGCGATCCGGAGCGGGATTCCCGGCATCCCGCCGCCAGTGCCGACGTCGATCAGGCTCGACCCTGACTCCAGAAAGGGGAGCAGCACCAAACTGTCTTCGACCAGCCGCTGGGGACGCTCGCCGCTGCCGATGAGCCCGGGCCACGAGGCCAGCAGACGGCAGTAGTCGGCGAGTTTAGAATCTATCGCCATGCCGATCTATGAGTATCGCTGCCAGTCCTGCTCCAATCGTTTCGAGGTCCTGACCAGCTTTGAGGGCCGTGAGTCAAAGGGCGTCTGTCCCGTGTGCGCCTCGGCGCGGACCCAGGTCCAAGTCTCTAGGTTCGCCGCCAGCGGCTCCGCCGACGGTGCCCCCGAGTTCGGGGGCGGGGGCGGCTGCGCCTGCGGGGGCTCCTGCAGCTGCTCCAACTGAACCTCAGCTGATGTTCCTCCCGGTCACGTACCGGGTGAACGAGCACGGGCGGGTGGAGATCGGCGGCTGTGACCTAAGCGATCTCGCCCAGCGTCATGGCACCCCGCTCTACATCTACGACGAGGCCACGGCTCTGGATCTGGCGGCCCAGTACCTCCACGCGATGGGAGCGTCGGGGCGCGTTCTGTACTCGGTCAAAGCCTTCTACTCGCCCGCGTTTTTAAGCCTGCTGCGCCAGGCCGGGCTGGGCGCCGAGGTGGCCTCCGGAGGGGAGCTGGAGATGGCCCTCAAGGCCGGCTTTGCCGGACCGGATATCCACGTTCTGGGCAACAACAAGAGCCGGGAGGAGATCGAGGCCGCCTGGCGTAACGACGCGACCCTGGTCATCGACGGCGACAACGATCTGGATCTCATCGCCGCCTCTGCGCCCGGCGCCCGCCGTCTGCGCTGCTCGATCCGCATCTCGCCCGGGGTCCGCCCGGCCACCCACGACTTCATTGCCACCGGCCAGCTTGATTCCAAGTTCGGTTTTGCGCTCGACGGCGGGGATGCTCGACGAGCCGTGCTGCGGGCGCTGGGCGATCCTCGTCTGGAACTGGTCGGACTCCACTTCCATGTCGGCTCGGGCATCTTTGACCTCGGCGCCCACCGCGCCGCGCTCGAGGTCACCCTGGATCTGGCCCGCGAGCTAAAGGCGGAGTGCGGCTGGGCTCCGCGCGCCCTGAGCGCGGGTGGGGGCCTGGGCATCGCCCAGCTCCGCTCCGAGCAGCCGCCCGCCCCCGGGGAGTTTGTGCAAGGACTGCTCCAGGTCCTCCGCGCCGGCTGTGCCGAGCGTGGGCTGGACGTGCCCGAACTGCTGGTGGAACCCGGACGTTCGATCGCCGGACCCTCTGGACTGGCGCTCTACCGGGTGGGGGCGATCAAGTCGGTGCCTGGGGTCAGGCGCTACGTCGCCGTCGACGGTGGAATGGGTGACAACCTACGACCCAAGCTCTACGGCGCCCGCTACGAGCCCCTGGCGGTGCAGGACCCGGACGCCGATCCGGCCGATGAGGTCACCATCGTGGGCCGATACTGCGAGTCGACCGACGTCCTGGCCGAGAACGTGCGCCTACCCGAGCTCAGGACCGGGGACCTGGTCGTCTTTCCCGCCGCCGGGGCGTACCACATGTCGATGGCCTCCAATTACAACGGCTTCCCCCGTCCGGCGGTGGTGCTGGTCGGCGGCGGCCAGGATCGGCTGATTCGGCGCCGGGAGACGATGGCCGATCTCCTCAGCAGCGAGGTCTTCTAAGCCCGCGTCAGGCTCGGATGGTGAGGGAGCCGCTGGCGCAGGCGCTGGGGCCGCTGACGGGGTTCTGGCAGGCCATCACCGTGGCCGGACCGGCCACCAGCCGGGAGCTCGGGACACCGATGGTGCTCTGCCATCCGCCGCCCGCGCCGACGCTACCAGGGTGACCCTCGATGGTGACGTCACCCTGACGCAGGACCACGGTGTAGGGCGAGCCCGGGGTGAAGCCGGTACCCAGCACGCGCAGCGTCGTCCCCAGGCGCGGATTCGGGTTGCCGAGCAGGATCTGCGGTTTGAGCCCGCTCAGGCCGGAGCCCGTGCCCGTCACCTGGAGGACCTGGCTGAGCGGGCAGGTCTGGTTCCAGCACACCTCAAGCAGGTGTTCACCCACGGCCGCGCCGGGCGGGATAACCACCGTCGTTCGCATCGAGCCCGTCGCGCTGGCGCTGAACAGACCCAGGACGACCAGGCCACCGCTATCCATCGACACCTGCCCGCTCTGTCCGGGTTTAAGCCCCGTGGCCGAGACCACCAGGCTGCCACCGGGCCCAACCCGCGCGGCTGAAAGCGTCATCCGGGGAGTGGCGAGCGGCGAGTTCGCCGCCGCCAGCCGGAGGTGACGGAGCATTCCCAGGCCCCCCGCCAGCGCCAGGAGCAGGATCACGCCCACCACCCAGGGTGCGATCTGGCGGCGCGGGCCCACGCCGGCAACGCTCTGCGGGGTCACGCGCTGGGTGGACGCGATCGCCAACGGAGCCGGAGTATCAGGTTGCGCCAACGCCCGCTCGAGCCCGTTGACGAACTCGACGCAGCTGGCCGGCCGCTGCGCCGGATCCTTGGCCAGGCCCGCCATCAGCACCTGGTCCACCCCCTGGCCCAACTCCGGGCGATGGGCGCTGGCGGGCGGCGGTGGGCGATGAACCTGGGCGTACAGCACCTCCATGACCCCTGCTCCCTCGAACGGCAGACGACCGCTCAAGAGCTCGTAGGCCACCGCCGCCAGGGCGTAGCGATCGGCCGCCGGGCCCACCTCGTCGCCCAGGACCTGCTCGGGCGCCATGTAGGCCGGGGTGCCGGTGGTGACGCCGGTGGCCGTGGCCAGTGTGCTCGACTGGAGCAGCTTGGCGAGCCCGAAGTCAGCCAGCACGGGCGCGCCGTCCGCGGCCAACAGAATGTTGGCCGGCTTGACGTCTCGATGCACGACGCCCAGCGCATGCGCGTAATCGAGGGCTGAGGCGAGCGGGCGCAGAAGCGCGATCGCATCGGGCGGCGCCATGGGTCCGTTCGCCCCCCGGCTCCGACCTGCCAGGTTGCCCCCGGGCATGAATTCAACCACCATGTAGGGCACGCCATCCAGCTCGCCGTAATCGAAGACGCTGAGTATGTTGGGGTGGCGCATGCCGGCGATCGAGCGAGCCTCGCGCCGGAATCTTGCGGCCGCGTCCGCATCCGGGGCCAGGGCCTGCAGGATCTTAACCGCCGCCGGCCGCTCGAGTGCGCCATGCCAGGCCCGGTAGACCTGGCCCATGGCACCCAGTCCGATCAGGTCCTGGACCAGGTAGGGGCCGAGCTGGGTCCCGGGCGCGATGGACATGACCGCCGAGAGTCTAGTCGATGCGGCGCCCGCCTCCATCCTTCCATCCGCCTGATCCGTCGCCGCGGACGGCGAGCACTCCAGCCAGGATGGAGAGGGCGATCTCGGGCGCGGTGCGCGCGCCGAGGTCGAGCCCAATGGGGGTCTGCACCCGGGCTAGATCAAGCTCCGGGCTGAGCGCGGCGAGCCTGGGCTGGGTATGGCGGCGGCTGCCCATCACACCGATGTAGCGCGGCGGCGGGGTACGTCGCAAAAGCCACTCCACCACCTCGTCCAGCAGGGGAGCATCGTGGTCGGTGTGGACAGCGTAGAGATCGCCTCCGGTGAGGGATTCAAGCTCGGCAACAGAGTCCAGGACGCGGGTCCGAGCGCGCTCCTCCCCGCTCACCCGTCCCGCCCGCGTCTCGAGCAGGACGGTGCCGAAGCCGAGCTCGGGGGCCCAGCGCAACAGGTGGGAGGAGACTGGTGTGGCCGAGACGACCAGGAGCAGCGGGGGGGCGAGGTAGGGCTCAAGGTAGACCTCGATCTCGCCCAGATCGTGCTCCATGCGCTCGATCTGGGGTGAGCCCGCAGCCAGGCGGTCCGGCACTGCTGTCGCCGCCATGGCGTCGAACTCCGCGCAGCCCAGCGTGCCCGCGATCGGTCCGGCCCGCCCCAAGAGCAGCTTGGCCCCGCTCTCCGCCGGGGCGCCTCTCGCTGCTCGGACCACGGTCGCGAGGACCACTTCCTCGCCCGCCTCAAGGCGCCGGGCGAGCTCCATCTCAACCTCTTTCATCGCCGCCTCCCAGCACTTGGGCGATCACGCTCTCGGCCACCGACACCTCCTCGTCGCTGGTTTCCCAACCCACACTCAGGCGCAGACTCGAGCCCGCGTCGGCGAGTGAGAATCCCATCGCCAAGAGTACGTGCGAGGGGTCGAGTGAGCCCGACGCGCAGGCCGAGCCGCTCGACACCGCCAGGCCGGCCAGGTCCAGGGCCATGACCATGTCCTCGCCCCGGCGGCCCGGGAAGCACGCGCTGGCGAGGTTCGGGAGCCGGATCTTGGAGCCGGTCATCCGGCCTCCGGCTCGGGCCAGCGCACCCTGCAGTCGGGCGGCCTGGGCCGCGGCTTCGACCGCCCGCGGGGCGCGTTCCCCGCTGCATCGCTCAAGGGCCAGGGCGAGAGCGCTCGCGGCGGCCAGATCCTCGCGCCCGGGCACCCGCCCTAATTCCTGCGGGCCCCCGGCCCAGAGCGGCTCGAGCCGACCATGATTGGCGGCGTAGACCAGGCCCCCGAGCGCACCCAGCTTGGACCCGGAAAAAGACGCCAGGTCGCACGCCTCGAGGTCGGGTGCCAGCCAGCGTGGACCCTGGCAGGCGTCGAGGTGAAACCGCGCCCCCAGGTGCCGGGCGCGCTCGCCCACCTCGGACACCGGCTGCAGGCTGCCGACCTCGTTATTGGCCAGGCCCAGGCTGATCAGCCCGGCGCTGCTCGGTATCTGATCGGGGTCGGCGCGGCCGCTCGAATCAGGTTCGAGGAGGTGCACCGATCGCCCCTCCAATTCCAACTGGCGAACCGCGCCCAAAACGGCCTGGTGCTCGTGGGTCCAGGTCACGATCGAGCGCTCGCGGGGGAGCCTGCGGCCAGCACCGAGCAGGGCCAGGTTCACAGCCTGGGTCCCCGACGCGCAGAAAAACAGGTCGAGGGCGGGGACACCGAGCGCGGCCGCGGCGCGATCGCGGGCGCGGTCCAGCGCCGCGCGCGCCGCCCGGCCCTCGGCGTGGGGACTGGAGGGATTGGCCCACTCGAGTGCCGCCAACAGCGACCGCACCTGGGGCAGAAGAGGCGCGGAAGCGGCGTCGTCGAGGTAGATCCGGGCCACAGCCGAAATCTATACGACCCTTTGGTCGGTAGTGCGGTGGAGATCACCTCGACGCGCGGCGACGCCGTCTTGATCTCACGGGCGGAGTACGACGCGCTCGAGGAGTCGGCGCACCTTCTCCGATCGCCCCGAAATGCCCGACGACTGCTGGAGAGCCTTGATCAAGCGGCCAAGGGGCTGCGGAAAGAGCACCAACTTACTCGGTGAGGCTCGTCGTCACCCCTAACAGCGCTACTTGAACTAGCCGAACTGCCCGACGCCTGGTGCGGCTACGTCAAATCGCATTAACCCGCACGACGCCCTCGAGGCCCGCGAAGTCGCTGGGATTGCGGGTATAGAGGTCGAGACGGCTTGCGTGAGCGACGGCAGCGATCATCGCGTCCGCGAACCTGCCGCGGTGCTTGCGTCCGACACCGGCCATGGCCGCTACAACAAGACCGAAGCTGCGGGCAGCGTCTCTGTCAAAGTCGATCGGGTCGAACAGAGACTCAGCCTCCTGGAGCCTGGTCTGACGACGCGCTCGTTCGTGCGAGTTCAGGGCAAGATGTGGCCCGGCGGCCAATTCCGCCATGGTCACGGTCGAGACCCCGACCTCGTCTGGCAGGGCCGCGACCACAGCCGGATCGTCCCAATCAATGATCACGGACGTATCAGCCAGGCCAGCGCTCATCGATCGATTTCAGGGTTCAGGACGACGTCAAGGTCGGCGCGAAATGCCGTCGAATCGATGTGTTCCGATCGCGCCGCCACTGCTGCGAGGTCAGCGCGCGCAACCAGGTGGCCCCTGCCTCGACCGACCGGCCGAAGCTCGGCCACCGGCCTTCCGTGGCGAGTGACGACGAACGTCTGGCCCTGGGCAACACGGTCGACAATCGCTGCGTTGTCGTTGCGCAACTCCCTCTGGGGGATGATCTCAGCCATGTCGCCAACTGTAGCACGAAGCGCTACGCTCTGTCACCCTCGCGTCCGTGGCCACACGGTAGGGCGGCGATAGTCGGTCCGCGCCGATTTCGTGGCGGCCGATCTCGACGGCTCCGCGGTGGCGTCTACGAGGCTGGCCACTGACGTGACACGGGTGCTGGCTGGCCGAATCGACATCCTGGTGAACAAGGCCGGCATCTTCCCCGGCACGACCACCGCCACCACAGACGAGTCGACCTTCGATGAGGTCTACGCGGTCAACGTCAAAGCCCGGTACTTTCTGACCGCCGCCACATCATCGTGCGTGCAACCGATGCCGGCGTTGGGGTGAAAGTCAGTCGATCGGTCTTAGCCGGCTGATGCAAATCCCATGCGTCCCAGTCGCTCCGCACGCCAGAAGCGCAAGAAGGCCTCTGAAAACGTGTGCGCCTGTCCCTTCGGGATCGTCCGAAGATGCTGGTTTGCAAACGCCATCACCTCCGGCTGGTACCTGAACGGCTCGATAGTTATGCCCGACCGCGAGTGGGCACGGCGCATTAGCTCGTGGGCGAGCACAAGGGCACCGCTCGAGTCGTCCGAGATCATTGGGTCCGAGCGCGGATCCTCCTTATGTCGTTCGTCCCAGTCCGGCAGGGTGATCGGCCGCGAGGGACGATCAGGCTCATGAATAGACGCGTCCCAGGCGATCTCGCTCCGGTGGACCTCGTACGTGGCTGCGTCGTCACCTTTGGCATGTTCGAGCCCGGCCCAATAGCTCAGCAGCTGCTCAGACCACACGTCGAACTCCTGGCTGAATTCCGGGCGTCCCGGAGAGGGAACCAAGTCACCCAATCCCAGGCGAGTAATCGGCTTCTCGATCTGACGTAGGATCGCCACGAGGTTCGCAGTCCGGACCAAGCCTTCACCGGCTGCCGGGTCGTGTTCGAGACGGACCAGCTGCAGCATCACCGAAAAGCGAGCGGTCCAATCCGGTTGAAAGCTCGGCACCGGACCCGCCAGGTTTGCCAGCTGTGGCCCTCTTCCCAACCGATATCTGAACTGAGTTCCTGCCTTTTCGACTCTCACGACCCCGGTGAGTTCTAAGAGGTCAAGCGCAGCCGCAACATTGACCTTGGCGAAGGCAGAGTCGCGCGCGAGATCGGCCGCTGACCACCCGCGTGGGGCGTCGATCAGCAGGAGTCGAAGCACCTCGGAACGGCTGGCCACGCCGAAGAGAGCGCGCAAGTGAAGCTGGAGGAGAGCCGGCTGCTCCAAGTTTGGGACCTGGCTCTTGCCGCTTGGAACCAGACTCCGCGCCTTGCCTTGGCCAGGCCAGTTAGCTTTCCGGACGTTCGCCTCGACCGTTGCCGCATAGTCACCAAATGCGTCGGCGACGTCTGGATCCGCCTGCTTGAGCAGGCCGCGAAGGCGAATCACCGACACGAACCGCGAGTTTGCGATGCACCAGTCGAGGCTTTCATCGAGAAGGCGGTGATCGAGACGGCCAAGCCAGGCACTGAATAGGATTAGGGCCTCGAGATCGACAGCCTCGTTAGGGTGACGGCGCTCCCACCCGCTGATCCCGAGTTCGGTCCATAGGCTCCAGGCCGTGGTTAGTGCCAGGTTGCTGAGGCGGGAGCTAGAGGGCATAGGCGTGGCCCCGCGCCTCTAGCAGGTTCTCTAACCGATCTGGCGAGATCATTCGAAAAGGCTACCATGGCGGCGCGCAATGGTTACCGTAGCGCTCCGCAATCTTGCGGAATGCTCGGTGGACCAGAGAACAACTCGAAAGTTGAGTTCAGCTCAGGTCCCTCGCGGAGGTGGTCGGGGAGGCGGGATTTGAACCCGCGACCCCTCGTCCCCCAGTCCTGGCCGAGGGCCGCCGGGCCCGGGTTCGAGACTGCCCTGAATCTACAATCGCGCTTGATGGTGGGGATCGGACGGGCGCTGCCGGGCGGTGGCCCCCAGCGCGCGGGCGGAGAATGAAGGCCGTACTCCAGCGCCTGCTGGCGGGCGAACTCAGCCTGCAGGAGGCCGAGCACGAGCTGAGGCGGATCGAGCTCGAAGATCTGGGCGGCGACGCCCGCCTGGATCTCGGGCGTACCTCCCGGCGGGGGCTGCCCGAGGTGGTGCTGGCGTCCGGCAAGACGCCGGCTGAGGCGGCTCGCCTTGGTGCCTCCCTGGCCCGCGAACAGGGTCTGGGGCTGGTCAGCCGGATCGATCCCGAGCACGCCGCCGCGCTCCAGGCGGAGGCTGAGCAGTCTGGTTTGGAGCTGGTCATCCGCCGCCGCAGCGCGCGCCTTTCGCGTCCCGGGTTCCTCCCTCCCGAGCGCGCTGGCCGGATCGGCATCCTGACCGCTGGGACCTCCGATCTGGACGCGGCCGAGGAGGCCGCCATGGTGGTGCAGGCGGTGGGCATGCAGGCGCGGGTGGAGGCTGATCTGGGGGTCGCGGGCCTGCACCGGCTGTTCGTGCCACTGGCCGAACTCGTGGCCTGGGGAGCGCAGGTACTGATCGTCGCGGCGGGCATGGACGGTGTGCTGCCCGGGGTCGTCGCCGGCCTGGTCCCCCTGCCCGTGATCGGTCTGCCGGTCTCGACCGGCTACGGCGCCGGGGGCGCGGGTGAGGCCGCCCTGCTCACCATGCTGCAGTCCTGCGCCACCGGTCTGCTGGTGGTGAACATCGATAACGGAGTGGGGGCGGGGGCGGCGGCCGTGCTCATCGCCGGCGCCGCGGAAACAGCGTCGCCCATAGTGCGAGGATCACGGAGGCCACGATCAGAAGCACCAGCGCGGCGGCCGAGACCAGGATCGCCCAGCGACTGAGGGAGGCTCCGCCGGGCAGCCCGAAGATCAGGCCCAGGGTCAGGGACGCGAGCAGGAGTCCGACCAACAGACCGGGAAAGCCAGCGCGCTTGCGTCCCCAGAAGAAGAGCCAGAGCGGATTGGGTCGGCGCCGCTGTGGGCTCACCCAAGGCCCCCAAGGTATTCGGGCAGCTGCTCCAGCGCCGCGATCGAGGGGATCTGGGCTGCAATCGGGCCTGCCGCCAGGGCGCGGCAGATGACCGCCGCCATGCCGGCCCGGAGCGGCCCCAGGTAATCCTCCTCGAGGCGGTCACCGACGTAGATCACGTCTTGCGGCGCCCAGCCGAAGCGCTCGAGGGCGGCCCGATAGAAGCGGGGATCGGGCTTTCGGCATCCCAGCTCGCTCGAGAATACGGCCCCGTCCACGAGTTCAAGCAGGCCCTGACGGCGCAGCTGGCGGTGGAGCATGGGGCCGGGAAAGGGGGCGTTGGAGGCGACCGCCAGGCCCAGGCCCCGAGCGCGCAGGGTTCGCAGGGCGGAATGTACGCCAGGCGCGGGAATCACGGCCGAGGCCCATACGTCCTGCTCCAGGTCGATGATGCGCCAGAGCGTATCGGAGTCCAGATCCAATCCCGCGCGCCGCCACCCGGCGCGGTAGTAGGCGAAGTAGTCGGAGCCGCCGGTGGCGCGGTCGAACTCGGCCAGCCCCTCTTCCAGCGGGACCAGAACCTGCTCCAAAATCCAGTTCGCCGAGGGGGCGGGAGGGGGCAGCCAGCCTCGAACTCGCTCCATCGCGGCCAGGAGCTGGGGGCGGGGATAGCTGAAGGAGACCAGGGTCAGTCCGTAGTCGAAGAGTATGGCGCGGATCACCTGCATATCCTTACCAGGTGGAGAGCGGGAGGTTGACGCACGTCGACGAGGGCGGAGCGGCGCGCATGGTCGATGTCGGGGACAAGGCGGTGACCCGGCGCGAGGCCAGCGCCGAATCGCTGGTGCTCATGGCCGCCGCCACCATCGAGCTGATCCGCCAGGATCGCCTGGCCAAGGGGGATGCGCTCAGCGTGGCGCGCCTGGCCGGCATCATGGCCTGCAAACGCACCTCCGAGCTCATCCCGCTCTGCCATCCGATCCGGATCACCAAGGCCGAGGTCGCCCTTACCATCGTGGCCGAGGGCGTGCACGTCGAATCCCGGGTGGTTGCGGTCGATCAGACCGGGGTGGAGATGGAAGCACTGACCGCGGCGGCGGTGGCGGCTCTGACCCTCATTGACATGGTCAAGGGAGTCGAGCGCGGCGTTCAGATCGAATACGTGCGCCTGCTCACCAAGAGCGGCGGAAGGAGCGGTGAGTGGCGCCGGGAATGAGACCTAAGACCTGCATCCTGACGGTCTCGGACCGTGCCTACCACGGGGAACGGGCCGACGAGAGCGGTCCCCTCCTGGAGCGGGTGCTGAGCCAGGCGGGATTTGACGTGACCGGGATCGAGGTCGTGCCGGACAATCGGGAGCAGATCATTGACTTCCTGCTCTCCGCCGTGGGTGAGGCGCACGACCTGATCGTGACCACCGGAGGCACCGGGCTGGGACCACGCGACCTGACCCCACAGGCGACCCAGGCCGTACTCGACTATGAGGTCCCGGGTCTGGCCGAGACCATGCGACAGCAGGGCCTGATGACAACCCCCGCCGCTGCCCTCTCGCGCTCCGTGGTCGGCGTTCGCGGGCGCACCCTGATCGTCAACCTACCCGGCAGTCCGAGTGCTGCGCGCGAGTCGTTGGACGCGATTCTGGGAGTGCTCCCCCACGCTCTCGACCTGCTGCGAGGCGAGACCGAGCATCCTTGAGGCTCTGCGCCGACCTGGGCGAGGAAGGCGGTCACGACTCGGATCTGATCGAGCTCCTCGACTGCGCCAGCGTGGGCTGCGGCGTTCACGCCGGTTCCCCCCGGGAGACCGAGCGCGTGGTCGCGCTCTGCCGGCGGGCGGGTCTTGAGATCGGGGCTCATCCCGGATTCGACGACCGGGAGGGATTTGGGCGGCGTCCGGTCGATTTGGAGCCGGCCGCGTTGGAAGATTTGCTGGAGACGCAGCTCGGATTCCTGCTCACGCTGACCGAGCTCGGATTCGTCAAACCGCACGGCGCTCTCTATCACCAGTGTCAGAACGATCCCGAAGCGGCCGAGGTGCTGGTCCGGGTGGCCAGACGCCATGGGCTGGCGCCGATGGGCCAGCCCGGTCTCGAGCTCGAGGCAGCCATCAGGCGTCTCCCCGGGTCCTGGTTGAGGGAGGGGTACGCCGATCGCGCCTATGACGGCGCGGGCCGGCTTCGGCCCCGCTTAGAGCCCGGGGCCTTGCTCGGCCCCCAGGCGGCCGCGGATCAGACCCGGCGCCTGCTGAACTCGGGTGCGATCGACGTGATCTGCGTCCACGGAGATGGGGCGGGCGCGCTCGAGACCGCGCGCGCGGTGGCTCGGGAGCTGCGCCACACGTAGTCCTGATCGATCAGGACCGGATGGAATCCAGCGCGGCCCTCTGCTCCGCGCGCGCCTTTGCCGCCTGGTCGAGATCGACGAGCTCCAGCCTCAGGCGATCGTGGGGACGCAACTGAGCCGCCAGCGGTAGGTCGGCCGAGATCACCGTCACCGGTACGGGGTAGCCCCCCGACGCCGGATGATCGGACATGAGCAGGATTGGCTGCCCACCCGGCGGCAGCTGCACACAGCCGGTGGTGACCGGGAATGAGGCCAGATCGGTGGCCAAAGGGGCCATGGCCGGCCCTCGGAGGCGGTATCCCATGCGGTCGCATTCCTCGGTCAGCGACCACTCCGACTGCAAGAGCTGGTCGCGCGCCGGTGGCAGCAGGAGCTCAAGGTGAGGTCCGGCCAGGACTCGAAGCCGGGCGTGCCCGGAATACTGGGGTCGTAGCCCCCACTCCAGACGGCGCCCCGCCACCCCGGCCCCCGCGATCTCCCCCCGATCGATGCGATCGCCGGCGCCAAGCCGTCGGCCCAGCCCGCCCAGCCCCGCCAGGGCATACGTGGAGCGCGATCCAAGCCAGAGCTGGCCCAGAAATCCACCCCGCACCGCAACGTAGGCGCGCTCCCCCAGGTCCATCCCCTCCAGGCTGATGCGGTCGCCGGCGGAGACCAGGAACGAGGTCCAGGCCGGGGCTACCGAGCCGTTCAGGCGCAGGGAGGGCTCTCCTCCGGCAACGGCAAGGAGGGCAGGGCCGAGCGCCTTCAGGATCAGGCCGCCCCGGGTTATCTCCAGCGCCGCCAGTCCGTCCGGGTTGCCCACCAGGCGGTTGGCGGCGATCAAAGCGAAGCGGTCCATAGCCCCGCCCGGGGGAATGCCAGCTGAGCGATGCCCCGGCCGGCCGAGGTCCTGGAGGGTAGCCAGGGGCCCACTGCCCAGGACCTTAAAGCCCTCCGGCATCAGCGGTCCACGGGCTGGAAGCGGACCCGATCGCCGGCCTGGAGCACAGCCGGTGAGCCCGAGCCGGGCAGGAAGAGGGGGAGCGAGGTCCGTCCGATCAGGTGCCACCCTCCCGGGCATGCGATCGGGTAGACCCCGGTCAGGTCCTCGGCCATGGCCACCGATCCCGCCGGAACACGGGTTCTGGGGACCGAGCGCCGGGCCAGGCGGAGGGAGGCGGGCAGGGGTCCCAGGTAGCCCCAGCCGGGCACGAATCCGAGCATGAAGCAGCGATAGGTGGTGGCGGAGTGGAGCCGGACCAACTCGGCCACGTCCAGGCCCAGCCGGTCGGCGCAGTCGGCCAGGTCGGGCCCGTCATAGATCACGGGTATCCGGTGGAGCCGGCCCGGGACCTGGTCTGGGGAGGGAGCCTTAAGGCCGCGCGAGATGGAGGAGCGGAGGCGTTCGGCGTCGGTCTCCTCGGGATCGAAATGCACCGTGACCGAGGCGTAGCCGATGACCGCCTCCTCGACGTCCCGGCGCCGCTGCAGGAGCCGGGCCAGGGCCCGGGCGCGAGCGTTGAGAGCCGCCGGTGTTCCCCCTGAGAGGTCGACCATCAGGGCTCGATCGCCGAGATCGAAGATTGACGCTGCCGGCCTCCCGCTCAGAGCAGTTCCCCAACCAGGTAGAGCGAACCGCAGACCAGGATCATGGCCTTGGGGCCGGCCAGCTCCCGAGCCCGCTGCAACGCCAGCGCTGCCGGCTCGAGCGACTCCCCTCCGCCCCAGAGGCCGCGCAGGCATTCGGGGTCCTGACCGCGCTCGCCGGCGTCGCGGGCTCGGGTGAAGACAGCGCTCCGAATCGGTAGCCGGCGCAGCTGATCCAGCATTCGAGGCGCATCCTTGTCGACCATGGCGGCGAAGACCAGTCCCAGTGGGCGGCCCGAGCTGAGCTCCGCGATATCCGGTACGACGCTCTCCAGAGCGGCCGGATTGTGACCCCCGTCCAGGATCAGGTCGCCGCGGATCTCGAGCCGTCCGGGCCAGCGCGCGGACTCGATGCCGTGGCGCACGCTCTGTGCGTCGGCGTCCCCGAGCGCCTCAGCTGCGGCCACCGCCAGGGCCGCATTGGCCGCCTGAAAGGAGCCCAGCAGTCCCACCCGCAGGCCCCGGTGGGAAAACCCCGGACCGCTCACCTCGATCCGGCTTGCACCCCCGGGCTCCGCTCTGGCGGTGTAGTGGATCTCGTGCCCCAGACGCCAGAGCTCTGCTCCCTGCTCGCGGGCCTTCGATTCGATCACCTCCAGGGCCGGGCCCATGGCGCCGGTCAGGACTCGGTTCCCGGGTTTGATGATTCCCGCCTTCTCGGCCGCGATCGCCTCCACCGTGGAGCCCAGCAGATGGGTGTGATCGAGGCCGATGTTGGTGATCACGCTCACGCCCAGATCGAGCACATTGGTCGAATCGAGGCGCCCGCCCAGACCGACCTCGATGACCAATCGATCGGTGCGCCCGGAGAACCAATCCAGCGCCATCGCGATCAGCAACTCGAACTCGGTGGCCTGACCCAGGGTCGACGGCGCGCTCTCCAGAACCAGGCGCAGACGATTGGTCTGAGCGGCGAAGTCGACCTCGGACATGGGCTGGGCCCCGACCGCGATGCGTTCGGTGTAGGAGCGGAGGTGGGGGCTGGGGGTCATGCCGGTACGAAGCCCTCGAGCACGCAGGATGGATTCCAGGAACGCGCTCGTAGAGCCCTTGCCGTTGGTTCCCGCGATCAGGGCGCCGCGCTGGCCGCGCTGCGGGTCGCCGAGGCTGGAGAGCAGCTCTCGGGTGCGCTCCAGACCCAGCTTGACACCCAGGCGGCCTCGTCCCTGGAGGTATTCGAGCGCCTCCTGATAGCTCAGGCGGGCCTTCGCCGACACTCGGCCTCCAGGGTGTTGAGCAGGAGCATGGCGCGGGTGACGGGGCCGACCCCGCCCGGAACCGGGGTCAGATATCCGGCCTGCCGGGACACTTGGGGATCGACGTCTCCGACCATCCGGACTCCGACGGGCGTGATGCCGACGTCGATCACCACCGCTCCTGGGCGGACCATGTCGGCGGTCACGAACCCGGGCCGACCCACCGCTGCGACCAGGATCTCGGCCTCCCGGCAAACCGCGGCCAGATCGGCCGTGCGGGAGTGGCAGATGGTGACCGTGGCGTTGCGCTGCAGGAGCAGCAGGGCGAGCGGCTTGCCGACGATGTTGCTCCGACCCAGGACCACAGCGCGGCGCCCGGCGGGATCGATGGAGTAGGCGTCGAGCATGCGCATGACGCCGGCGGGGGTGCACGCCAGCAGTCCGGGCTGACCCAGCAGCAGGCGGCCCGCATTGAGGGGATGAAACCCGTCGACGTCCTTGTCGGGATCGATGGCGTTCACGGCCAGGGCCGGATCGATCTGTGGGGGCAGCGGCTGCTGGACGATGATCCCGCTCACCTCTGGATCCGCGTTGAGTTCGGCCACCAGCGCGGTCAGCTCCGCCGCGGAGGCGGTGGCCGGGAGCGGGTGGTCGGTGGACGCCATGCCCACCCGTTCGGCGTCGCGACGCTTGTTGCGCACGTACACGGCGCTGGCCGGGTCGTCACCCACCATGACCACGGCCAGGCTCGGGCGCTGCCCGCCTCGTCCCAGCCGTTCCTGGATGCGGGCCTGGACCTCGGCCAGGATCTCTGCCGCGACCGCCTTGCCGTCGATCATCACCGCGCTCATGGCAGCTCCAGCTGGCGCCGGGCGGCCTCGGTGGCGCGACGCATGATCAGGGCCACGTCCCCGCCCAGGCGCCTTGCGTCCTCGTACTCGGCGGCGACGTCCAGCACCCGGCCGCCCAACTCTTTGACCTTGACCCGAACCGGTCCGAACTCGGTTGCGACCTCAATCCAGCGCCGGGCCGCCAGATGCCGCCGGGCGGTGCTCGCTCGCACGCCCAGGGTGGTGGAGCGCTCGAGCATCACGTGCGCCAGCCGGACCTCGTCCTCGGGCTCGACCATGACCGCGAGCAGATGGCCCGGACGCCCCTTCTTCATCGTGACCGCACCCACGCTCACGTCCCGGGCGCCCATCTTCATCAGATCCTCCGCCAGGGCGGCGATGAGGTTAGGCGCCATGTCGTCGAGGTTGGCCTCGAGCACGCAGATCTCGCTCTGGGCGCCGACCCCCTCGCCGATCCAGACCGCCAGGGCGTTGCCCGGCGTGGGTCGCGAGCCCAGGCCCCAGCCGGCGCGCTCCAGGGTCAGCGCCGGACGGCTGAACCTCGCCACCTGGGTCAATATGGCCGCGCCGGTCGGGGTCACCAATTCCTCCTCCCTCGAATCCGGCTCCAGCACCGCTCCGCTTCCGGCCAGCAGCCGAAGCGTGGCCGGGGCGGAGTGGGGCGGGCGCGGCGCCGGGAGCGGGGATGCGTAAACCTGCTCCGGCCCCAGATCGTCCAGCAACCAGAAGGCCCCGACCAGGTCCACCAGCGTGTCCGCTCCGCCCAGCTCGTGCAGGTGCAGTTTTTCCGCCGGCAGGCCATGGATGGCGGCTTCCACCTCGCCCAGGCGCCCCAGTGCGCCCAGGGCGCTCTGCCGCACCGGCTCAGGAATCGGCGCCGCGGCGACCACCGAGGTGAGCTCGGTCAGATTCCGCGCCCGGGCCCCCTGGACCCGGACCTCGACCCGGACTCCTCCCAGGTGTCCACGCTCCTGATGGCTGAGCGCGATCTGCACCTCGTCCGCCAGCCCGAGCGCTGAGACCGTGCGCTGGAGAAGGTCCGGCTGCGCCCCGGCGTCGATCAGGGCACCCAGGGTCATATCCCCGGAGATTCCCGAGCGGCAGTCGAAGTAGGCGATCCTCACCGCTCCCGGGTCACCTCGATCGCGAAGTCGTCGAACTCACCGGTGACAAGTGGTCGCTTGTGCACCCGCACCCGCGCCAGGCTGACCCCGGGCTGGGCGATCAGGGCCTGGGCGATCCTGACGGCCAGGGTTTCGACCAGGTTCACCGGCTCGCCCTCGACCAGCTGTTGCACCTGCTCATAGACCGAGGTGTAGTCGAGCACGTCCTGACGCCGGTCACCCGCATCGTCCAGGGAGGCCGCCAGTCCGAGCTCGGCGTCCACGGTGTAGCGAGCACCAAGCTCGCGCTCGGCGGCCAGCGCCCCGTGGCGGCCAAAAAACGTCATCCCGCTGAGCAGCATCATATCCATGGGCCAGATCAATTCTGACCGGCGGGCAGGGGTAGGGGATGGGCGGGGAGGGCGAGCGCCGCCCCCATTCCCGTCCCGGCTAGGGTGTGGGGCTGGGGGCGGGCGCCCCGCCTCCGAAGGCGCCGAAGCCACCGGCTCGGGCGGCTCCGCCGATCGCGATGCTGCGCGCGCTCACCGTTCCGTTGCTCGACGCGGGTCCGACGACGGTGACGTTTTGCGACGTTGCCAGATCACTCTGGGTGGCGGCCACCTGATTCGTGATCGTGGTCGAGCTGTCGATCTGGACCTTGACGTCGGTGTTGGTGATGCGATTGTGGACGGTGATGGTGTTGCCGTTCACGGCCGTGATCTGGCCCACGATGGCGGCCGCGCCGCCCCCGCCCAGCCCGGCGAAGCCGCCGGCCCGGCCACCGCCGGCCGCAGCCGCGCGGGCGCCGGCTCCCGCTCCGGCTGCGCCGGTGTTGGAAGTCGTCACCGAGGCCAGCGGATGGGACTGGGCGTAATTCCAGCCGCCCACGAAGCCACCCATCAGGACGATGGCCAGAAACAGGATCACGGACAGATTCTTCATCACTCGTACCTCAGAGCTTCGATGGGGTTCAACGCGGCCGCCCGGTTGGCGGGATAGATACCGAAGAAAAGACCGATTCCGACCGAGACGCCGAATGCCAGCAGAACCGACGCGATGGAGACCACCGGGGTACCCAGCGAGCTGAGTACGGAGAGCTTCAGGCTGGGCAGCCAGAACGACCCGCCCCAGCCGACGACGATGCCCAGTATCCCGCCCACTCCGGAAAGGAACATCGACTCGATCAGGAACTGGAGCAGGATGTCCGTGCGCCGGGCGCCGATGGCCTTACGGATGCCGATCTCGCGCGTGCGCTCGGTCACCGTGACCAGCATGATGTTCATGATCCCGATGCCGCCCACGACTAGCGCGATGGCGGCGACCGAGCCCAGGAGCACCGTCAGGGTCTGAGTGATCTGGCCGTAGCTGGACAGAATGTCCTGCTGAGACTGGGTGGTGAAGTCGGCCTGGGCGGGATCGGAGATCTTGTGGTCGGTGAGCAGGATCTGGGTCGCCTGCTGCGTGGCCAGCGTGATGGTGGAAGCCGAGGTGGCCTGAATCACGATCTGGCTGATGTTCTTTCCCCTACCGCCGGTCAGGTAGTTCCAGGCCGCCGTGATCGGGATCACGGCCACGTTGTCCTGGTTGCCGAGCCCCTGCGAGCCCTTGGCCACAAAGACCCCGATCACGGTGAAGGGTTGGCGCTGAATCTCGATCGTCTGGTTGAGCGCCGACTGGGCGCTGCCGCCGAACAGGTTGTCCACCACCGTCTGTCCCACCACCACCACCCGGGCGCTGGAGTTGACCTGGCTCTGGGTGAAGAACTGCCCGACCTGGAGCGAATAGTTGCGCACCGCGGCGAAGTCCTGGGTCGAGCCGCTGACCGGAGCAAACCAGTTCTGGCTGCCGTGGGTCATCCGCCCCGGCGCGGTGGCGATGGGGATGGCCGCGGCGATGTCCGGGGCCTGGGTCTGATCGCCCAGATTCTGGACGTCGGTCATGGTCAGAGTCTGTCCGGCGCCGAAGCCCTGGGCCACCCCTCCGGCCGCGGTGGGGCTGCTGGGATAGACGTAGATCAGGTTCGATCCCAGGGACTCGATCTGGCTTGTGACCTGGACCGAGGCGCCGTTCCCGACCGCCACCAGCAGCACCACGGCGCCAACTCCGATCATGATCCCGAGCACGGTCAGGCCGGAGCGGAGCCGGTTGGCGTTGAGTCCTGAGATCGCGATCCGCAGCGCCTCGACCAGGTTCAAACTCGCGCCTCCACCGGGGCACGCTGGGGCCCGTCGCTGACGATGACCCCGTCGCGGAGCCGCACCACCCGGCGCGCGAAACGCGCGATCTCGTCCTCGTGGGTGATGAGCACGATCGTGCGCCCGGCTCGGTTCAAGGCCGAGATCAACTCGATGATCTCAAGGCTCGACTCCGAGTCCAGGTTGCCGGTGGGTTCGTCGGCGAGCATGATCGCCGGCTCGGTCACCAGCGCCCGGGCCACCGCGACGCGCTGTTGCTGGCCGCCGGAAAGCTCGCTCGGCTGGTGTTGGGCGCGGTCGCTCAGACCCACCGCCTGGAGCGCGGCCAGCGCTCGCTCCCGTCGGTTCTCGGTGTCCCCGGCATAGATCAACGGCATCTCCACGTTGTGGAGTGCGCTCGAGCGCGGAATCAGGTTGAAGGATTGGAAGACAAATCCGATCTTGCGATTGCGAATCAGCGCCAGCTGGTCGTCGCTCAAGTTGGCGACGTCGATTCCGTCGAGCGCGTAGCTCCCGCTGCTGGGCACGTCCAGGCAGCCGATGATGTTCATCAGAGTCGACTTGCCCGAGCCCGACGCGCCCATGATGGCAACGAACTCGCCGGCCTCGATGTTGAGGTCGACCCGCTTCAACGCATGCACCTCGAGCGACCCCATGCGGTAGGTCTTGGTGACCCCCGCGATCTCGATCATCCGCCGGCCCCTGCGGCCCCACCGCCGAACCGGCCGCCGCCCAGACCACCCAGACCGGCGCCGCGAGTCGCGGCTGACCCGGCCGTCCCGGCCGTCCTGAGGGTCACCGTGGGCAGCACCAAGCGGGCGCCGTTGCTGATCCCGGAGGCGATCTGTGTGGTCGTGTCGCCCACTGCTCCGAGCACCACCCGCGTTCGAGTCTGGGTCTTCCCGTTGGCGCTGAGAACCGTCACGAAGGAGGCCGAACCAATGGTTGTGATGGCCGAATTGGGCACCACCAGCACGTCCGGCGTGTTGATCACGGTCACCGACACGTTGCTCGTCATGCCGTCACGCAGGCGCGGATCGGTTCCGGTCAGATTGACCGTCACGTTGTAGTTGACGACGTTGGAGGTGACCGTGGAGACCGGAGCGACGGAGGCCACCTGGCCCGGCAGCGTCAGCCCGCTGACCGCGTCGAAGGTGACGCTCGTGGTCTGTCCCGGGCTCACCTTGGCGGCGTCGGTCTCGGCGAATGGGGCGACGACCTGATACGAGGTCAGGTTCCCGATCACGAAGAGGCTGCTGGAGGCTGCCGCCGTCGCGGTCGCCGAGGCGGAGACGGCGTGACCCGCGACCGCGTCCCCCACGCCGCCGTTCACCGCCAGGACGACGCCAGAGATGGGAGCGGTCAAGGTGGCCTCGGCGAGGTTGGTCTGGGCGGTCTGCAACGCCTGCTCGGCGTTCAGAATCCCGTTCTGCTGGGCCAGCGTCGAGTCCTGATTGACTCGGAGC
>Ga0307374_10003001_pt1 | contig 29367 bp, 24 predicted proteins | sample OX3MG_FD_202532 | JGI IMG/M metagenome (GOLD analysis project Ga0307374, IMG submission 202532) | Soil microbial communities from Risofladan, Vaasa, Finland - OX-3 | ecosystem: Environmental > Terrestrial > Soil > Coastal area > Acid sulfate soil | place: Finland: Risofladan, Vaasa | collected... | reverse complement strand
TTAAACTGCTTCCCGATGAAGTGATCGTATACCCTGCACACGGGCAGGGATCTTCCTGCGGCAAACAAATCGGTCCGGAAACCAGCAGCACCATCGGTTTCCAGAAACTGGGAAATTATGCCATGCTGATTGCAGACCGGGAGGAATTCATTCGCCAGGTAACCGAAGGACTCAGTGCTCCCCCACAGTATTTTCCGCTAAATGCCCGTATCAACCGGCAGGGATATGATAATTTGGATGCGGTATTGACCCGTAGCAAAGTCCCCCTGGATACCGCATCATTTAAAAGTTACCGGGATTCCGGCGCAATAATCCTGGATACCCGCCCCGGGGAAATTTTTGGGGAAGGATTCATTCCCGGTGCCCTGCAAATAGGGCTTAACGGACGCTTTGCCGAATGGGCCGGTGTCCTGGTCCCTTTTGACCGCCCGGTTATCCTGATCACCGCCCCCGGCCTGGAGGAGGAAAGCATTATCCGCCTATCCCGTGTAGGCATTGACCAGGTGGCCGGTTACCTGAAAGGTAGTTTTGACACCTGGAAACTTGCGGGAGAAAAAACCGATATGGTCCTGAGTGTGGATCCGGATGAACTGGCCATGGACCTGCCTTACGATCCTCATTTGATGGTGCTGGATGTGCGCAGACCGACTGAATTTGCCGTTGGCCATGTGGCCGGAGCGCTGAATGTCAGTTTGGGGGAATTCCATCAGGGCAATCAGATTGCCCAATCCTGGTCACACCGGAATCTGTACGTTCACTGTCAGAGCGGCTACAGAAGCATGATAGCCTGCTCTATCCTGAAAAAATCCGGAATTCATAATCTCCGAAATGTGACCGGTGGGTTTAATCGTTTAAAACTGACCCCGGGCATTACCCTGTCCGGCGAATCAGCGGTGTTGAACTGATTGGCTGCAAGCGGGGTAACGGTGACAGGTGACAAGGTGGTCATTGATCATTCCTGAAGCCTGCATGAATGCATAACAGATCGTTGATCCCACGAAGGTAAATCCCTCTTTACGCAATGCCCTGCTCATGGCATCTGACTCCGGAGAACTGGAGTCAATATCCTTCATGGACCGGCGGCCTTTGCAGATCGTTTTAAAGCCGGTGAACTGCCAGATGTACCGGTCAAAGCTTCCATATTCCTGCTGCAGCCGCAGAAACTCCCCGGCATTTTTCACTGTTCCCCTGATCTTGAGCCGGTTTCGGATTATTCCGGCATCCGCCAAAAGCAGGTTGATCTTCTTTTCTTTATACCGGGTTATTTTTTCGGGGTCAAACTGATCAAATGCCCGGCGAAAGTTCTCCCGTTTATGGAGGATGGTCTTCCAACTCAGCCCTGCCTGGAAGGCATCCAGCACCAGGTATTCAAAAAGCATGCGGTCATCATGGTTGGGTATACCCCATTCCAGATCATGATAGCGGATCATGAGCGGATCATTGGCGGGCCACTGGCAATCGCCGGTTTTATCTTTTGGCATCCAGGTATATTTCAACGATCAAAGGACGATATTCTGCACCAGACTGCTTTTGAAAGGGTAATCGGTATTGAAATGAAGCCCCCGGCTTTCTTTGCGGAAAGAAGCCCCTTTTACGATCAGGTAACCCACCGTGATCAGGTTTCTCAGTTCCAGCAGCTGGGGAGACAGGATGGTATTCTGGTATAGTTCCTCGGTTTCCTCATGCAGGAGATCCAATCGCCTCATAGCCCTGTTCAGCCTGGTTATCGTGCGGACAATTCCGACATAATCACTCATGACCTGCTGGAGTTCCTTCAGGCTCTGGGTGATCAGGATCATTTCCGTAGGAGCTGTGGTTCCCCTGGCATTCCAGTCCGGTATACCTTCCATGAGCGGAGCCCCGGTGACCTCTATCACAGCTTGCTCATGGCAGCGGTGACCGAATACCATGGCTTCGAGCAGGGAGTTGGAGGCCAGGCGGTTGGCGCCGTGAAGCCCGGTGGATGCACATTCCCCGCAGGCAAACAGGTTTCGGATGGAAGTCCTGCCTTGCAGGTCGGTCTTGATGCCGCCACAACTATAATGCGCAGCAGGGGTGACCGGAATCATATCCCTGGAAATATCGAACCCAAGGCTATTGCATTTTTCATAGATATTCGGAAAATGTGCCCTGAATCTGGTGGCATCCATTTGCCGGCAATCCAGGTAAACAAACTCTGTCCCTGCAATCTTCATCTCGCTGTCGATGGCCCGGGCTACAATATCCCGGGGAGCCAGGGAAAGCCGGGGATCGTACCGGTCCATGAATTCATCTCCCCGGGCGTTTCTCAACAGGGCCCCATCTCCGCGGACTGCTTCAGAGATCAGGAAATTGGGGCTCACCCCGGGCTGATACAAGGCGGTTGGATGGAACTGGATGAATTCCATATTCTCAATCCTTCCCTTGGCCCGGTAGGCCATGGCCACTCCATCCCCGGTAGCAATCCTGGGATTGGTGGTGGCCCGGTAAGTCTGGCCATTGCCGCCAGTGGCCAGCAGGGTGATCCGCGAAACCACTTTCTCGATCCGGCCCGTGCTCAGGTTTAGTACGTATACCCCGTAACAGGTGATATCCGGGGTAGATTTGGTGACCAGGTAACCCAGATGATGCTGGGTCAGCAGATCCACGACAAAACAATGGGTGATCAGTTCAATATTTGGCTGGCGGTGTATCATGGCCAGCAAAGCCCTTTCGATCTCCAGGCCGGTCACATCCTTATGATGCATGACCCTGAAGACGGAATGACCTCCTTCCCTGCCCAGTGAAAAATCTCCTTCTTCGGTTTTATCGAAATGAGCTCCCCAGGATATGATTTCCCTCACCCGTCCCGGCCCTTCTTTGACCACTACTTCGACGGTTCGCGCATTGCAAAGGCCATCCCCGGCGATCAGGGTGTCTTCGATATGTTTTTCAAAGCTGTCGTTTTCCTGGTCATTCACCACGGCCACCCCGCCCTGGGCATACTTGGTATTGGTTTCATCCTCGATGGTCTTGGTGATCACCATGACCTTCCTGTCGGGGCAGCGGAGGGCTGTCTTCAGGGCATAGGTCAGTCCTGCAATACCGGAACCAATCACCAGGAAATCCGTTTCCATGACATTAATTATGGGAGGTAAAGGTAGCGGAATTCAAAAAGCATACTTTAAAACCGCCGTAGTCCGGGTAAACTGTAAACTTTTGTTAAATGTCGGATACTATGGGGAAATACCTGAAAATAAGCTGAAATTTTACCACTGATCAATGTATAAGCATCCCTGGTAAGGCTTATTTCCTATTTTTGCTTCGATGATGAATCATTCCCGGCCTGTTATTTATCTACTTGGCCTAATATTTCTGGTCTGCGGATCCCTTCAGGCTCAGGACATTTGGACCCTGGAACGGTGTATTCAATATGCCAGGGACCATAATATCCAGATCAAGCAGTCCGCCCTTCAGGTCCGGATGGCCAGACTCACCCTGCAGCAGAGCAGGCTTTCCCGTCTGCCTACCCTTTCTGCCACCCCGGAATATGGATATAATTTCGGCAGATCCATTGACCCTACCACCAATACTTTCGTGACTTCCAAACTGGCTTTTTCCAGCATCGGACTGAACATGGGTCTCAATCTGTTTACCTGGTTCCAGCAGATCAACACCATTGCAGCCAACAGGTATGCAGCCGCAGCCAGCAATTCCGCCCTGGAAAAGCTGAAAAATGATGTTTCCCTCAACGTAGCCACTGCCTATCTGCAGATCCTGGCCAATAAGGAACAGGTGCAGGCAGACGAGCAGCAGGTGCAGTTGTCCACTTCGGAACTGAACAATACCACCAAGCAGGTCCAGTCGGGTTATCTTCCTGAAAGCAACCAGGCTGACCTGGAAGCCCAGCAAGCCAGGGACAGCGCGACCCTGATCGGGGCCAGAAACACCCTGATCATTTCCATCCTTCAGATGAAAGCCCTGCTGAACCTGAATTTCAGCACTCCCTTCGATGTGGAGGCTCCGCAGAACATTGATGAAATCCCCCTGCTGGACCTGACCCAGGAAAATCCGGACCTGATCTATCAGGAAGCCCTGAATAACCAGCCCCAGATGGCAGAGGATTCCTTTATTGTCAAATCAGCATCCAAGTCCCTGAAAGCAGCCAGAGGCGCATACTTTCCGAGCCTTTCCTTATTTGGGGGAATGGCCACCAGCTATTCCAGCCAGTACCTCAGACCATCCGAGTCGCTTATCACCTATCCGGCCATGCCTATCGGGACCGTCTCGATCAACAATACCAACTATACGGTGAATTCCTATAGCCAGCAGGTCCTGGTTCCCACCTATTCAAAAACACCCCTGACCACTCAGATGGGGGATAATTTCCGGCAGGACTTCGGGCTGGCACTCAATATTCCCATCCTGAACGGCTGGCAAATCCGAACCAATGTGCAGAGAGCCCATATCAACCTGCTGAATGATCAGCTGACCTTTGAGCAGGACCGGCTTACCCTCAAGCAGAACATCTTTCAAGCCTATGCGGATGCCAAGGGATCCCTGGAGAACTTCCATGCAGCCATGAAAACACTGGAAGATTCCCAGATTGCCTTTGACTTTGCCACCAAAAGATATAATCTGGGACTGATCAATTCTGTGGATTATCTGACCACCCAGAATAACCTGTTTGCCGCCAAAACCAATTTGCTTACCGCCAAATACACTTATATTTTTAAAGTGAAATTGCTGGAATTTTATAAAAACCTGCAGCTTACCCTCTAAAAGGTAAAAGCAGCATTAAACACAGATCACCCCGGGACTTTATGAAAAGAAAAACGATCATTTATCTGTTAGTAGGCATCCTGCTGCTGATATTTCTGCTGCTGATATTGAAAAGCAAGGGAGTAATCGGTCAGCCGCAATCTATAAAAGTAACCGCCGAGGCTGCGGAATACAAGGATATTACTGAAACAGTCTCGGCCAGCGGCAAGATATATCCAGAAATCGAAGTGAAAGTGAGCCCGGATGTTTCCGGTCAGATCATCAGCCTGCCGGTCCTGGAGGGAGATTCAGTGACCCGGGGACAGGTCATCGCAAAAATCTATGCGGATATTTACAATTCTATCCGGGAACAATCCCTGGCCAATGTGAGCCAGATGCAGGCTCAGCTGGCCAATGCACAGGCTTCACTGGCGGGATTCAAGGCCAAGCTGGACCAGACCAAGGCCATATTTGCCCGCGATCAGCAGCTGGTGGGCCAGAAGATCATTTCCCAGGTGGAATATGAACAGGCCCAGAGCGATTACCAGTCCGCCCTGGCAAGTTACGACGCGGCCCAGGACCAGATCCGCAGCGGCCAGTATGGGGTTGCCAGTTCGCAGGCTACCTTGTCCCAGGCAGAAGAAACCCTGGGACGAACGACCATTTATGCGCCCATGAGCGGATATATATCCAGCCTACTGGTGAAAAATGGGGAAAGGGTGGTTGGTACGGCACAGATGGCGGGCACGGAGATGATGACCATCGCCAATATGGATACCATGGAGGTCCGGGTGGATGTGGGGGAAAATGATATCCCGAAAGTCAACTACGGGGATACGGCCAATATACAGGTTGATGCCTATAATGACCGGAACTTCATCGGGGTGGTGACCCGGATTGCGACCAGTTCCGGCTCGCTCAGCTCCTCTTCCAGCACCACGACGACCAACTCTTCCGCTGATCAGGTCACCAATTATACGGTGCATATCCGTATCCTGAAATCCTCGTATGCAGACCTGATTGATCCCAGGCATCCCAGGCATTTTCCTTTCAGGCCTGGCATGAGCGCCAGTGTGGATATCCAGACCGAAACCCACAAACATGTTATAGCTGTTCCCATCAATGCGGTAACGACCAGGGATACCACCGGAACCATGAACGGCAATAAATCCGGAACTCCTGCGCTGGTTGCTGATACTTCCCAGTCTTCCTTCAAGCAGCAGGAAGTGGTTTTTGTCATCCGGAAATCTGGAACAGTCAGGATGGAAATGGTAAAAACCGGCATCCAGGATGACAACAACATAGAAATCGATTCTGGCTTGATCAGGGGCGATAAAGTGGTGACGGCTCCCTATACCGCAATATCCAAAACACTGCAAAACGGAAGCAAGGTGAGCGTGGTTCCGCAGTCGCAGCTGTTCATGGCGACTAAATAGTCTGCCTGCCGGGAGCACTCCGGTGGTTTTCGTACTTTTACTACCATGAGGTCCAATGTGAGATACAGGGTAGGCCTGGTCGGAAGTGGCAGTTGGGCAACTGCCCTGGCCAAGATCCTTACGGATAATCATTTTCGCATCAACTGGTGGATGCGCAAGGAAGCCGATATCAGGAGTATGCATTTACGGAAGTATAATCCTTCCTATCTGAGCAGTGTCCGCTTTGACTTGAAAAACATCATACTGTCCTCCAATGCTACCGAAGTGATCCTGAATTCTGACTGGGTGATTTTCTGCATTCCCTCGGCCTTTATCAGGGAAGTGCTGGAACCCCTTCCCCGCCAGATTTTCGGGGATAAATCTGTGATCAGTGCAATCAAGGGGATCATACCCGGGGAAAATATCCTGTTGAATGAGTATCTGCTGCGCCATTTTCAGTTTCCGCTGACCAGTTATTTTACCATTATGGGACCATGTCATGCCGAGGAAGTGGCTGCCCAGAAACTAACCTATATCACTTTCTCCGGCAAGGATTATCCCACAGCCCGAAGCATAGCAAAACGATTTATCACCCGCTATCTGAAAACAGTGGTGAATGATGATATCTGGGGCGCACAATATGGGGCCGTCCTGAAAAATATTTATGCAATAGGGGCCGGCATTGCCCATAGCCTGGGATATGGAGATAATTTCCTGTCTGTCTATATTGCCAACTGTGCCGGGGAAATGACGGCTTTCAATGATGCGGTGAACCGAAGCGAAAACCATATTTATGAAAACCGGAATCCCTTTGCAGGTGCTTACCTGGGGGATTTGCTGGTCACCTGTTATTCTCCATACAGCCGTAACCGCAGTTTCGGCACCATGATCGGCAAGGGATATACAGTTCGGGCTGCGCAGATGGAGATGAATATGGTGGCCGAAGGGTATTATGCAGCCAGGTGTATCCATGAAATCAGCCAGGCTGCTGGTTTACAGGTGCCTATGGCCGAAAACATTTACAGCATACTTTATGAGCAGCTTTCTCCATTTGATGCATTTGGCCGGATTGAAAAGATGTTGATATAAACCTGAGATGACAAAGGGGTTGAAAAAAACAGGAACCTGTTTAACCTGCATATTGGTGATTACCATGGGGCAGGCCAGCGGACAGCAGGGAATCCGGTTTACTGATTTATCCTGGCCTGCGGTGCAGGTTATTGCCCGCAGGCAACACAGGATCATATTCGCTGATGTGTATACCGATTGGTGCAGACCCTGCAAACTAATGGACCAGGAAGTGTTTTCTGAGCAGTCCACCGGCGATTTTTTTAATGCCCATTTTGTCAATTACCGGATGAATGCAGAAAAGGGGGAGGGGAGGCAGCTAGCCAGGCTGTACGGAGTACCCTCCTATCCGTTTTACCTGTTCGTGGATTCCACCGGCAAACTGATCTACTCGGGTCAGGGTTTCTGCAATGGTGATCAGCTTGTGGCTACCGCCAAGACCGCCCTGAAAAAATACCTGCACCGCTAGTTATTCTCCTGGTTATTTCGTAATTTGTAAGAAGAAAAAATACCTATGCCGCTGCCTTTTTCCATCCTGGGTGGATTTTTTATCCTCCTGCTGACCGGTATCCTGATGCTGGGCGATCTGGTGGATTGGTTACGGAATGGGGGTCATCACCGTAAACCTGCTCCCTGATATCAATGGAACAGCGCTGCTGAAATCCGGTCCGCAAAAAGCCATCCGGATTTGGTCAGCTTAAGCATCCTGCCTTCCTGCTGCATAGAACCATTCCCGAGGTATATCCTGCTTTTTTCCCAAAGGTTTTGTTGGGTGGCTTTACTCCACCTGCTGGCGATCAGGTCGAGATCACATCCTTCCATGGTGCGCAATGATACCAGGATATATTCATTGAACTGCTGGTCAGGAGTAAGGATTTCCAGTTCAAAAGGACATTTGCCTTCCCGGATACCGGAAAGATATTGCTGGTTATTGGCCGGGTTCCATTGCCGGGAAAACCCATTGAAGGAATGAGCGGAAGGCCCCAGGCCCAGGTAGGGCACCCCCTTCCAATAATTGCTGTTATGCAGGGCCCGATGACCGGGTATGGCAAAGTTGGAAATTTCATAATGTTCATACCCTGCATTTTCCAGCCAGGGGTCGAGCAGTTCGAACTGCCTGGCAGCCTGAGTGGCATCCAGGGCTGGAAAGCGCCCTTTGCGGATCTGGTGGTCCATGGCAGTAGCTGGTTCCTGGGTGAGGGCATAGCAGGACAGGTGCGTTATTCCTGAATCCAGTACCGACCGGACATTATGCTCCCAGCCCTGGTCTGACAATCCGGGGATACCATAGATCAGGTCTGCGGAAAGGTTGGTGAACCCATTTTCCATAGCCAGGCGAAGGGCATCTTTCGCCTGTGATCCGTTATGGGATCTGTTCAACCGGACCAGGTCCTGGTCTGAAAAACTCTGGATTCCGATGCTGAGCCGGTTGATCCCTGCTGACTGGAGTTCCCTGATCTTATGGAGGGAGAGGTCATCCGGGTTGGCTTCCAGGGTAATTTCCGGGTCTGAGATGAATGAAAACTGTTCCCTGATGGATTGCAGTATCAGGACAAGATCAGCAGTTTCGATCAGGGATGGGGTTCCCCCGCCGAAATACAGGGTCTTCACCATTTCACCTTTCAGATAATCCCTTTGCATCCCGGCTTCTGTGATGATGGCCCGGATCATTTCCTTTTCGGAAGCAAGGGAAGTGGAAAAATGGAAATTACAGTAATGGCAGGCCTGCCGGCAAAAGGGGATATGGATATAGATACCTGACATGGGGAAAGTAAAAGTTCCGGGTTCAGCCTTTGATGGATTAACCACCGTTTAATGCGTCCGGTATTCCCCGGCTAAGGGATGGCAGACTCCTGCCCAAGACAGATTAATTCGGCAAATGGTATTTTTCGGATTGCCGGAAAAGCATTAACCGGCTCCCAGTTTTCCCAGCAATATACCAATGATAAAAACAATGCCTCCTCCAATGATGATCTGAATAACGGTTTTTCCCGGAGGAGATTTCATGAACTTATAACGGATAAAGGCGATTCCCGCCAGTTCGCAGATGACCACGATATAGGCGATCCTCAGGGCAATTGTTAAATCAGTAATCAAAAAAGGCAGGGTATGCAGCATTCCTCCAATGGAAGTCCCTATGCCCGTGATTATCCCCCTGGACAAAGGATCCCCCCTTCCGGTGACCTTCCCGTCATCCGAAAGGGCTTCCGCAAAGCCCATGCTTATTCCTGCACCGACTGCAGCGGCAACTCCGACTAAAAAAGCCTTGTGAGACTGATGGGTCAAACCGGCTGCAGCAAAAATGGGGGCCAGGGTGGATACCGATCCATCCATCAGTCCCAGCAGGGCAGGTTGTATCTTTTGCAGGACAAAGGGGACACCCCGGATCAGTAGAGTGGTTTTTTTGGGCATCTGGTGCAGGGAATTACTTTATGATGAAATTACCCATTTCATGGATTAAAATCCGGAAATGGGAAAACTTCAGCAGGAATAATCTGGCCGGAATTGACCAATTATGTGGAAATTGGGGACTGCAGCAGGCTGATCATGACCAATAGGGCACCTTATACCCGGTTTTCGTTATTCATCTTGCTGCTGCTTTATGCTGCATCCCTGCCCTGCACCGCGCAGGTCTATGTCCTGAAAGTTATTCCTGCTGCAGGCGACAGCCTGCAGATCGGGAAGCTTTCCATTCCCGGGTCATTTTCCAGTCAGGGGGAATGCCTGGAATACCTCAGTCATCTTCAGCAGCAACTGGTTAAAAAAGGATACCTGGCTGCATCCCTGGACAGCATACGGATTGAACCGGATTTTGCCCGGATCGTGTTATATACCGGAAACATTTATCGCTGGGCCAGGCTGAGCCGCGGAGACCTTCCACCGGGGTTGCTGGCAGGGTCTGGGTTCAATGAAAAATTCTTCAATGGTCGTTTGCTGGATTATGATCAGGTCGCTTCAACATTCGGGAAGATCCTTCAGTATTGTGAAAACAACGGATATCCCTTTGCAAGGGTGAAACTCGGCAATATCCGGATCAGGGAGGGGGGGGTGTACGCAGAACTGATCCTGGATAAGGGCTTTCTCTTCACCATTGACAGCGTGGCCATTAAAGGCAACGCCCGGATTTCCCATGAGTTCGCAGAAAATTACCTTGGCATACACCAGGGCAGCCCGTATGATGAATCCAGGTTGCAGGCAATCAGCCAGCATATTGCAGAACTTAGCTTCCTGAAAGAAGGAAAACCCTGGGAAATATACTTCACGGGCACCAAGGCCAGACTGAACCTTTACCTGGACATCCGGAAATCCAATCAGTTTGACTTTTTGATCGGATTTCTGCCCAACAGCCAGGCAACGGGGCGGCTTTTGCTTACCGGTCAGGCCAGGCTGAACCTGCAAAATGCTTTTGGCCATGGGGAAGCCATCTCCCTGAACTGGCAGCAGCTCCAGTATAAGTCTCCCCAGTTGGATCTGGGATTCCAATATCCCTTCCTGTTCAATACCCCGTTTGGTATCAGTCTCTCCTTTGATCTGTTCAGGAAAGATTCCAGTTATCTCAATATCCACGAGGAGGCCGGACTGCTCTATCAGCTCAGCGCTACGGATTATTTTAAATTTTATGTGCAACAGACCCGGAGTGAACTGTTGTCCGTGGACACCCTGGCCATTAAGGAAACCCACCAGCTGCCTCCGCAGCTGGATATTTCCAATACCCTATTCGGCATACAGTATGTCATGAGCCATACCGACTATCGACTTAATCCCACCAGGGGAATTGAGGCCAATATTTCCGTCGGACTCGGAACAAAGATTATTGATAAAAACAACAGTATCCTGCAGCTCACCGCAAGCGACACAGGACTAGTGCCCTTTAATTATGGTTCCCTTTATGATTCCCTGACCCTCAAATCCTACCAGGCAAAAATCCTGGTCCGCGTAGCCAAATATTTTCCACTGGGAGGAAGGAGTGTCCTGGAGACCGCCCTTAACGGCGGTGCCCTGACTGGCCGCAACCTGCTGTTGAATGAGCTTTTCCAGATCGGGGGATATGCGTTGCTGCGTGGTTTTGATGAACAAAGCATCTATGCCTCCCAGTATGCAGTCCTCACCCTGGAATACCGGTATTTACTGGGCCTGAATTCCTATTTTTTCCTGTTCAGTGACAATGCTTATGTGCACTTAAGCTATCTTTATGGGAATACCATGGACTTTCCCACAGGCCTGGGTGCCGGACTCGCCTTTCAGACTAAAAGTGGCATATTTAATATCAGTTATGCGGTGGGGCGGAGCGGCGGACAGGCTTTCCATCTCAATGAGTCAAAGATCCATTTCGGGTATATGAATTTTTTCTGAACCCTTCGTAATTTTGCCTGCAATTTCCATTTTGTGTTGACATTCCGGATTTTGGTATTGTTATGTCTTGGCGTCCTCCCGGGACCGCAATTGAACAGGCAGAACCATTCCCTTATGGTAAATCGCCTTTCCACAAGGGCCCCAACAGCCTTTTCCAGGACAGGGGAGTTAAAAATCCTGAAACAGTTTCCGGGGGGGGCTGCCCAGGGGGGATATGACCGGTACGTAAAACATGTCTTGCAAGGCAACCTGTTTTTCAGGGCAGGCCGGCAGGGACAATATGATCTGGATAATATCCGCCAATACCAGCCGCGTAACACCTTGTTTTGGCTGATATTCCTGGTTTTGCTTTTGCTGGCAATCATCCGGATCATTTTTTATAAGTATTTTTCAGATCTGTTCCGGGCATTTGCCAATCCCACCCTCAGCCAGCGACAGCTCAGGGATCAGTTATCCCAAACCCCATTTCCTGCCCTGCTGCTGAACATATTTTTTTCCATCAGCCTGGGACTTTATCTTTTCCTGCTGCTCAGGAACTCCGGGTTTATCACCAACTATAATATCTATCTGCTGATACCCTCCTTTGTGGCGTTGATCGGCACCATATATTTTATCAAATATTTCGTACTGAGGCTGAGCGGCTGGCTGTTCGGAGCCAGCGATCTTACCGATGGATACATTTATATTCTATACCTGATTAATAAAGTGCTGGGGATTGTGCTGGTGCCATTCCTGGTCATCCTGGCTTTCTGCAGCCCGCAATTGGCCAGTGCCGGGTATTACATTTCAATTATAATTATTTCGTTATTTATTGTATACCGCTATTTTAGGGCTTATCATCTGATCAAATCACATATTTCTTTTAGCCGGTTCCATTTTTTTTTGTACCTTTGCGCCTTCGAAATAGTACCTGTGCTGATTGTGGGCAAAGTGGTACTGGTTTGGTTAAACGGCAATGCCTAGCAGGGCTGGATTTTTTCACTTATCAGTAATCGCTAATTATGGATAAAGCCGGGCAGAATCGGAAGGTTCAGGACAAGAAGATCCAATCTATATTAATTTCCCAACCCAGACCAGATGGTGAGAAATCTCCTTATTTCGACCTGGCCAAGAAATTCAATATCCGGCTCGATTTTTTTCCCTTTGTCCGGGTAGAGGGGGTCAGTTCCAGGGAATTCCGCAGGCAGCGCATTGATATTTCCGGGTTCACCGCGGTGATTTTCACCAGCCGGCATTCAGTCGATCATTTTTTCCGTATCTGCGAAGAAATGAAAATCAAGATATCCCAGGACTGCAAGTATTTCTGTATCACGGAGTCCGTGGCGCTATACCTCCAGAAATTCATCCTGTACCGCAAGCGGAAGGTCTTTTACGGAGCGGATGGCATCACCCAGAGCCTGCTTGACGTGATCGGCAAACACCGGGATCATGAAAAATTCCTCCTGCCTTGTTCGGATATCCAGAAAAATGATATCCAGGATTATCTCAAATCCACCAACTGCGAATTCGGCCTGGCCATGCTGTATAAAACCATCTGCAATGATATCCGGGAGATTCTGAGCGGGCAGGCCTACGATATGATTGTATTTTTCAGTCCCTCCGGAGTTAAGTCCCTTTTCGAAAACTTTCCGGGATTCGCCCAGAACGGGACTTCCATTGCTGCTTTCGGCCCCACTACGTCCAGGGCCATCGAAGAAGCCGGCCTCCGGCTGGACCTGAAAGCTCCCCTTCCTAAAGCCCCTTCCATGGTAGCTGCCCTGGAACTCTATCTGGGCGAGGTTAACCGGTAAGGGTCCTACCCAAACCAGGCGGAACCTCTTTTTTCAGGAATTGTTCCATATAGGGTTAATTAGTGAAAAAATAATGAATATTATAAATAATTGATTTATATTAGTGCCCTCAATCCGGAGCCTATCCGGAATACCTATGAAAAAACACACCAACCGGCTCATCCATGAGCAAAGTGGGTACCTGCGTCAGCATGCCCATAATCCGGTGGATTGGTACCCATGGGGGGAAGAAGCGTTTCAGAAAGCTATTTCGGAGAACAAACCAGTACTGGTCAGTATCGGTTATTTAGCCTGCCATTGGTGCCATGTGATGGAAAAAGAGTGTTTCGAAGATGCGGAAATAGCCGCATTGATGAATGAGCGTTTCGTGAATATCAAGGTTGACCGGGAGGAACGCCCGGACCTTGACCAGATTTATATGGAAGCCGTGCAGGCCATCACGCATTCCGGTGGATGGCCACTGAATGTTTTTCTCACCCCATCCAGACAGGCCTTTTTCGGTGGTACCTATTACCCGCCCGTCCCTGCTTTCAACAGACCTTCCTGGTCCCAGGTAATCGTTGCGGTATCAGATGCATACCGGGACAGGAGGGAAGAAATAGATCAACAGGGAATTTCACTGACCCGGCAGCTTCAGTCGTCCAGCCGTGTTGCAGTATCTCCACATGAGCTGGGGACCATGGACCAGGGGGTCATATTCAATCTGATTATGAGCGGAGCGGACCTGGAATCCGGTGGATTCGGCATGGCGCCCAAATTTCCATCTACAATGCTATTGAAATTCCTGCTCAGATACCATTATTTCCATCGCAATGAGGAGGCGCTGCGGCATGTGGAACTATCCCTCGATAAAATGATTGCCGGAGGCATTTATGATCAGCTGGGAGGTGGCTTTTGCCGGTACTCCACTGACCGGGAATGGCTGGTTCCCCATTTTGAAAAAATGCTGTATGATAATGCGTTATTGCTGGAGCTGATCAGCGAAGCCTTTCAGGTTACCCGTAAGCCACTCTATGACCGGACCATTCGTCAGACCCTGGAATATGTATTCAGGGAGATGGCTTCCCCGGAAGGAGGCTATTATTCCGCGCTGGATGCCGACAGCGGTGGAGAGGAAGGCCGGTATTATATTTGGAAAAAGCCGGAGGCGGACCTGCTTCTGGGGAAAGAGGCTCCGCTGTTTTGTCAATCTTACGATATCACCGAAGAGGGGAACTGGGAAGGCAAAAACATCCTTCATGCCATCAGGCAGCCTGATCAGCAGGAGCAGGAAAGGCTGGTTCAGGCTACTTCCCGATTGCTGGCAGAACGGGAAAAACGGGAAAGACCCCTGTTGGATGATAAGGTCCTGCTCAGCTGGAATGCCCTGCTGTGTACTGCCTTCTGCAAAGCATATGCCGCCCTGGGAGATAAAGCCTTCCGGCTTGCCGCAGAAAACAACATGATGTTTATCTGGACCCATATGCGGGAACCGGGCACCCTGGCACTCTATCATTGCTGGCAAAATGGCAAACCCCGCCAACCAGCCTTCCTGGATGATTATGCTTTCCTGATCCAGGCATTGATCGGCCTGCAGGAAATCACCGCTGAAAGGGACTGGCTGGATAAGGCAAAATCCCTGACTGACCAGGTGATTACCCATTTCTGGGATGCCCAGGAAGGTTTTTTCTTTTTCACCCCGGAAGGACAAGCTGACCTGCTATTCCGCAAAAAGGAAGTATTTGACCATTCCACCCCCTCGGGCAATGCGGTAATGTGCGGCAATTTGCATTATCTGTCAGTAGTTTACCAGGAGCTTCACTACCGGGAAATGGCTACCCGCATGGCGGCTGGAATGGTACCGCAGGCTATCCGTTATCCTTCTTCTCATGGTGTCTGGTTGCAAAGTATCCTGGACCTGGAGCAGGGATTCCGGGAAATTGTCATCATGGGTAAAAATTATGGGGAAATACTTCAGCAAATCCAGGGTAAGTACTTACCCTGCAAGGTATTGATGGCTTCAGCCCGTGATGATGACCGGTTTCCGCTCCTGCGTCAGCGTTTCCGGCAAGACAGTACCTCGGTGTACCTATGCAGGGATTATGCCTGCAGCAGGCCCCTGGAAGATTCTGCTGAAGTACTGAAGGAACTGGACCCGGCATAAATTTATCACAGGAACAATATCGGCAATTCCCTTCCGTTAAAATAGGTTACTGCCAAAAAGGGGGCAAACCGATAAAAAAGACAGGGAATAAATCGATATTATATAAAAATAATATTACATTTGCTACCTTTACCTCAAACGAAAATCATCCTTATGAAATTCCACACTTTCAAGGGATTAGTGTGCCTGATGGCCCTTGCCTCCCTGGCTAGCTGCAGTAGAAATGCCACAAAAAGCTATGAAGGAGGCCAGCTCACAGGGGTCCTCAACCGGCCCAAATATGCGCCAACAGTTCCTTTTGGCATGGTATATATTCCCACCGGCTTTTTCCATATGGGTTCCAGCGATCAGGATATCAACTATGCCCTGACAGCCAGGAACAAGGCAGTCACCCAGGGCGGGTTTTATATGGATGCCACTGAGATATCCAATAATGAATACCGCCAGTTTGTTTATTGGGTGAGGGATTCCATTGCACATGTCCTGCTGGGGCAGGTGAAAAGCAACAAGGATGGCCAGAGTTTTATTGACTGGAAACAGAAGATCAATTATAATGATCCTGCCACACAGCAAAAACTGGACGCCATGTATTACCGGCCCGAAGACCGGATCTGGGGAAGAAAGGATATTGATATCCGCAAGCTGATTTACCATGGGGAAACCTATGACCTGAAAGCCGCAGCCATGGATAAAGGTAAAAGCCCCCGTTCCTCCTTTATTGTCAAGACCAATACTCCGGTTTATCCCGATACCCTTTGCTGGATCAGGGATTTTTCCTATTCCTATAACGAGCCGATGGCCCAATTATACTTTTACCATCCGGCATTCGATAATTACCCGGTGGTCGGGGTTAACTGGAATCAGGCTACGGCATTCTGTATCTGGAGGACCAATTACTGGAATGATTACCGTCGTGCCCGTAACCTGTATACAGAAGGGGAATTCCGCCTGCCGACCGAAGCGGAATGGGAATATGCAGCCCGGGGCGGAAGGAACGAATCCCCTTATCCCTGGGGAGGGCCTTACCTGCGTAATAAGAAGGGTTGCCTGCTGGCCAATTTCAAGCCCGGCTTAGGAGATTATGCCGCAGATGGGGGACTTTATCCGGTCCGGGTGGATTCTTACTGGCCGAATGACTACGGCCTGTATAATATGGCTGGCAATGTGAGCGAATGGACTTCATCTGCCTATTATGCAGATGCCGGAACTTTTGAAATGGACATGAATCCGGATATCGAGTACAATGCCAAACCATCTGATCCCCCGAAAATGAAAAGAAAGGTCGTACGCGGAGGATCCTGGAAGGATATTGGATATTTTCTTCAGGTGAGCACCAGGCAGTATGAATATCAGGATACGTCAAAATCCTATATCGGATTCCGTTGTGTGATCTCTTTTCTCGGCAGGTCCAAAGGTGATTTCTCCAAACACTAATCACGGGTAATCTTGATTTATCATCTTCATCCATAAAAACCTGAATCAATATGGCTATCAATGCGGAAAGCAAGAAAGGGAAAAAAATAATGAACTTTATTTTCAGCTTCGGGGCAGCAGTAGTGATCCTGGGCGCATTATTCAAGATCCTGCACTGGAGGGGAGCTACCGGAATGCTGATGGCCGGCATGTTCACAGAAGTGGCTATTTTCACCATTTACGCCCTGCTCCCGCCTCCTTCGGAGTATTACTGGGAAAAATATTATCCCGGCATCCGGGAAAGCCCGGAGGATGAATTGGCCCGGACCGGTAAATATGTAGAGCGTTCCGTGGCCATAGGTACTCCAACCGGCACACCGGCCTTGCAGGGCCTGGATAAGATGATGATGGAAGCGGACATTACCCCGGCAAGCCTTAAACAGCTGAAGGAAGGATTCACGAAGCTGCATGCCAGGGTCTCTGACCTTGCGGATCTCTCTGATGCCATGGAAGCCACTAAGGATTATACTGTGAAAACCCGGGAAGCTGTAGCCGTCCTTGGTAATATGAAAGCAGCCTACACGAGTGCCGCCGCCGCAGTCAGTACGTTTAACGATACTTCAGAATCGACGAAGAAATTTCATGACAGTATCCAGCATATGACCAGGAACCTGGCTTCCCTGAACACCATTTATGAACTCGAACTGCAGGATACCAACAGCCACCTGAAAGCACTGAACAAATTCTACACTACCTTGTCCGCTGCTTCAGAAACGATGTCACAGAGTGCAGCGGATGCCAAAAAAACACAGGAACAGATAGCCATACTTGCCAGGAACCTTGGCAATCTGAATGCCATTTACGGCAATATGCTTTCCGCCATGCAGGGCAGAGGATAATTAACACTGAACCCAGAAAAATCCTGAAAACCATAATTTAAGATGGCATTACCCAAAGAGCCCAGGCAAAAGATGATCAACATCATGTACATTGTGTTGACCGCCCTGCTTGCCCTCAATGTTTCCAAGGAAGTGCTCAATGCCTTCAAGATCGTCAATGAAAGCATTCGGGATTCCAATCATTCCATTGCTACCAAAAACAACCAGACTTACGCTGATTTCGACAAGCAGATGAAAAATGACCCAGCCAGGGTAGGCCCCATCAGGGCCAAGGCAGACTCAGTCCGGGCGATATGCACCAGAATTAATAACTACCTGGACAGCCTGAAAAAACTGGTGGTGAGTGAAAGCGGGGGACTGGATGATTCCGGCAATATCCGGTATGATGATAACCTGGAGGCCCCGACCCGGGTCATGCAGAACTATGGGCAGGGACCCCGGCTCGAAAAAATGATCGGCACCGTCAGGGGGCAGTTGCTGGGAATGGTGGATCCGGAGTTCCGACTTCAGCTGGTCAATACCCTGCCCCTGAAAGTGGAAATTCCCCGTACCAACGATCCCGAAAACAACAATGACTGGACAGCCGCCCATTTCAAGATGGTACCTACCATTGCCGCAGTTACCATACTGAGTAAATTCCAGAATGATGTCAAAAATTCGGAATCCATGGTGATCGATCACCTGTACAGCCAGATCAGCAAACAGAACTTTGTCTTTAACCAATATTCCGTCCTGGTTTCTGCCAATGCGGGATATATAATGACCGGCCAGAAATATGAGGCGAAAATCATGCTGGGGGCCTATAGCACCACGGTAAATCCTTCTATAACGGTGAATGGTCAATCCATTCCGGTGGTCAGCGGACTGGGAACTTATGATGTGGTGGGCGGGGGTGTCGGAGACCACACATACAAAGTGGCCATTGCCCTGAAGGACCAGACCGGGAAGGTGCAGGTGTACAATACATCCGAAAGCTATACAGTTGGAGCTTCCAGTTTTTCGGTATCCGCAGACAAAATGAATGTCATGTATATCGGGGTGGATAACCCAATATCCATTGCGGCAGCCGGAGTTCCGGCGGAAAGCGTCAATGCGAGCCTTTCGGGAGGAGGGACCCTGACCAAAACAGGCACCGGCCATTTTATTGGCCGGGTGACCAGTGTGGGGAACGTGACGATCAATGTGTCCGGAAGCGTAGGTGGCCAGATTAAAACCCTGGGCAACATGGTCTTCCGGACCAAGCGCATGCCCGATCCTTATCCAACCGTGGCAGGCAGTAAAGGGGGCATGCTGCGGGCCGCACTTTTCAGGCTCCAGGAAGGCGTTCAATCCACCATGCCGCCTGATTTTGCCTTTGATGTCCGAACCCTGGTGACCAGTTTTACTATCGGGTTCCAGGGACAGGGTTTCCCGGATTATATTGAAAAGAATTGTAACTCAGCTTATTTTTCCCCGGAAGTGAAAAGTTTAATCGGGCGCTGCAGGCCGGGTACAAGGGTATACATTGATAATATCAGGGCTTATTTACCGGATGGCACCACCCGGAATATCGGCTCCCTGGTCTATAGGTTAAATTGATCGTTCACCATAAATCATCATCATATGCGGACAGGTTTTGCAAGAAAGGGATTGTTATTTGCCCTGGCGGTAATCCTGGTGGCAGCTTCAGCGGATGCCCAAACAGCAAAAAGACGCAGAAAGATCACCACTCGGCGCAAAGCGGTATCAGCCAGGCAGTCCTCCGGTTATGGAACCGGAACCGGGGTGATCAATCCGGCAACAGGCAATGCAGTAAATCCTCCGGGAGGGACAGCGGAAAACCCCTTCAATTCACCGGCCGCTTCCCTGCGTCCTGACAATGTGTTCGGGGCACTGGACAGCATTAAGCCTTCTTTGCGGGTGGATGGCGCGATTGTGGACACCATGGATCAGGATATGGCCCCGCTTTCCTACCAGTATATCCGGAAGGATGATGCGATCTGGGGTAAAAGGATCTGGCGGGAAATAGATACCCGCGAGAAAATGAACCTGCCTTTCCGCTATCCTGCCAACGAAGACAATGGAAGCCAGATGTTCATTAATATCCTGCTCAATGCGATAAGAAAGGGAGAAGTAACGGCATTTGATCCAATCGATGACCGGTTTACCACCCCCATGTCCCTGGATCAGCTTACCATGCAGCTTCAGGGAAAAGTAGATACGGTTCTGGTTACAGATCCTGTGACCGGTAAGGAAACCCAGCAGGTTTTCCGCAATGATTTTGACCCCAACGCCGTGGTCAGATACCGGATAAAAGAGGATTGGGTGTTCGACAAACAGACCTCGACGATGTACGTCCGCATCATCGGGATCGCACCTGAAAAGGCCATCCTGAACTCGGACGGATCCATCCGTACCTATACCCCTATATTCTGGTTGTATTACCCTGATCTGCGCCCGGTATTGGCCCGGTACGAAGTATATAATCCAAAAAATTATGCCATGCGCCTGAGCTGGGAAGACCTCTTTGAAATGCGCATGTTTTCCAGTTATATCATCAAGGAAGACAATGTTTTTGACCGGTCCATTAAGGATTATATCCATAATGGAGTTCGCAGGCTGATGGAAGGACAGCGGATCAAAAATGAAATATTCGACTGGGAACAAAACCTTTGGCAGTATTAACGGTGGTGTCCCGACCCGGAAAATCAGGGTACCCTGACCTAATTTTTAGCCGATCAGTTCCAGCTCCCCGAACCCAAAATCGCGGATGCTATCCCCTGCCTGTACCAGGATCTTCCCATCCGCTTTGATTCCACGGATTATCCCTTTCAGGGAAACAGCGCCGGTTTTGAAATGGGCTGGGGTGTTCAGTAAAAAAAGCCTGTTGGTATATTCCTCCAGGATCTTGCCCGGAAATCCCGCCTGCAGCTGAAGATAACGGGCTTCCAGAGCCGAACACAGAGGGAGGGCCAGCGATAAGATATCCCAGGACTTTCCGGTAATGGCTTTCAGGGAAACCGGGTTTGGTAAAGATTTCGGGAAACGGACCTGGTTCACATTTAACCCGATTCCCACCACGGCAAAGTTCCATATATTTCCCCGGATAGCATTCTCAATCAGGATACCGCCTGCCTTTCTGTCACCCCAATAGATGTCATTGCTCCATTTGATCCGGCATTTGTGGGGATCAGCATACTGCATTAAAAAGTCACAGACCCCAAGACTGATCGCAGCGCTAAGCAGGAACTGGTCTGCAGGATGAAGCATAACCGGCTGCAAAACAACAGACAAGGTCAGGTTCAGGCTCCCCGGGGAAAGCCAGTGCTTTCCCCGTTGCCCTTTCCCTGCCGTTTGCCTGCGGGCCAAAAAAACGGCGCCCTCACTTACCCTGCCTTCATTCACCAGGCCCATGGCATAGTTATTGGTACTGTCCACAGATTCCAGAATGATAAAAGGATGACCGATCAGGTTGGCTGAAGAAGAAATTCGCGATAAAGGCATAAGTTTTTTTGGCAGGGGAAGAATCGTCAATGAATAGTCAGGCTATCCCGGAACCAAACCCTGTTTTTGTCCTTCGGAATCACTAAATTTGCTGTTTAGGCAGATCAAGCAAAAATAAGATTATTTGGCACCATTATCCGTTCTGGCAAGCCGGAAAAAAGCAGCGACCCGATTAAACAGAAACAGCAGGCTTTTTAAAACCATCATAAAGTCCATCCAGGAGAAAAAAGGAGAGCATATTGTATCACTGGATCTGAGGAAGATCCCGGAAGCTGTAGCTGATTTTTTTGTAATATGTGAGGCATCTTCAAATATACAGATCGGAGCCATTGCAGAGCATATTGAGGAGGAAGTGAAACAATTGCTGAAGGAAAGCCCCTACCACCATGAAGGGTACCTGGCGCTCCAATGGGTACTGATAGATTATGTGAATATCGTAGTGCATATTTTCCTGCCATCCAATCGGAAATTTTACCAACTGGAGGAAATGTGGAGCGATGGAGAGCTGGTCGAACACCTGGATTGACAGGGGAACAGCAATGATTACCGGAGGAACTTCGAAGTCAAAAAACAGTTAGGAGAGACTGATTATATGGACACAGGCGGCAATAACGTGCCCCAGAGCGGCAATAACACGCCTCAAAGAGGCAGCAATGATAAAACTCCCCGCAAGGGCCCTAAATTCAATATTTACTGGATTTATGCAATCATAGCCCTGGTACTGATCGGGATGCAATATATTGATTTCCACTCCAAACCCCTGGAAATCAGCTTTCAGGATTTTGCCAAAAATTATCTCGCGGTTGGGGATGTGGACAGCCTGGATGTGATGGGGAACAGCGAGGTGGACGTATTTATCAAGAAAGACCGGCTTGGGGAACCCAAGTTCAAGGATGTGGCCCACAGCAACCTGGGCAATGTGAATCCAGGCCCGCATTATTTCTTTACGATAGGTAACAGACAGTCCTTCCAACAGGATCTCAGCAAGGCTGAAACCGCATATAATATTACCCCGGACGATATTCCCCTGACCTACCACCAACGACCAGACTGGATCGCTCCCATATTGCAACTGGCGATTCCCATTCTCATCATTATTGGTATCTGGGTTTTATTCATGCGCAAGATGGGCGGACCCGCCAGTGGCGGGGGCCCGGGAGGTATTTTCAATATAGGCAAGTCCAAGGCAACCTTGTTTGAAAAGGGAACCCGGGTGAACATCACCTTCAATGATGTGGCCGGGCTTGATGAAGCCAAGCAGGAAGTCATGGAAGTAGTGGACTTTCTGAAGTTCCCCAAAAAATATACTGCCCTTGGTGGGAAGATACCTAAAGGGGCCCTGCTGGTTGGTCCTCCCGGTACCGGGAAGACCCTGCTTGCCAAAGCTATGGCAGGAGAGGCCCAGGTTCCGTTTTTTTCCATGTCCGGTTCAGATTTTGTCGAACTTTTTGTGGGGGTCGGGGCAAGCAGGGTCCGCGATCTGTTCAAACAGGCCAGGGAAAAAGCGCCATGCATCATCTTCATAGATGAAATTGATGCTATCGGTCGCGCCAGAGGGAAGAACATGATGATGAGCAATGATGAAAGGGAGAACACCCTAAATCAGTTGCTGGTGGAAATGGATGGCTTTGGTACAGACAGCGGAATTATTATTCTTGCGGCTACCAACAGGCCGGATGTGCTGGACAGCGCCCTGCTTCGTCCGGGGCGGTTTGACCGGCAGATCTCCATTGACAAACCGGATCTGGCCGGCAGGGAAAAAATATTTGATGTCCACCTGAAGCCCATAAAAAAATCCCCCAACCTGGATGTCAAGAAACTGGCTGGAATGACTCCTGGTTTTGCAGGGGCTGATATTGCCAATGTGTGTAATGAGGCCGCCCTGATTGCTGCGCGCAAGGGAAAAAGCCAGGTGGAAATGGATGATTTCAATGATGCCGTGGACCGGGTGATCGGAGGGCTGGAAAAAAAGAACAAGATTATTTCACCGGATGAGAAAGAGATCATTGCCTATCATGAAGCTGGTCATGCGATCTGCGGATGGTTCCTGGAGCATGCCAATCCGCTGGTCAAGGTGACCATTGTGCCCCGGGGTATTGCTGCCCTGGGATATGCGCAGTACTTGCCCAAAGAGCAGTATCTGTATAATACAGACCAGTTGATGGATGATATCTGCATGACCCTGGGTGGGCGTGCAGCCGAGGATATCGTATTCGGAAAGATCTCCACCGGAGCCCAGAATGATCTTCAGGTGATCACTAAAATGGCCTATGCCATGGTTACCGTATATGGCATGAATGACAAGGTGGGTAATGTATCTTTTTATGACCCCCAGACGGATTATACCTTTAATAAGCCTTATTCTGAAGAAACCTCCAGGATGATTGACGATGAGGTCCGTAAGCTGATTGAAATGGCCTATATCCGGACCAAGGAACTCCTTAACCGCAAACTGGATAAAGTCCGGGTCCTTGCTCAGGAACTGCTGAAAAAGGAAGTCCTTTATCAGGCGGACCTTGAACGCCTGATCGGCAAACGGCCATTCGAGGAGAAGAAGCATGTTCCCGTCATGGAGATTGCCCCTTCAGAAGATAATGTCCGGCCGGAAGAGCTGGTCAAACCTTCCCCTGTTTAAGCCAGAACCAAGATGAAGGTATCCCCGGCCAAGGTGAATATACTCAAACGGGTGCGCAATGCGCTGAGCCAGCCAGTCCAGCTCCCCTTTCCCCAGGCTGAGGGGAACCGTTCCCTCTTTCATGCAGACCAGCAGGAACCGGAAATCGTTTTTGCCGAGAACTTCACGAAGCTGGGAGGTAAATTCATATTCTGCGAAAGCTACCGGGAACTTGCCGGCACCCTAAAGCAACTTGCTGAAACGAAGCAGTGGAAGCATGTGGTGTGCAAGGAACTGGTGCTTTTGCATGAACTTGAATCTTATTTGCTGGGGTTCATCAATCCCCCTTCCCCAACCAGTGAACTTGATGGGGGTATAACCACCTGTGAATGCCTGGTGGCAAGGACGGGCAGCGTGGTGATCAGTTCTGCCCAGCCCAGCGGAAGGACGGGATCTATTTTTCCTCCAGTGCATATTGTAATTGCCTATCTTAACCAGGTGGTCTGGGATATCCGGGATGCCCTGGTCCTGGTGAAGGAAAAATATAACGGGGAACTGCCATCCATGGTCTCCCTGCAGACGGGTCCGAGCCGCACGGCAGATATTGAAAAAACCCTGGTAGTCGGCGTGCATGGTCCGGGTGAAGTATATGTCTTCCTGTTGGACCATGATCTGTTATAGGTAAGGGGATTTATCCGGAGTAACCCCGTTTTCATCAGGTCCTCCCTGCAGGAGTCAGGTGGTAGAGAAAACATCCATTTCACAACCGATGCTGATACCTCCAGGTCACAAAGTCTATTTTGCCTCGGATTTTCACCTGGGTGCCCCGGATGCCGCATCCAGCCTTCAAAGGGAAAGGCAGATTGTCCGCTGGCTTCAGGAAGCCGGACAGGACGCAGCCCATATTTTCCTGGTGGGGGATTTGTTTGATTTTTGGTTCGAATATAAAAAAGTGATACCGAAAGGGTATTCCCGGATCCTGGGCAAGCTGGCAGAACTGAGGGACAGGGGGTTGGAGATTTCCGTATTCACCGGCAACCATGATATGTGGATGGGCGAATATTTTGAAAATGAGCTTCAGATACCCGTCTTCACCGGGCCCATGGAATTCAGCTTCAATTCGAAATTATTTTATGTGGCTCACGGGGATGGCCTGGGCCCTGGAGATTATGGATATAAATTCATGAAAAGGGTTTTCCTGAGCAGGTTTTCCAGACAGATGTTTTCGGGACTCCATCCCAGCTGGGGCATATCCCTGGCTAATTATTTTAGCCGGAAGAGCCGCAAGCTTGTCGAAAAGGAAACTTTCCTCGGGGAGGATAAAGAATGGCTGATCATTTATTCCCGTAAAATATTGCTTCAAAAACATATCGATTTTTTCATTTATGGGCACCGTCACCTGCCCCTGGATATCACCCTGGGTGAAAACAGCCGGTACATTAACCTGGGAGACTGGATGGATTACCGTTCCTATGCAGTATTTGATGGGGACAGCCTTCAATTAAAATACTATCTTCCGCCTGATGGGATCTGACATCAAAAACAGATTTGGGAAGGGCCATGGCTTTGGTGTTATTTGTAAACTGGCAAGCCTGGTCATGCTGTCAACAGTCTGGAGTCCGGCACCTGCACAATCTGATACCAGCTGGACCCCCCAAAAAACTATTTCCTTCCATGCGGTTAATTTCACGACCGATAATTTGGGTAATATCTATTTTATTACCGGGGATAACCGGCTGGTCAAATACGATATCCGCAGCGATACCACGATTGCCTATAATGATTTCCGGTATGGGACCCTGGGTTCAGTTGATGCCACCAATCCCTTACAAGTGATTCTTTTTTATCCGGACTTTGGCACCATCCTCATTATGGACCGGTTCCTCTCCCTGCAGAACAGCATTGACCTGAGGAGTATGCATATCTTTAAGGCTGATGCGGTGGCTGATTCTTATGACAACAATCTTTGGGTATACGATGAACAGCGGGCCAGGCTGGAAAAGATCGACCTGAATGGGAACCCCCTGCTGGAGAGTCCGGATCTCCGGCAGGTGACCGGCCTGGTATTGCAGCCGGACATTATCCTGGACATGAATAACCTGGTATACCTGAATGATCCTGCCAAGGGCATTTTTGTATTTGATCATTACGGAACTTACCGGAATGAGCTTCATTTCACCCAGGTGAAATCCCTGCAGCTCTTCAATGGCCAGTTGGTCATGTTACGGGATGACCGGGTGACTGTATATAACCTGGGCACCCTGGAGGAAAAGGAACTCTCCCTCCCCGATCCGGCAGGCATCCTGATGACCAGGATGGAAAGGAATGAATTATATGTGCTGAGAAAAGACAGGCTGGAAATATTCGTGATCAAATAAACTGCCCTTGGCCTGTGACAGGTGTTTCCTGCTTTACTGATTCATGCAACATTGTAAAGGGCTTACCCAGGTGAGCGTTTAAGGGTCACCCTGATAGTATTATTTATTAGGCGACTCCCATTAATACTTATACAATGACGGGAGGGTCCCAAAGGGATGACCATATTTGGCCCGGGAGACTATTGATGAATTTTACGCTAAAAAACTATCTTTAGGCGACGGCTTTCACCCGGGTCTAAACACTTTACATCATATTTAAATAACATGGTTGACTTTAATTCTCAATTGCTGGCTGTTTTAGGTGAAATAAAAGGAGGAGGTTCTTTTGTTTACCATGGCAGCCATTCATTTCTTTTCCCCGGATTAAAAATCAGGAATGTAGATGAAATCAGTTTTCCCATCAATTCCTCACAAATCAGGAAAATGATAAAAGTGGCCCATAAAGCGCCTTTTGGGAAGGGGAGCAAAACTTTGCTGGATACAACCGTAAGAAGTGCCTGGGAGATTGATGCCAGCGAAATAAAATTTACTAATGGGGATTGGGATAAATTGATAAAAAACATCATCAAACAAGTTAAACCCAATTTAGGTATTGAAGCGTATTCGGTTTCTGCAAACCTGTATAAATTACTCATCTATGAAAAGGGTGATTTTTTCCTGGCCCATCAGGATTCCGAGAAAGAAAAAGGGATGTTTGGCACCCTGATCATTGGCCTCCCTTCCAGTCATACTGGAGGCGATCTGGTGGTTAGATTTGACGGACAGGAGAAAATCATCGATTTTTCTTCACCAGCTAATCAACACCGATTTCCCTTTGCCGCATTTTATGCCGATTGTGAACATGAGATCAAGCCGATTATTTCGGGGTACCGGGTTTGTCTGGTGTATAACCTGATACAAAACAAAGGCAATGAAAAAATTCAGCTGCAGCCGTTAGGGACTCATGTGGAAAAACTGGCGGCTATCCTGAAGACCGGTGAAAACAACCCGAAGATTCCAAAAATTATATTATTAGGACACCAATACACCCCATCCAATTTTACGATGGGAACGCTAAAGCTGAATGACCGTGCTAAAGCAGAAACGCTAATCCAGGCAGCGGAAAAAGCAGGGTTTTATGTCAAATTGGGTTTAGTCACTTCCTTTCAATCAGGAGAGCTGGAAATGGATTACTCCAAAAAATCATCTTCACGATATGGACGAAGGAATGGGTATTATGATGAAGGCTATAGCGATGAAGAATTGGCAGAAAATGGAACAATGGGCGAAGTGCACGATGAGTACATTGACATAGAGCATTGGATGGAGGAAGGAGTACCACCCTTGCGGAATATTGAATTCAAAAAGGATGATCTCATAACAGCAATAACGCTAAATGAAGGAGAGCCTATCGAAAAAGAGGCGGAAGGGTATACCGGCAATGCAGGGATGGACATGCAATATTGGTATCATTACGGCGCAGTGTTTTTGTGGCCCAGAAAGTTTCAGTATGATATGTTGATCAGCCTTGATACGCCTAATCAACTGGAATGGATAGATTATTATAACCTTCATTGGGAGACCCTGCAAAAAGCCGATAAGGAAATAGTGAGAAAAATAGCAGAGGATGGTTTGAGTAAAGAAAACCCGGGAGACAAAATGAACTTCAGCCCACTGGCGGATTGGCTGATTAACCTCCGTGACGAAAAATATCTGTCAGATAAGGGTGGGCCCCTCTTAACCGACCATTTTATCCATATTCCGGCGGAACACTGGATCAATTTGTTTAAAACTTATCCATCAGCTTATTTTGAAAATATTTTTATTCATGCTGCTGGCAAGGGTGAATCTTCGGTAGTCAGGCATCTACTCATTATTCTCCACAAACTGCTTACGGAGAATGCCCAGGCACATAAATTATTTTTAGCTAACCAAACCGAACAAATACCTGCTTATCTGGAAGTTTTAGCTCTTTCTGACAAAAAAGACAAAGCTATTGTCAAGGATATTTTACAAAATGTATTGGAAATAAACAAATTGAAAGCTCAAAAAAGTGCAGAATGGGACAAAAAAACAACCGATGCTTTTACGAAAAAACTGACCAGGGAATATGTGAATGAGGTATTAATGGCTGAAATTCTGGAATTTGGCTCGAAAACGACACTCGCCAAAAAAATAATGGCTGTTTGTCAGGAAGATTTAGCGCGCAGGGTCAAGAATCAACCCGATCCGCCGGCGAATTGGTCAAGAGCCGTACCCGGAAACTCCGGCCAATATGGAAAGGAATGGACCATCCTGACCGATTTTTTGAAGTCACCCACCCAACAGGTCTTTGATTATCAAAGTATCCAGACAAAGCGGACTGAAATGGAGTACGCCATAAAAAGCGTGACTATTGATATTAAAATGGAAACCATCAGGAAAGGATCGCCGCATACCCTTAGACTGATCAAAACCCAAAATGCTTATCAAAGAGAATTGGCCAAATGGAAAATAGATGTTGAATTACTGAAAAAAGCGGAGGAGTGGTGATTTGCAGGATCAGACTGCAGGAAGATAATGAATATACGCTGAACGAAAAGAGTAATTACTTTAAAATCAGGTGCCCAATTGTAATCTTATTTCTTTGCAAATAATATATCAAAAGAATATCCTGTTTCAAGAATATTCGTTCTATTATGAGATTTAACTCCTGAATGGGGGAAGCAATTTTTGCCGTGCCAAAATCAGAACTGGCATCAACCGACACTCCGATACCCAGTTTATACCCCGGTGAAAAATTAATTCCTGTCTCAAAGTGATAATAGCCACTCAGGTTTTCACCATAACTGTCCTGACTGCTTGGTCCTGATCCTATTTTTCCTCCTACCCCATTAGCAAAATAGAGAGCTAATCCTCCATAATAATTACCAGATTCCAAGGGGTAATGATATAAAACATGGATCGGAATTTCTAAATAATTTAGTCCAATAGCGTCTCCGCCAGTTTTTAAATTTAGTCCCTTGTTTATACTGCTTACGACATGATAATGATCCTCCGCCTTTTTGTAGGTATTGGCATTGCCTTCTTTAATGTTTTCTACTATATGGCCAACATGATATAAAGTTCAGAGT
>Ga0307374_10003000_pt1 | contig 29368 bp, 29 predicted proteins | sample OX3MG_FD_202532 | JGI IMG/M metagenome (GOLD analysis project Ga0307374, IMG submission 202532) | Soil microbial communities from Risofladan, Vaasa, Finland - OX-3 | ecosystem: Environmental > Terrestrial > Soil > Coastal area > Acid sulfate soil | place: Finland: Risofladan, Vaasa | collected... | reverse complement strand
GCAGACACCCGCCTCAATCTACAACGATGAGAGATACTTCAACAAGCGAGGCGGGTATCATGGACGCTGACTCTGGCAACAACGATGGACATTAATCGTGTCACTCTACAATTAAGCTACAAGCCAGTGTGACGCAAAAAGTTTAACTTCGGCCCGCAGTTCACTTCTCACTACGAAACGCACATCGACGATCCTGTTGGTTGTTGTAGCAGTCGTCATAATCGGAGCGGCCGCCGCCGGAATCTTTCTCAGCACACCGCATTCCGGCCGATCCACGAGCACGGGCAGCAGCTCGGTAGGGACGTCGCTCTCCAGCAGCAGTGCCACCGCGGGCCCATTCCGGATCAATTATGACACGCTTACCGTTGGCTACAAAGGAGGGCTTTTCCAACTTGGGTTCCAGGACCTTGAAGGAAAGCAGATAGAGGGGATCGTCGTCGTCCTCTCGACTCCCACGCAAGCCGCCATGTGCTCAGGTGGTTTCAACGGAGGGTTAGGATTCTCAAACTGTCTCCCCGGGAGCGGTAAATCGTACACCTTCACTCCTGCGCCCGGAGGCTCCTTCCCTGCAAACACCACTTTCACGGGCCTCGACTCCGGGGCCGGGGCGGGCTCTGCCATAGGCGGACAAAGCTACCCCCTCTCAATCACGGCGACGTATGTGGATGGGACGTCCTCAAATGAAACGCTCTCCGTGCAAGCAGTGAGCGGGTAACAGGTCGTCACCAGGCGGGCCTCTGAGTAGAGCCTCTCCTGCCCGGCTTGGGAGAGCATCTTGGCCGTTTGAGCGGCGAGGGCTCACCCGTCTGCAGTTTACTCTCTTCTCTATCCAACCGGTCGGGGCGTTCTATCCCTTCGCCCGAATCTCAGAGCCATCAAGGCGACGACGCCGAACAGGAAGGCGTACACGGCCGCGGCGACGTACGGTCCCGCGTGCCACTCGAAGCTCTTCTCGGAGACGAGGTTCGGGTTCCCGCCTTTCAGCGCGTAGCCCCACTGGGGGAAGGTCGTCGCGACGGGTCTCCCAGAATCGATATACGAGGAGTCGAAAAACGTGTAAGTCCAATTCTCCTTGGAAATCTGCCACCCCGCGCTTCCCCAACTCCACTGCTGGGAGACATCGATCGTGGCATGCACTATCCCTGCTTCGGTGCTGTTCTCGAGCATCGTGATCAGGAAGCTCGCATTGACTATCGTGGGGCTGATGGTCTTCTGCGCATAATTGCTGATGTTTGCATCCAGCTTCAGCGACTTTCCGACCGTGGTCGCGTATATCAGCCTGATGTTCCCGACGGGGCTGTACATCCCCGCAAGGCCGCCGACCTTGCCCGACCAGACGAGCACTGCGCTTTGGGTGTAGAATGTCACCAGGCCGTCGACGTTCCGATTGTTAAAGTCCTGGATGAACTGGCTCACAGTGGCGTTCACCGGGACCGTAGGGAGGGCGCTTGAGGAGGAGCTTTGTGTGGAGGTCGAAGTGGTCGAGCCGCGCGCGAGGAAGACGTACGCCCCAGCCGCGACAAGGATGACGATCAACGCGACCGGGACCGCGAGCTTGGAGATTCCCGTTCTGCCTCCTCTTTCGTGCATGCATAGGAGGGAGGGGCCCTTCTATTTGAGATTGCCTCCCCTTTTCGGGCTTGAGAGGGCGGGCGAGGGCTTAGGACCCGGAGCTCGCGGTCCCCAGGCTGTAGCCCTTGGCCAGGTATCTCCTTATGGCAAGCATCACCGCTATCGCGGGGACCCACGCGAGAAAGCCTCCCGCGCTGAGGTCGTCGAAGCTGACCTGCCTGAGGGCAAGCTCGCCCAGACCGCTCCACACCCCGACCGCCACGCTCTTCGTCGCCGGACCGGTCATGATGTCTGAGATGACGAAATCGTTCCAAATGAGCACCCATGCGAACACGCCTGTCACGACTATCCCGGGAATCACCATTCGCAGCGCCACCCGTCGGAAGATCTGCCCTTCGGTGGCCCCGAAGACAGCTGCGGCGTCGTAGATCTCACTGGGTATGTCTGTGAAGAAACCTCGAAGCATCCATACGACGACCGAAAGCACCACGATGTCTTCGGCAAGGCCGACGCCCACATAAGTGTCCCATAGGCCGTTCCGCGTGAAGACGACGTAGAGAGGGATCACAACGGCGAAGGGCGAGACGGCCCGCAGAGCCAAGAGCAAGTACGAGATCGCACCCTTCCCCCTAATCGGCGCGCGCGCCAGCGCGTAGGCTGCGACCACCCCCGCCGCAAGCGCCACCGCGATACCGACTGCCGCATACGTCGTTGTGTTTTCAAGAAGCCTGGGGAACTGGCCGAGGCGAATCGCGCTCAAGTAGAATATCGGAGTCGGGTGTATCCCGCCACTGTAGTAAGGGACGCCGCCCACGCTTCGAACCAGCTTGCCCGAGAACAGGGGGGCGAAGTCGATGCCGTAGCCTTCGAATGCCATCGAAAAGATGGGCCAGAACGAGTAGAAAGCGGCAACTATGAGGAGGACGTAGGTCAGCAGCTCCCCGAGGGATGGAAGCCGATTAGCTTTTTTTTGCATGCGCTATCTCCCTCCAGAGGTCGGCAGAGCACGTCCCAGGAGCCGGATCAGGGCGAGAGCCACGATAAGAGTCACCACGAGGAGCGCCACGGCTACCGCCGAGATCAAACCAATCGGGAACCCGTATTGAGGGACGAAGATGAGTTTGTAGAGGAAGAGGCTGAGAGTGTCGACAGGGCTCCCTACGGCCGTTTGATACCCGACCCAGTTGGCCCAGGCAAGGGGCACCTCGAAGGCGCGCATCGCGTCGATCATCCTAAGCACGATGATGAACTGCATGACCGGAGACCTGAGTATGCCTGGGAGGGCAACCATCGTGAACCGTTGCCAGGGCGAAGCCCCGTGCACCTCCGCGGCCTCGAATACCTTCGAAGACTGGGAATTGACCACGCTAAGGGCGACGAGCATGATCAGCGGCGCCCACTCCCACGCCTCCGAAAGAATCATCACAGGGAAGTAGAAGCTTATGGCAAGCTCGTTGAAGTAAGGCTGATGGAGTATGAAATGCAAAAATGTCTGGACGTCGTCCCAGACAGAGGATGGCGACCAGAGCACGCCCGCTACGATTGGCGAGAGTGCAAGTGGGAACATGTAGATCGCCTCGAAGTAGCTTCGCCCGCGCACCCTTTGGGTGACGAGGAAGGTAAGGCCGAGGCCAATTGCGACGCAAAGGACTGTGCTCCCGGCCGTGTAAAGCAACGACACCCCGACGGCCGACCAAAATGCTTGGTCGGTCAGCATCTGCGCGTAGTTTGACAGCGACAGGCCGCCGCTCGAGTCAGTGAGGCTCAGTCTGATGCCGTCGACGAGGGGATAGAACTCGACCAACGTCAAGACGGCGAAGAGAGGGATGAGCGCGAGATACCAATATGCGTAAGACTCGGTTCGGCGAGGAATCTTCGTCGTCAAGGCTTCACCCAATGATTCAGGAATCAACTCGGGCGACGAAGAACTAATAAGCCTTGATGTCTTCTCGGCTCCGAGAGGCGGGCGCAATCGCATGTGCGTTGCATGCGAGGCCGACCGGCTGTGGTGGCGAAGTGGGAACGGGTATCATGGAAGGCTCTATCTCTGGACTCCTCATTTTGGTTTTGGCTTTTGGTGATGCTAATTGCCATTTCAGCGCCAGTGTTGAAACATACCCGAAGCGCTCGGCCGACTTGATCGCTCCCTCGCAGTATACGCCTCCCAAACTCAACCGCCGCCCGGCCCTGCGGCCCGCCTGACTCAGCTGTGACTGCACTCGAACGGTATAAATCGGTGGAGCGGGTCGCCTCTCCGCTTGCAAGATGGAGCCGCGCGCAAACTCGGACACGGAGCAGGAGAAGGGGTCGACCGAATGAGTACCTCTTCGAGGGAAAGAGGGGTCTAGGCGATGGTCAGAAGAGATGTCGTATTGGCAATCGTGGTCGTCGTCGTCCTTGCGGTTAGCGGCGGATACTATTTCTTCAATGTGAGCGGCACGAACTCCGGGAACACGACGACCGTGACTATCATAGGCGCCACGCCAGGCCTGTTTGGAGAAAACGCCACCCTTTTCCCCGACGCGTTCATACCCAACAACTTTACCGTCACGCTAGGGACGCACGTGACCATGATCTTTGAAAACCAAGACGACGGTCCCCACGAGATGTGTATTCCGGGATACAATTTTTGCACGGGGGTAATTCAGGGCGGGCAGACTCAAAGGTTCAACTTCGTCGCGAACAAACTGGGCGTCTGGCCCTGGGACCAGCCCCAAGGCGTCTGTAACTTTGGTGGGCTCAATCCCCAGCAGGGTGGATGCACGGGTGCTCAGGAGACGAACGGTAACATGACGGTTATCGCGCCCTAGCGGTGACTCCGCTCCTCCAGGCTCGAATAAATAGGGCTTCATCGTAGGTTTCGCGATGCCGGAGAGCAGGACCATCTGGCGGATGAGGAGGAGGGCTCTCTCGACGAGTACGGTGGCTTTCGCAATCGTCGTCGTCTTGATGGTGGCCCTGGTCGCCTATGCCACGTCAGTCTCCGGGTCGGTCGCCACTGGACCCTGCATGGCGGCCGGGAGCACCTCATCGGCCTCCAATGCGATAAAGATCGGATTCGTGACCGAGCTCAGCGGGCCCTCGGTCTCCGACGGCTACGGTGCGAGGATCGCGGTCGAGCTTGCCGTGAACGCGACCAACGCCTCGGGAGGGATCGACGGCAGGCCGATCGACCTGGTGATAGTCGACGCCCGAACCAACCCCCAGGAGGCTGCAAAGTGCGCCGCTGCCCTCGACCAACAGGGGGTGCTCGCAATTACAGGGACGACCGACCTGGGCGACGCTCAGGCCGTTCAAGCCTACGCAGAGGCGAACGGCGTGCCCTTCGTTGTCTCCGCAATTTCGTCGGCAAGCCTGAGCCCACCCGGTTCGAACTGGACGGTCAGTGTCCAGCCGGATGCCGTGCAGTGGGGCGCTGCGGTCGCGAAATACGTATCGGAGGCCGTCCCGGGCGCGAAGATCGCGATGATGACCCAGAACGCCGATCAGCAGAGGGAGATGGCGGCGGGAGTTAGGTGGTACGCAAACACCTACAAGAACGACAGCGTGGTCTTCGATCAGCTCTATGCGAACGCGCAATTCCCCTGGGCAACTGCGGCCGCGGCGGCTAAGCTCTCGGGGGCGAACGCCGTCATCGTGTCTTGGCTTCCGACCGTGGGCTTCTCCGAGTCCAACGTGGTCGACGCGCTCCAGTCTGCCGGGTTCCAGCGGGATCAGATATTCGTCGCATCTGCGACCAACCAGATCAGCGACCTCGGGATCGATGCCGCCGGCATAAGGGGGGCCGCACTCTTCGACGGCGCCATGGCGCAGGGGTATCCCAACGCGTCCGCGTTCGCGAACGAACTCCAGCCTTTCGTAAACGGAGAACGGAACTCGCCCCATTATTGCGGAGTCTGCCCGACAGAAGTGGGGCCGTTATACTACTATTCCTATCTGGGGATGAAGATGATGCTCAATGCAGTTCAAGAGGTGATGTCAGGCGGCCACGCCCTGACAAGGGCGGACTTCATGTCGACCATGAAGCGGGCGAGCATCGGAGACGCCTTCGGAAACACCCTGACCATTGGCGCAAACGGCTCCTCGGTCGCACACTATTATGTCGTGGCTGTCGGCCCATTGAACGAGACGACTAGCACTTACCCCCTCCAGCTCGTGAAAGCCATCGGGTTCGCTCCAGGAGCGATCCCGGCCTATAGCCTCTCTAAGACGGCGTAAGGGTTCGCGGCCTATGGCCACTAGGATTTAGCGGGCCATCCCCAGGCTGAATCCCTTCGCGAGATACCTCCTTATGGCGAGCATCACAGTTATCGCGGGGACGTAGGCAAGGAATCCGGCGGCGTTGAGGCTGTTCCACGCAAGAGCGTTGAATGAAAGCTGGTTCACGGACATCCCTTCCCACACGCCGACCGCGACAGTCCTGGTCGCGACCCCAGTCAACGTGTCCGCGATGAGGAACTCGTTCCAGAGGAGGACCAGCGCGAACATGGTCGTCACCACCACTCCCGGGAGGACCATCGGGAGAACGACCCGCCTGAATACCTGCCATTCGTTCTTGCCGAACACCGTGGCCGCCTCATATACATCCCGGGGTATGTCAGAGAAGAACCCTCTCAGCATCCACACGACCACCGTGAGCACGAGCAACTGCTCTGCGAGCGCGACTCCCACGTAGGTGTCGTATATGCCAAACCTCGAGTAGGCGATGTAGAGGGGTATGATTACCATGTATTGGGAGACGGTCCTCAGGCCGAGCAGAAGGTACGCAATGAAGGACTTGCCTTTCACGTCGATGCGCGCTAGGACGTAGGCTACGGGGATGCCCGCCGCGAGAGCGATGGCAATCGTGAGTGCCGAGACGATGAGGGTGTTAAGAACCAGCCTCGGGTATGCCTCAATGCTTAGCGCCTGTAAGTAGTAGTATGCGGTCGGAATTATCGAGCTGATGCGAATTGGGACGCCTCCCACGATGACGATGCTGGACTTTCCAGCGAATCCCGCGAGGATAACACCGATGTCGATGTTGTACCCCTCGAGGGCCATGACCATCACGGGCCAGAAGGAATAGAAGGCGGCCAATATCGCGAAGACATAGAGGAGAGTCCTTCTCCATCTGTGGCGGCTGCTTGAGCCTCTCGCAATTCCCCCGGCGCCTTTCGCCTTGTCCATGCAGGTCTAGCCTCCTATCGTCCTCAGGAGCCGCATGAGCACCGCTGCGCCAATCAGGGTTATCCCGAAGAGCGTCACCGCGATAGCGGAGACCATTCCTATCGGAAAGCCGAGCGAGGAAGAGAAGAGCAACTTGTAGAGGTAGAGGCTTATCGTGTCAACTGGCGACCCGAGGGTCGATGTGTAGCCGAGCCAGTTTGACCAAGCCAGAGGTATCTCGAACGCCCTCATCGCGTCTATGAACCTGAGAACCACGATGAACTGCATCACTGGCGACGTGAAGACCGTCGGGAGAATTAGGAGTCTGAACTTTTGATACGCGGACGCTCCGTGGAGATCCGCCGCCTCGTAGACTTCTTTCGACATGCTGCTGACTATGCTGAGCGCCACCAACATTATGAGTGGAGCCCATTCCCACGCCTCGGAGAAGAACATCACCGGAAAGTAGAAGGAGGGAGTGAGCTCGTTGAAGTAGGCCATATGAAGCTGAAAATGCATGAACTGCTGCACGTCGTCCCAGACCGAAGAAGGCGCGTAGAGGACGCCGACGACTATCGGCGCGACCGCCAGAGGAAGTATGTAGATTACTTCGAGTGCCCCCTTCCCGCGGAGCTCCTGGGTAAGGATGAACGTGAGGCCGAGACCCAGGCCCACGGCAAGGATCGTGCTGGTGAGCGAGTAGAGCAGTGAGATGTTCAGAGTGTTGAAGAAGGTCGGGGTCGATATCATGCTGGCGAAGTTGGCGAGGGTTGGCGTACCGTTGGCCGTGGTCAGGCTGAGGTACAGGCTCATAACCAAAGGGTAGACCGCTACCAGCCCGATCACGGCGAAGAGCGGAAGGAAGAGCACGTACCACCGTCTGGATTCCTTGACCCGAAGGCCTCCTCGCGGCTCCGTAGTCATCCATGCTTTTGTGTTCGGCTTCGGTATATGGCCTTTTCGTGGTTCGACTGATGACACTCGTCCGCACATCTTAGTTGGGCCTGCGATGGCAGTCCTTGTCGATGAGATTCGCCTCGGGTGCCGGCCAAAGGCCGGCACGCTGGCGGTCCGCGATCGTCGCAGTTACCCCACAGTTCCGCCCAGGCCCAGACAGTATCCGCTCACAGTTCTTCCCGACAGCCTGAGGTTTCCTGAGAGGTGGCGCTATTGGACGGGGCAGTAGGTTGATCCGGGAGCACCAGAACCTGAGGTGCTCGTCGTTGTAAGGAGAGTGGAGTTTTGGGTCACGATGAAGAGCCCCTGCAGACACTTGCCCGGCCTCCCCTGGCTCACGGCGCTCGGCGGGGTCACAGGCGAGATGAAGGTGAAATTCCCGAGCTTGTTCGCCTGGAAAGAAATACGCTGGGTAGACCCCGACGAGATTGTAAGATTGATGTTGAATGGACTCAGGGTGTAGACTCTCGTCTCGTCGTCCGTGTTCAGGACCGCGAGCGATATGTTCTGCCCCAAAGGCACATAGACTGTGGCGGGGTAGAAGTGGTCGATTTGCAGAACCGGGTTATCCTCGATTATCTGGATATCAATCTCTCTCGATCCGCCGGATTTTGAGTTGGAACCCAAACCTATGGCGTACTCGCCTGCCGCCACACCGGCCACAATCACTACTATCACGATGATCCAGACGATCCGGCCAATTCCGGGCCTCGCTCCCCCGAATAACACGGCCTTCAGCCTTGGTGTCGCCGATTTATTCTCTTCGGTCTTCACGGCACGCAACCATAGAGGACGGCACCTGTCGGTTCGCGTTCGTCGCGGGCGATTTGTATACCCCGTCTGAGCGACCTTCGTAGCTGCGTCTCACACCTGGACGGTCACGGCACTCAAAACATAAATAAAGACTAGGACTGCCTCGTCCAAGACTTCTTGATTGCACAAAGATTCTTCGGCAGAAGTGTCTGGGGACAATCGAATGGCAGAGCGATTATCGGCCGCAGGAAAACGCACTCACAAGGCTTGATGCTCCAACAATGGCCAACCTAGAGATCGAGAACGTATCGAAGAAGTACGGCAGCACCCAGGCGGTCAGTGGTGTCTCCCTAAAGGTGAGCAGCGGGACCTTTACTGTGATCCTCGGCCCATCCGGGTCGGGGAAGACGACCTTGCTGCGCTGCGTGGCGGGCTTTGAGAAGCCCGATTCGGGCTCGATAAGCATAGACGGGACGCCCGTGACCGACCTACCCCCGCGGGAGAGGGACCTTGCGATGGTCTTCCAGAGCTATGCGCTCTTCCCCCTCATGACCATTCACGACAACATCGGATTCCCCCTGAAGGTCCGCAACGTCCCCAAGGCTGAGATCGACGCAAGGGTGAAGGAGGTCGCCGACCTCCTGGTCATCAAGCACCTCCTCGAGAAGAAGCCCAACCAGCTCAGCGGCGGAGAGCAGCAGAGGGCTGCCCTAGGGAGGGCAATAGTGCGACAGCCCAACGCCCTGCTGATGGACGAGCCACTCACGAGCCTGGACGCGCCTCTAAGGGCGCAGATGAGGACGGAGTTGAAGAGGATACGGAGGGAGACCAAGATGACCGCCATCTACGTGACCCACGACCAGGCCGAGGCGATGGGGCTCGCGGACATGATCGCCATCATGAGCGAGGGAAAGCTGATGCAGTACGGCCCGCCTATGGAGGTCTACTCGAAGCCCAAGAACTCGTTCGTAGCGGGGTTCGTCGGGAACCCTCCCACCAACATACTCAACGCGCGATTCTCGGTCGCCGGCAGCGGGGGAGTCCTCAAGGTGGACCAGGCGTCCATCCAGATCGACTCTCCTACTGCGAAGATGATCGTGGAGAAGGTGGGCGATGGCGCAGAGGTGTTGATCGGGGTCCGTCCCGAAGACGTAAAGGTCTCCACGTCGAAGAAATCGGAATCAGACCTGGAAATCGTGGTGGAGAGTCTGGAGCCACTTGGCTCCAGCATAGTCATCAATTCGCTCGTGGATGGTAAGATCTTCAGACTGGTCCTGCCGCCGGAAGACGCTGTCGCGCCAGGTAATCACCTCTGGCTCGCGTGGGAAGCGAACAAGATGCACATTTTCGATAAGAGCGGCGGGCTTCTTCTCTAAGCACATTGCGAGCACGACCTTCCCCTTCGCCTGCTGAATGATACCTCTCGCGAAACAGCGTGTCTATCGCGTAGGCGCGGGGCGAACTTATCAAGCGCGGGGGTCGTTGTGATGAAGGCGCGCTAAACCAACTGCGGCGGGAAACCCGGCTGGACGCATCCACGCATCGGGGCGCACGGCGCGGGCAGCTGGCCGCTCTACCGCCGTCGGTCCGGGGCCACAAGCGTCTGGAAATGAGAAATTAGCTTCTCCTCGGAAGAAGCATCGTTGTTGCGCATGGGCTCGCTTGCGCGTCGTAAAATCAACATAAGCCGATTCGGTTTCAAATCAGCGATACGCATAACGAAAGTCATTCCCCTATTATCACACTTACTGGGCCTCGAAACCGTGAAGGCTTTAAATAAGCCGAAGTTCGCATATAGTCGAGGTTTCTAGATTTGATGAATCGAAGCGCGATTACAAAGGTAACAGCAGTTGGGGTATTGGCAGTATTGATTCTTGCGGGCGCCGTCGGGGTATACTTCTACACTCTGGCGCCACCCGGCACCCAAAGTACCTCGACCAGCGTCGGATCGAGCATCACATCGAGTACCTCTCAAACCGGAGCTAATTCCTCCCAAACAGGCCCGGCCGGAGGCACGTGTACTCGGAATGCGCAAGGGCAGTGCACCCAGCCACAGGGGGCGTGGGCTGACTACCTGGGCTACCTCCCAGCTGGATACACTCTATCGCCGCACTACCTCAATGCGCCTCAATATCCCTGTCCTTCTGGAATGAACGCGGCGCAGTGCGCCTCGTTCAAGGCATCGTGCGGGAACGGAGTATGTGACCCCAACGAGTCCTGCGCGTCCTGTGCAATCGACTGCGGGATAAACGGACAGCTTACCTGCGACCCGTACACGGGACGGCCTGGGGCCCCGGTCAGTGTCTGCCAGGTTGCCGGCATCGGCTAGGCCAACCCGACCGGCGCCTTCGCTATCCAGTACCGTTGCCTACCGTGGCAACCGCTTCGGCGGCTCGCATACGCTAGCTTCCGGGACATGGCATTGAGCGCCAACTCGTTCACGAGCGAATTCAAGCAATTCGTCACCGTCGTCGCACGGTCAGGAGTAACGGACGGCGCGCGGATCGTCATCCGGGAACTTGGTTTGCATACCCACCAGTCAGTGGCCTACCCGCGGCTCGGACGGAGATTCGTGGTCGAGTTCGACCCCGTGTGGAGATGGATAGAGAAGGGCGTCAGGGAGCCCGGCGTCCTGAAGTTTGCCCAGGACCGAATTGGCAGGGGGAGCACAGTCTTCGACGTGGGCGCACACGTAGGAGAGTGGACCCTCCTCTTCTCGGAGCTGGTAGGCCCGTCTGGTAGAGTCATAGCGTTCGAGCCCGACCCTGTCGCGCGTGCTTCTCTTAAGAAGAACCTCGAGGGGAACGGCATATCCACCGTCACGGTGGAAGAGGAATGCGTGAGCGACAAGACAGGAAAGGCCGTGCTCAGGGCGCAGAGGTTCGGGAGCGGGCTCTCTTCTATAGTCCGACCGCACGGCCGCGGCATGCGCTACGACGAGCTCGAAGTGGAGTCGACGACGCTCGACGAGTATTGCGAAACGCATGGCCTCTCTCCCGACTGGATAAAGATCGATGCGGAAGGCTCAGAGCCCCTGATCGTCCGCGGAATGCAAGGCCTCATCCGGAATCGACACCCGCAGGCGATCTTGGAATTTCACTCCGACGCCCTGACCGGCGAGGAAAAGAGCGAGGCGTGGTCCACGGTGACGGAGCATGCGTCGAGCGTCGAGTTCCTGCAAAGCAGGCTGAGGAACCACAAGTATCTGGAGAGACTTTCGGAAGGGTACGTCCCGGATTGCGGATTCCTGGTCGTCCACGTCGCATATTGACCGTCTCGGATGGAGAGGGTTACGCGCTGAATTGCCGGGCCAAGAGCATCATGTCAGCCACCCTCTTCGCGCGGACGGCGACCAGGGTCCCGCTGTGAGAATGGGCACAGAAGAATACTTTCACTCTCCCCTACGCTAACGCTTTTAAGGCCGCGGAAGGCCGTTTGAAATCATCTTGGTTGAAGCAGAGACGGAGGAAGTCGAAGAAGTGAGCGAGGAGATGGACGTCACGAGCCTCCCCGGGGTGGGGCCGGCCACTAAGACAAAGCTGAACGACGCCGGGATCTTCACGATTTTGGACCTCGCGACGGCGGGGCCCGCCGACATCGCCGACGCGACCGACGTCGACATCACAAAGGCCGTGGACCTGAACAACAAGGCTAGGAAGAAGCTCGTGGAGATCGGTCGGCTGGAGCCGGACTTCATCAGCGCCTCGGACCTCCTGACGAAGCGGAAGAACATCAGCCGCCTCTCGACGGGTTCGTCGAACCTGGACGAACTCCTCGCTGGAGGGATTGAGACCTGGGCGATGACCGAGTTCTACGGAGAGTTCGGATCGGGCAAGACCCAGATCTGCCACACTCTCTGCGCCATGGTGCAGCTCCCAGTCGATCAGGGAGGCCTCGACGGAGGGGCGATCTACATCGACACCGAGGGGACCTTCAGGCCCGAGAGGCTCTCGCAGATCGCCGAGGCGAGGGGGATGGACCCCGAGGTGGTCCTCTCGAAGGTGATGGTCGCCAGGGCATACAACAGCGCGCATCAGGAGCTGATAGCCAAGGACCTCGGGAGGATCATCGAGAAGAACAAGATCAAGCTCGTCATCGTCGACAGTGCTGTCGCCCACTACAGGGCAGAGTTCTTGGGAAGGGGGACTCTCGCCGAGAGACAACAGAGGCTGAACCGCTTCTTGCACCAGCTCCTCAGGACCGCCGAGATCTACAACATCGCGATCATACTCACGAACCAGGTGCAGTCGGCTCCGGACAGCTTCTTCGGAGACCCAACGAGGGCGACGGGAGGGCACGTCGTGGCGCACACGAGCACCTACCGCATCTACCTGCGCAAGGCAGGGAAGAACCGCATCGCGAGGATGGTTGACAGCCCCTACCATCCGGAGAGAGACGCGGTCTTCATGCTCAACGAGAAGGGTGTGGACGACCCGCCCGAAGAAGGCTCCGGCTCGAAGAGAAGGTAAGCCCAAGCAACGGTTTAATATCGTAGATTGGCGGCCTGAGCAGTCTTCATGAAGTCGCGGTCATTGCTGATTCTAGTCTTAATCGTCTCGCTGGCGGTGCTGCCGAGCGTGCAGCTCGCGCTCGCCGCCTCCAAGTCGTCCTCCTCATCCTCGACTTCCACCACGACGACCACGACCTCCGCGGATCCAAAGGCGCCGTACTCTGAGAAATTGGTGATCTATACTGCCGGCTCCAACGACTACTGGCTGGTCAGCCTCAGCCCCGTCAAGACCTCAAGGCCGGGCATCGTCGCCGCCGAATCCGTGGCGGGCGTTAGCGCATACGAGCTTACGGCCATACAGGGCGCCACTTCGTTGGCCGGCTCGCCGCTCTTCTGGCAAGAGGGATATAACGTCGTGGGCCTGCCTTTCATCCCCTACTCGGGCGTCTTCCTCAACGTGACCGCGACCAGCCAGTCCGCCGCTACGTCGGCCGCCCTCGACTTCCAGTCCACCCTCGGCGTCAACTTTCAGCAGCTAAGCTCGAGCGGGGACAACTACACGTTCTACAGCTCAGCGAATTTTAACACTGCCGGAGAGACGGTCTTCAGCTCAGTGCCGTCGAGCAACCTGGGGCTGGCGGCCATAGCCACCGAGTCCACGCTAGCCACATATCCGACACCAACGGCCGTCCTGACGGGCGTGCGCTCCGGTTCGTCCTTCAATCACACAGTTATGTTCGGCTCCACGGAGACCGGTGCCGTCGGGACCAACGGGAGCCTCCTATTGGAGGCCGCATTGAGCCTTCGGAACGACTCCTTCGTGTCGTCACCGAACGCTACATCGACGCAGATGGTCGTCCACTCGCTTGACGGATTGATCAGGAGCAGCGACCCCGCCACGGTCAAGAACGACGTGGCCAACTTCAGCGCGACATACTCGATCACCTTGCCGGCTGGCACAAGGATAAGGCCCAACCTGACGCTCCTGCAGAACCCGCCCGTCCTGACCGCTACTCGGACCGTGACCGGCGGCTCGGCCACCTCGGGGGGCCTGGTCTCGCTTACCCTCAACTTCGCTAACACGGCCACCAACGGCACCCTGCACAACATCGCCGTGAACGACAGTTGGTGGACCGCCTATCCATCGCTCTTCTCCCTTTCGGCTGGGAATTCGAGCTTCACCATTCCCTCGGTGGCGGCGGGGACGAACGTCTCTAGGGCATACGTCCTGAAGGTCATCGCCTCTGCCAGTGAGGATCTCATTGTCCCCGCCGTCAAGGCGTCGTACTCGTATGGCGTCGGGAACTTCACGGTCAACGCCAGCACCCAGACCAACGAGCTCGAGGTTCGGACCAACGACCCAGGTCCAGCTATAGAGGCGCAGGCTGGCGCCAGCATTCACTCCGGGTCAGCCCTTGGGAAGCCGGGGAACTATGTCGTGACCGTCACGAACACCGGAGACGACCCCGCGCTCAACCTCAAAGTGATGAACTTTACCAACCCGACTCTGACTCCTGGTGGCGTCTGGAAGGTCAACACTTCTATTCCTCTGACTAGCATCGTGAACCGCAACCTCACTCAGACGTTCACCGTCGGCTGGACCGCCCCGGACGGGAGCGCCGGCACGCTCGTCTCTAACCCGGCGACCATCATCTACTCCCACACGAGCCCATTGCTCCCGTTGATGGAGTTCAAGCTCACGGCGACGATCTCGTCCCAGGCTCTCGCGCTCGGGAGCGTCAACGCCACATACGCCTTGACCAACAAGGGGTCCACCTCGGCGGACAGCGTAAGCGTGAGTCAGCCGCTGCCGCCGGGAATGGCTTGCAAGAGCGTGCTCAACGGGAACGCGACTTGCGGGTCATCAGGCTTCTCCATCGCCGCCTCCTCGGTCGCGGCCTTAGCGAACGTCTCGGGCACGGTTGTTCTCACCTTCTCGAAGCAGAACTACCTCCCCCAGGCCGCGAACGTCACGACGACCCTGGGCGGTCTGACGCTTCATACCCTGGGCTCGGTGCTTCCAATCGCAGCGGGAGTCGGGGTGACGAAGGACTTCTTCCCCACGGCGGTCTTCGAGGGGCAAAACGACAACGTGACGGTGCTTGCCACCAACCAGGGTTCGCTCCCCGTCTACAACCTCACGCTCTCCGCCAGCCCTGACTCGTTTGACAAGGCAGTCTCGGGTACGCTCAACGCGAATTACGGCGCGCTCAACCCGAGCGGGTCGCAGTCGCTCAACTACACGGTGAAGATGACCTCACCAGGGAACCACACAAGCTCCTCCACGTCGATCTCCTACGTCTTCGGCGGCGTCTCCACCCAGTACATCGTCAGCTCTGGCACCGTCCTGGTATTCAAGCCGGTCCAGGCCGCGACCTCGATGAAGTCTGTCCCCACCGAGGGCCACGACTTTTCGCTCGCCATCAGCGTCCAGAACCCCTCGCCCGTAAACGTCACGAACGTGTCGCTCTCGATCCCCCTGCCGCAAGGCCTCAGCATAGTGAACTACCCCGCAGGGTTCCAAGTGCACGGACAGACCGCGACGCTCACGCTCCCCTCCCTCGCCGCGGGCGCCAACTCGAGCACCTCAATCATCCTCAAGGGCGGCTTCGACGGCAGTTTCAACGTCGGGACCGCGACGCTCACCTTCGAATATCTCGGGAATACCCTGACCGGCGTCGTCTCGACGCCGGCGGTCGTCGTGGGAGTCGACGCACTTCTCCGCTACGAGCTCCCGATAGGGGTCGCGGTCATCCTGACCCTCGCCGTCGCCGTCTACATGCACCGAAAGCTGGCGGTCCCGCAAGCCAAGTGACCAGCAAGTGGTTGACGCGAGACCGGCTGCCCGCCAGCCGCAACCGCCCTTTTCCAGCTCCAAGCAGCGCCTAGAGGAGAGGTCGGCAGGTGCCGTCGTCTACAGGCGTGCCTCGGGTTCCCCGCGATACCTCCTTCTGAAGTATCCCGCGGGCCACTGGGACCTCCCCAAGGGCAACATAGAGAAAGGGGAGGAGCCTATCCAGACGATGGTGAGGGAGGTCAGGGAGGAGACAGGGATAGTCGACCTCCGTGTCATCCCGGGCTACGAGAAGAAGATAGAGTACTTCTACAGGCGCGACGGAAAGAAGGTGCACAAGACCGTGGTCTTCTTCCTCGCCGAGACCTCGGTGCAGAAGGTCACCATCTCGTTCGAGCACCAGGACTACGGATGGTTCGACTATGCCGAAGCGATCGAGACCGTGACATATCCGAACGCTAGGAGGCTCATCAGAGAGGGCGAGGCATTCATGAACGTCGAAAGGGCCCCCTCAGCTAAGCGGGCCGACTGACCCACGCGCTCACCCTCTCCTTGGCCACGTCGTCGGTCAGCGAGACGGGCGGATGCTTCATCAGCCACGCGCTCGCCTCGATGAGCGGCCCGCCGACCTTCTTGTCTAGAGCGATCTTGCAGTACCTGATGGCGTCGACGACGACCCCCGCCGAGTTCGCCTTGTCGTCAACCTCGAGCCGCATCTCCATGTTGAACGGGATACCCGGGAACATCGTCCCCTCTATCCTGATGAAGGCCAGCTTTGTGTTCCCTAGATAGGGGATGAAGTCGCTCGGCCCGACGTATATCTTGTCGCTGGGAAGACGGTGCGTAAGCATGCTCTGGACGGCCTCAGTCTTCGAGATCCTCTTGGACTCCAGCCGCTGCTGCTCCTTCATGTTCAGGAAGTCGGTGTTGCCCCCCACGTTGATTTGGTACGTCCTGTCGACTCTGACCGACCTGTCCGAGCAGAGCCTCGCCAGCGTCCTGTGCACTATCGTCGCCCCGACGACCCCCTTCACATCGTCCCCGATTATCGGCAGTCTGCGCTTCGAGAACCTCTTCGCCCAGCCTTCGTTCGACGCGATGAACACGGGGATGCAGTTGACGAAGCCTACGCCGGCCTCCAGCGCCACTTCGGCCCAGAACTCTGTCGCCTTCTGGCTACCCACGGGGAGGTAGTTGACGAGCAACTGGGTCTTCGAGCTCTTCAGGTCTTCCAGCACCTCGTCCCTGATCTCTGCGATGGGCCTCCCGCTCTTGATCGGCTTGATCTTCTCGCCCACGTATATCCCGACCCCGTCGAGGACCGGGGATTCCTTCACGACGGCGTCGCAGCCGGAGACGCTCGCTGTCCACCTGACCATGTTGGGCCCCAGGTAGATCGCCTTCGCAAGGGGCTTCCCGACCTTATTCGCCCCTACGTCAAAGGCGGTGACGAAGTCGATGTCCTCAATGCGGTACTCGCCGATCCTCGTGTTCCCTAGGGTCTTTGCGTCTTTGTCGCCCCTCTTGCAGAGCTCTATCCCCTGGATGATTCCCGAGGCGCAGTTCCCCACTCCGATGATCCCAGCGCGTATCTTCGACAAGCGGATTCCTGCAGCCCGACCCGGGACGTGATTATAAACTGCTTCTCCGCGCGCAGACGGCCTGACTACTCGCCGTTTCGCCCAACCTCGCGGCTCAGAACTTCGACGCTCCTCACCGGGTCTTCGGAGTCGACTATCGACCGCCCGACGATCAGGTAGTCGGACCCGGCCGCCAAGGCCTTCTTTGCATCTCCTCCCTGAAAACCCACTCCCGGGCTGAGGATTACCTGCTCCTTCTTCAGGATCGCCCTCACCTCGCGGATGACCGAGGGGGACTTCGAGGAGACCACGGCCCCGTCCGCCCCCCACTTCCTCGTCTTCCTCGCGAAGCCGAGGTAGAGCGGCTCGCCCCCCACCGTGAGCCCGTATCCCTCCCGCGCCCCGGCGTGGCTCATGTACACGAGCATGATGACGCCCTTGCGCATCTCCCTGCTCTTCTCAAGAAGGTCATCCATCCCCTCCTTGTAGCCCACGAATGGGTTGGCGATGAGCGCGTCGAACCCGTTCGAGAATAGCGTCTCGGCCGCCTCCGCGTTGGTTGCGGCGATGTCGTTGAGCTTCATGTCGGCGATGAGGGGGAGCCCCGCGTCGCTGCACTGCCCCACCAGGTCGTGCAGGCCTAGCACGCCGTACGGGAGGAGCAGGTGCCAGTTGATCTTGACCGCGACGATCCTCTCCCCCACGGCCGAGACGAGCGTAGCCGCCCTGTCTAGCCTGGTCTCGAAGGGGCCGCCTACGTCGGCCGCGAGGATGATTCTGCTGCCTGACTTGCGTGAGTTCGATTCTAGCCAATCCCCGAGGAGTCTCACTTGAACTCCACCAGGGGGTGCTTCTCCTTCAACCTGATTACCTTGACGTATATCGAGCCGTGCTCGTCTATCCTTTTGCTAAAGTCCGTGTCGCCTAGCTTGGAGGCAGAGTACCTGACGAAGCCCGAGGGCGGCTGCCTGTCGAGCCTGGCGTAGAAGAAGAGGGAAGCCTCCTCGAAGTCGTCGAGCCTCGCGAAGCACCCGGCGATCCAGCTCGTCCCGTTCTTGAACGTGTAGAGGGGGAGCGGGGGCTCCTCGTAGAGCATCTTGTAGGACGCGATCTTCATCAGGTTAGCCAGATCCGACACCTGCGCGGCCAGGAACCTCGCCTTGAATCCCTGCCTCCTTTCGAGGACGCGCGGAAGCTTCAGGACGTGTACTACCGGGGCGTACATGTAAGAGGGGTTGAGCGCGGCCTCGACGAGCCGCGCTTCCTCGACCTCTCCCGAGCTCTTGTACGCGAGGAACTCTCCGCCCTTCTCGACCTCGACGTGGTAGAAAATGGGGATCCCCATGAAGAGGTCGGTCTGGACGGCCAGCCGGAACTTACTCCCCTCCTTTGACATGAAGATCGGGAACGGCGCCCTCTCGAAGGCGCACGACAAGCGGGCGAGGTCTGTAAGGCTCTCGAGCTCCACAAAGCAGGCGCCTACGATCCGCCTGGGGGCTGCTCCCTCGCTTCTTGATTTTGCAGACAAACTCTGCGCTCGCAATTCCTGCTCTTTAATAATGTTCGCAATTCAAGGGCGCCAGGTCCTCGAATCTGCCCTCTCCCCCGGTCGAAGAGAATGATAGAGTGGACGAGGTCGACCGCGAGAGATACCGCGACGTTGTAGTCTCGCTCGCAGAGAGGCTGACCGGCGCCGACTCGGAGAAGGAGGTCTGGGACGTCTATACTGGGACCGAGAAGCTAATTGCGATCATGAAGTTCACTCTGGACTACGAGACCCCCGGCGTCTTCGCCAGGCTGCCCGACGCGAGCGACCCGACCAAGCTTCTCAGGGACGCACGAGAGCACCTTTCGAAGGCGGCCGACGAGATCTCCAAGGGCAGGCTGTTCGAGTCCATCGGGACGCTACGGAAAGCCAGGAACGGGCTCAGGAGCTACCTGATCGAGAAGAGAAAATCCGTCATCAAGTCCCGGAGGAGCCCTCGCAGCGAGCCTTCTGCCTGAAGCGTCATTTGGTCGCGGTGGTGCCTTCCGCCTGGGTGGAGGGAATCTCTGCCGACTTCGCGGCCTCCTTCTCGCCGTGGCTCTCCGTCTTCTTCTTGGCATCCTCCTTCTTCAGCTCTTCCTCTACCTCCTCGTCCGTCTCGAGCTCAACAAGCCTCAGCTCTCCTCCTTCGACGAGGACTCTATAGCGACCCCTTACCTTCTCAATGCTGAGAAAACGCTTGATGTACGTCTTGACGTGCCTGGACCTGATCCCCTTCTTCAAGGACTTGTCTTCGATGTCGAGCTCCCCGCCGCTGACATCTCCCTTTACGCCTATTCTAGGCTCGAGAAACGCTGCGAGGTCGTCCCCCTTGTCCTTCAGGGTGCCCAGGAGTATCTTCATTCTTGTTCAGCGCACCTCCTTCTGGGTGTCATTATAACGGTTATCTTCCGAGCCGCCGCTGCCTCCGCTGGTATATCCTAATCGCGCGCAGGAGGTCTATCTTCCGGAAGGCGGGCCAGTAGACGTCTAGGAAGACCAGCTCGCTGTAGGCGCCCTGCCAGAGGAGGAAGCCGCTCATCCTCTCCTCCCCGGACGTCCTGATAATGAGGTCGGGCTCGGGGTTCGGGAGGTGCGAGGTGTAGAGCCTCTGGGCGATGGTCTCCTCCGTGATGTCTTCGGGCGCCAAGAGCCCCTTCTTCACGTCCTCGGCGATGCCCCTGACCGAGTCTGTGATCTCCGTCCTCCCGCCGTACGCGATGGCGATGTTGAGGAAGTGGCCCTCGAACTTCGCAGTCTTCTCCTCGACCTCGTCTAGTATCGCCCTCATCTCCGGCGGGAGGAGGTCGAAACTCCCGATCCCCTTGACCCTCACCTTGTACTTGTATATCCTCTCGTCCGTAAGGAGCCTCCTCAATCTCTCCTCTATGAGCCGGAAGAGCTCCGCGACCTCCTCGGACGACCTGCTGAGGTTCTCGGTGGAGAGGACGTAGAGCGTTATCGACTTTATCCCTATCTCGTGACACCAGTCGAGCAGCCTCTCGACGACGTCTGCGCCCTGCGTGTGGCCGAGGTCGATCGCAAGCCTGTGGTTCTGCGCCCACCTACGGTTGCCGTCGAGTATGATCCCTATGTGTCCGGGGATAGGGCCGTCCTCAATCTGGGAGTTGAGGCTGCTCTCGTAGAGTTTGTAGACTCCTATGGACCGCAGGATGTCGTCAAGCACGGCCGTCACTCCTGCTGCTCTTCTTGCGTGTCCTGGTCCTCATCCTGCTGGTCAGCCGTCGAGGCGGGTGCCAGCGAGGGGCCCGGAATCGCAGTCGTGGGGACGGGTGGCCTGCTCCTGAGGCGCGGGTAGAGCGTGCCCACGACGCTGAAGACCATCGCAAGCCCGACGAAGACGTAGATCAGCAGGAGTATCGAAGAGCTAGTCCCGCCAGTAATCAAGTAGCTGCTGAACTGGTCCATGGGGAAAAAGAGCAGCGCGAGGACGACGATTCCTGTGACGCTCCTCCACGCCCTCCGGCTTCCGTGCACGAGCTGGATCAGCAATGTCCCTGCCAGGTACACGCCGATGGCCGCCCAGACGAGGAGGAGCGAGCCTTGCAGGTAGTATCCCACGAGGGATCCTCCATCCTGTAGGAAGTGGGACGGCGAGGCGCCCACCTGCGCCACGAGGCCGGCGGCCTGGCCGGTCATGTTGGTGTATCCGCTCGAGAGCCCCACGATGAGGATCAGGATGCTCGTCGGGATGGTGAATAGGCGGATGTAGCCGTAAGGCTTCTGGCTCAGCATTCCCGCCACGAGCCTGTCGATGTTGAAGCCCCTCACCAGGAAAGCCCCGCCGATGATGATCAATACTGCGAAGGTCGCAAGGGTGGCCTCTCCGGCGAGCACCAAGATGCCCGCGAAGAGCAGGATTATCCCGGGGACGCCGATCGCCCATTTCGAGTACCTGGGCTCGAAGACCAGCATCCTCAGGTACCTCCCCAGCACCATATAGTTCTCTTCCACCGACCGGCTGTGCTTGACGACGACGCGCCTGACGGAGACTATGGGCTTGAGCGTCTGGAGGATGGGGATTACCAGCTCGTCCTCCGCCCCGTCGCTGATCAACACTATCCCGGAGTACCACTGCTTGGATAGCAGTGCTTCTACCTCGCTCCTGATCTTCCTGTCGGCCTTGAAGCCGCTCGCCTCGAGCCCGCAGACCGCGCCCACTTCGCACTCCACCTCCTGCGCACGGAGCTTGTCGTACTCCCTGACCGCGGCGAACAGGGCGTTGGCGTCCGCCTCCTCGGGGTCGGCGACCGCGAGGCTGGTCGCCGCGGCCATCAGCGCGTCCCTCCCGCTGACGGGCGATCGGATCCGGGTCTTCCGCTCGAGGTCTCCGTCCCTGTCGACCGAGAGTACCAGGACGCGCTCTTGCGTGGCCGACATCGCCTTTCTCGACGTCAACAGGCCACCTCGCTACTTAAGGGCTACTCCAGAATGGTCTGCCGCGAGGCGTTCGGAAAGACAAATTAGACGCCCGTCGAAGAACTCGGGTATTGATGGTCGAGCGCCCCTGGCGTAAGGCTTGGGCCAAGCAGGTCATCGAGATGGGAGACGAGCCCCCCGAGCCGAGGCCGCTCTTCGACCTAGTCTCAGCGACCGCGGCGCGCGACCCGAAGAAGACCTGCATCCGCTTCCAGGGTGCGAGCATGACCTACGCGCAGGTAGATGACCTCTCGTCGCGGTTCGCAACCGCCCTCGTCTCGCTCGGGGTGACGAAGGGCGACAGGGTCGCGATCTTTATGCCGAACGTGCCGCAGTTCGTCCTCGCCTACTTCGGCATCCTGAAGGCCGGAGGGGTCATCGTCCCCTGCAGCCCGCTCTACAAGGCGAAGGAGCTCGAGTTCCAGCTGAAGGACTCAGGCGCCTCCGTCATCGTCGCCGCGAACGACATCGTGAAGGAGAACGACCTATTCGCTAGCGTCGATGCGTGCAGACGCAACCTCGACCTCAAGGTCATCACCGCGAGCCTGACGGACTACCTCCCTTCCGCCAAGCGCGCCTTCGCAGGCCTCGCCGGAGTCAAGAACGTCAAGAGAGAGGGGACCACGGGGGCATTCAGCGACCTCGTCGCGAAGAGCGAGCCCCTCCCCAGGTTCGCCGACGTCGACCCTCGCAAGGACGTCGCAGTGCTCCAGTACACCGGAGGGACGACGGGAGTGGCGAAGGGCGCGATGCTCACGCACGCCAACCTTTACCTCAACGCGGCGGTCATAGCCGCCTGGTTCCCCCTCTCGAAGGACGACATCGCCCTCGGTGTCCTCCCATTCTTCCACATCTACGGGATGACCGCGGCTATGAACGCCCCACTCTATGCGGGGGGCTCTATCGTCCTTCTCCCGAGGTTCGAGGTCGAGGCTGTGATGGAGACGATACAGAAGGAGAAGATCACCTCGTTCTGCGGCGTCCCCACCATGTATATCGCGGTAATACACCATCCCGACCTCAAGAATTTCAGCCTGAGGACGGTGCGCGGCTGCATCTCCGGCGGGGCGGCGCTCCCTACCGCCGTCAGCAAGAGCTTCGGCGAGCTCACTGGAGGGACGCTGGTGGAGGGCTACGGCCTGAGCGAGGCCAGCCCCGTCACCCACTGCAACCCGATAGGACAGGGCACGTCGCTCAGGGAGGGCTCGATAGGAATCCCCCTCCCCTTCACCGACGCGGAGATAGTCGGCATGGACGACGCCTCCAAACGGCTCGGCATAGGGGAGGTGGGCGAGCTCGCCGTCAAAGGCCCCCAGGTGATGCTGGGCTACTGGAACAACAAGGGAGAGACCGAGAACGTCCTGACGAAGGACGGCTGGCTGCTCACGGGCGACGTCGCGAAGATGGATGCCGACGGCTACTTCTACGTAGTCGACAGGAAGAAGGACATGATAGACGTCTCGGGCCTAAAGGTCTACCCACGCGAGGTCGAGGAGCTGCTCTTCACGCACCCCGGCGTGAAGGAGGCGGCGGTCGTCGGGATGCCGGACGACTATCGAGGAGAGGCGGTCAGCGCGTACGTCGTCCTCAAGCCCGAGGCCAGGGGGAAGGCGACCGAGGAGGAGATAATCCAGTTCTGTAGGGCCAACCTTGCGACCTACAAGGCCCCGAGGAAGGTGACCTTCGTAGACGAGCTGCCGAAGACGCTCATCGGGAAGGTGCTCCGACGGAGGCTGAGGGAGGCCGGAGCCTCGGGAGGCCAGGCGCCGGAACAGCCTAGCAGCGCTCAATGATCATCGCGAGAGCGTTGCCGCCGCCCATGCAGAGCGTGGCGAGGCCGCGCTTCTTGCCGGTCCTTGTCATCTCGTAGATCAGCGTCGTGAGTATTCTCGCCCCGCTGCACCCGATGGGGTGCCCGAGCGCGACGGCTCCTCCGTTCACGTTGAACTTCTCATCCGGGATGCCGAGCTCGTCCCTCACGACTATCGACGAGGCCGAGTACGCCTCGTTGTATTCGACGAGGTCAAAGTCTTCGATGGAGAACCCGGTCTTCTTCAGCAGGGCCTTCACCGTCGGGATCGGCGCCTCCATCACCTCCTCGGGCTTGAGGCCTCCCGTGCCGTAGGCGACTATCCTCACCAGCGGCTTGAGCCTCCTCCGCTTTGCTGCCTCCTCGCTGGTCACTATGAGAGCACTGGCACCGTCGCTGAGCTGCGAGGAGTTCCCCGCGGTCAGTATCCCGTCCGTAGCGAAGGCGGGTTTCAGCTTGGCGAGCTTCTCCAAGGTGGTGTCGGAGCGAATGCACTCGTCCGAAGTGAACCTTGTCGTCTCTGCGCCGCCCTCGACCTCGAGGGGCACGATCTCCTCTGCGAACCTTCCCGCCTTCTGGGCATTCGCCGCCTTCATCTGGCTCTCGAACGCGTACTCGTCGGCATGCCTCCGCGTCACCCCGTACTTCTTCGCGATCCGCTCGCCCGTCATGCCCATGTGGAACTCGTTGTAGACGTCCCAGAGGCCGTCGACTATCATCGAGTCCTCGAGCTTCGCGTCCCCGTACCTGTTCCCCCACCGCAGCTTCCTCACCAGATATGGCGCGTCGCTCATGTTCTCCGTCCCCCCCGCGAGGACTATCTCCTGGTCCTCGGCCTTTATCGCCTGCGCCGCCAGCATCACAGCCTTCATCCCCGAGCCGCAGACCATGTTGATGCTGAACGAGCCGACATGGACGGGGACGCCGGCATAGATGGCCGCCTGCCTCGCCACGTTCTGCCCTAGCCCCGCCGAGATCACGTTCCCGATGATGACCTCGCCCACCTCCTTCGACCTGATCCCCGCCCGCGCGACCGCTTCCTTGACCACGGCTGCCCCGAGCCGAGAGGCGTGTAGGCCGACGAGGCTCTTCCCAAACTTCCCGATCGGGGTCCTGCACGCCGACACGATGACTGGAGTCTGCACTGCTCACCCATGATTCGAGTTCCTTTATAATGAAAATGAAGCTGGAGGAGCGAACCAGTTTGCGCCCGAAAACACGGTGAAACTGGACGGCGTTACCTCTCGCTGGCCGGGGTGTGCGGCCTCGCGACTCGGGAGGCGTAGAATATGATGAAGGGGGCGAAGACCGCCCCTGTCACGAGGTCGCTCACCTCGTGCGAGAACATGAACGGTATGCCGAGGACCTCGGTCGCCAGAAGCTTCGGCAGAGTCAGCGAAGGCCAGAACGAGATCAGCGCGGTCCCGGCGTTTGTCTCGAGGTCCCACACGAACGCACAGATGGCCAGCACGGCACCAAAGTAGAGGTTGCGAGTCGCGAGCCGGGAGCTCTCGCCCGCCCAGACCCGCGCGGCAGCCCATCCTGCTAACGCGAAAAGGACCTCGCCTCCCACGAGGAAAGGGACTATGTAGCCGCCGAAGCCCAATGGGTTGAACGTCCCCCAGATCAGTTCCGAGAGGACCCCCACGTAGACCCCCATCTCGAGCCCGAACACAAACGCGACCGAGAAGACTACGGGGTCGACAAGCTTCACGTTCGCGAAGTCCGTCAGAGCAAAGTCCGAGGCGATCACCAGCGCGGTGAAGGCCGCGACCAGCGCAATGTCCTTTGTCTTCATGCAGGAAAAGCTTGGCTGGACAAACCAGCCAGCCCTTTAATGGTTTCCGCCCTATCTCAGGCGTTCGTCCGGAACCCGTCGAGGTCGAGGACGGACCCCTTGCGCTTCTCGGCCGGCAGGAAGAGCGGCCTCACGGAGTCGCCGACCCTGGGGTCGCTCCTGCCCTCGTGCAGGATCCTGTGGACCAGCCCGCCGCCCGCCCCCTCGAAGGTGACGAACCCGAAGGTGGTCCTCGACCTGGCAGCGAGCCTCGCGCCTCCTGCGCCGAGGTGCGCCGTCGAGAGCGCGGCGATGCGACCGGAGTGGAGCAGCTCTATGTCGACCCTCGTCCGCCCGTAGCACTGCAGGCAGTACGTCCTCGGCGGAAGCCTCACTTCGCCGCACGTCCCGCACTTGCTCGCCACTATCCTTCCTTCCTTTAGCCCCCGAAGGAACGCCTCGCCCGCCGTCCCCGCCGTGTACTCGTAGTGCAGCGGGATGCCGTCCTTCCACGCTAGGATCCTCCCTGTCCCGGCCTCGACGACGGCGCTCAAGCCTGTCGTGGCCCTCCCCTGATAGGCTTGAAGTACGCGATGTCTGTTATCGCGCCTCGCCTCTCTCCCTTGGGCTTCCAGACGGCCTTTACCCTCATCCCGACCGCCAGCTCCTCAAGGGAGACCTCTCCCAGCAGGTGGAGCATCCCCATCATCGGGGACGCGCCTTCGATCTCGACTACCGCGACGACGATGGGCTCCTCGCCCTCCCTCCTGCTCGCGTCGGCGTTTACGTAGCTGACGGAGTATGTCACGACCCTCCCCACGTCCTGCAGCCTTGCCCACTCGTCCGTCGGGCGGAAGCACCGCTCGCAGTACATGCGGGGCGGGACCATCGTCCTCCTGCATCCCGTGCATTTTCTCCCCCAGAGCTCGCCGTCCCTGAGCCCGGTCAGGAACCTCGATATCGCCTTGCCCGCGCTCCACGAGTACTTCAGCTCTACCTCGTGTCGTGTCAGGAGGTATCTCTCCGCCCGCGCCTCCTCGGCAGTTATCTCCGTGCCCGGGTAGTCTGTGATCTTGCTGCTCATCTTGAGGCCTCCCTCTCGGCGCGGTACGCGACGAAGAACCTTATCGTCTCGGGGTTCTTGAGCGAGCTCGCGCTCACTACCTCCTCGGGCTTCGCCCCCTCAAGGATTCGCTTCACCGGGACCTCCACCTTCTTGCCGCTCAGGGTCCTGGGGACCTCCTCGATCTGGACCACCTCGTCGGGGACAAGCCTCGGCGAGAGGTCGGCACGCACTTTTTGCCTAATCCTCTCGCGCATCCCTTCGTCGAGCACCCGCCCTCGCTTGAGGACGACGAACAGGGGCATGAACGACCTTCCACCCGCGTACTCGAGGTCGACCACGAGCGAATCCGCGACTTCCGGTATCGACTCGACCACGCTGTATATCTCGCTCGTCCCCGCTCTCACGCCCCGCCTCTTGATGGTCGCGTCGGAGCGCCCATAGATGATGCACGTGCCGTCCTCGCCGATCCTGACCCAGTCGCCGTGCCTCCAGACCCCCGGGAAGGTCGAAAAGTAGCTCTCCTCGTACCTCGACCCGTCCTTGTCGCCCCAGAGGTAGAGAGGCATAGATGGCATCGGCCGAGTTATCACGAGCTCCCCCACCTCGCCCAAGACCGGAGTCCCGGAGTCGTCGTAGGCCGCGACCGCTGCCCCGAGGTATCTGCACTGGATCATCCCCGACGCCACGGGCAGGGTGGGGTTCCCGCCCACGAACGCGGTGCAGACGTCCGTTCCTCCGCTTATGGACGCCACCCAGAGGTCCTCCTTCACCTTCGCGTAGAGCCACTCGAAACTCTCGGCTGAGAGGGGCGAGCCCGTCGAGCCGAAGCCCCTCAGGTTCCTCAGATAGTGCCCCCGGGGGTCGAACCCGCTCTTCGCGACCGCATCGAAGTAGGACGCGCCCGCGCCGAAGAAGGTCATCTTCGTCCTCTGCGCGAGGTCCCACAGGGCGCGGGGGTCGGGATGGAGGGGGTCCCCGTCGTAGAGTATCACCGTGCTCCCCAGCAACAGGGCGCCGACGAGGTAGTTCCACATCATCCAGCCCGAGGATGTGTACCAGAACATCCTGTCGCCCCGCCTGATGTCGTTGTGGAGGGAGAGCGCCTTCAGCTGCTCGAGCAGCACCCCTCCGTGGCCGTGGACGATTGGCTTCGGGAGGCCTGTCGTGCCCGACGTATAGAGCACCCAGAGCGGGTGGTCGAAGGGCACCTTCGCGAACTCGAGCGGCCCGCTCCTCTCCCCTAGCGAGACCCAGTCCTCCGCCCCGGCGACCCCCTCCGTCTCCCGCGTGTCGGTGACTATCGTCGTGTCTATGCTTGGTACCGATGCCCTCACCTCCTCGACCACGCCCTGCCTGTCGAACCACTTGCCGCCGTAGCTGTAGCCCTCGACCCCGATGAAGACCTTGGGAGAGATCTGCCTGAAACGGTCGACGACGCTCTTCGCCCCAAAGTCAGGGGCGCAGCAGGACCAGACGGCCCCGATGCTCGCCGCGGCGAGGAATCCCACCACGGCCTCGGGGCAGTTCGGGAGGTACCCTGCCACCCTGTCCCCCTCCTTCACTCCCTCCTCTTTCAGGAAGGCCGCGAGGGCCGAGGTCTCGGCCTTCAGCTCCCCCCACGTGACGCTGGAGTCCTCGTCCCGCTCCGCCGCGACGATGAGCGCGACGTCGTCGTCATACCTGTTCCTGAAGACGTGCTCCGCGTAGTTGAGCTGCGCACCCTCGAACCACCTCGCCCCGGGCATCTTCCTCTCAGGCAAGACGGCGCGGTAGGGCGTGCTCGACCAGACCTCGAAGTACTCCCAGATGCTCTCCCAGAAATCCTCTATGTCCTCGGTCGACCAGCGCCAGAGCGAAGCATAGCTAGGGAACGACCTCCCGATCCTCTTCTCCAGCCAGCGGGTGTACTTCGTGATGTTTGCGTCTTCCACTGTTTCCCTCGTCGGCGTCCAGAGGGTCTTGCCTTCCATGGCTACGGCCTCACTCATGAGTCATCTCGTTGGGTCGTGAAATCTCAACGGAGAGAGAATCTCTCATCCAATCTCTACGGGATTGGAATCGGTGTGGATGGTTAAATCTTCTCGGAGAATTTCACGCTTGACGTCGCGCAGTCCGTTGTCGCTCGCTGAAAGGGAGGCGATATTCAAGGAGATCTCTCGAACTAAGCGGTCGAATCCTGACCTTGGTCCGGCTGAACTGAGGCGCGTGCTTTCTTCTCGTTTCAAGCGGATTCCTTCGAGAGAGACGACTAGGCGGCGGAGTGCTGGGAGACCGCACCGATGACAAGTGTAACTGCATCCAACGCAGAACCATCGGAGGAACTGAGTTTCTTCCTTGGCGCTTGGCTTGGAGATGGTTGGGGAGACGATGCCGATGGAGGAAAGAGGCTTCTGCTTGAAGTTAGATCCCGGGACTTTGCGAACGAATTTGCCAATTCAGCCACTGTAGTGCTCAAAAAACAGAACCCCCATCTCTCGAGAAGCATCGTAGACAAAAAAGGTCAGGGGTATCAAGTGGAGGTGACGGGTGTCTTACTGTATGAGCTTGCAAATCGACCATTCGGACAGCTTTCTAACCTTATCAAGCCGCATCCGATTGGATTCCTTCGCGCCTTTTTTACCGCAGAGGGAAATCCCGCCGTCTCAATCAATGCAAGTCATGATCCACCTGCTCTTGGTTTGACCGTCTGCGTTTCAAACACGGGGTTAGGATACCTCCAGTTTGCTACGGACTTGATGAAAGGACTGGGTTATCATCCTACCAAAATGACAATTGGAGATCGACCAGGCGTCCAAAAAAACAATTGGAAGGTATTCCTTCACAACCACGAAGACCGAGTGGCAATTCAGAATTGTAAGAATTGCAGAGGTTGAGAACTTCCTGGCTCGAATAGGTTTTGCTGATTCAGCGAAGCAAGAGAAGGCTGGAACTGCTCTGAGCTCAATCAAAGAATGTGGAAGTCATCGTGCTTCCATCGCTTGGACCAGGATGTATAG
>Ga0307374_10002999_pt1 | contig 29370 bp, 31 predicted proteins | sample OX3MG_FD_202532 | JGI IMG/M metagenome (GOLD analysis project Ga0307374, IMG submission 202532) | Soil microbial communities from Risofladan, Vaasa, Finland - OX-3 | ecosystem: Environmental > Terrestrial > Soil > Coastal area > Acid sulfate soil | place: Finland: Risofladan, Vaasa | collected... | reverse complement strand
GGCGAAGAGACCATGCGGCGGGCCATCGCCTCGATCGAGGCCGAGCTCGGCTCGCGACTGGCCGAGCTGGCGGCGGCGGGCAAGCTCCTCGAGGCCCAGCGGCTGCGGCTGCGGACCGAGCACGACCTCGAGATGCTGGCCGAGGTCGGGGTGTGCAACGGCATCGAGAACTACAGCCGGCACCTCGACGGCCGCAGCGCGGGGGAGCCCAGCCACACCCTGCTGGATTTCTTCCCGGCCGACTTCCTGACGGTGATCGACGAGAGCCACGTGGCGGTGCCCCAGATCCACGGCCAGTACGAGGGTGACCGGTCGCGCAAGGACACCCTCGTCGAACACGGGTTCCGTCTCCCCTCCGCGCTCGACAACCGGCCCCTGACCTTCGACGAGTTCACCGAGCGGGTGGGCCAGGTCGTGTTCTTGTCCGCCACGCCGGGGACCTATGAGCTCGGCGTGTCGAGCCAGGTCGTGGACCAGGTCATCCGGCCCACGGGCCTCGTCGACCCCGAGGTTGTCCTCCAGCCCACCACGGGCCAGATCGACGACCTCATGGAGCGGATCCACAAGGCGTCGGAGGCGGGGGGACGTTCACTGGTCACCACCCTCACCAAGAAGATGGCCGAGGACCTCACCGACTATCTCGTCGAGCTCGGGGTGCGGGTGCGGTACCTGCACTCCGATATCGACACCATCACCCGGATCGAGCTTCTGCGGGACCTGCGGCTCGGCGAGTACGACGTGCTCGTGGGGATCAACCTCCTGCGCGAGGGCCTGGACCTGCCCGAGGTGCAGCTCGTCGCCATCCTCGATGCCGACAAGACCGGGTTCTTGCGTTCGGCCTCGTCGTTGATCCAGACCATGGGGCGCGCGGCGCGCAACGTCGACGGCCTGGTCGTGCTCTACGCCGACACCATCACCGACGCCATGCGAGCCGCCATCGGTGAGACCCAACGCCGTCGAGCCCTGCAGCAGGCCTACAACACCGAACACGCCATCGACCCCACCACCATCCGCAAGGCCGTGACCGACATCCTGGCCAGCATCCGGCCCGCCGGGTCGGGGGACTCCGGGTCGCGTCCGGGTCGGGGGAGCCGAGGGGGCCGGGTCCGGCCCGGACACGCGCCGGTCCGGGCTCCGCGCCTACCCCGGCGCGACGGCGTGGGGGGTCGGCGCCTGGCCGGCGCGGGCAGCTCCGGCTACGTCGACGACACCTCGGCGGTGGACGAGATGGCCGAGCTCAGCGCCCTCCCCATCGACGAGCTGCAGCGGTTGGTGGTGCGCCTCGAACAGGAGATGCGCCTGGCCGCCACCGAGCTGCGCTACGAGGAGGCGGCGCTGTTGCGCGACGACATCGCCGAGCTCCGCCTGGCCCTGGCCGAGGCCGGGGAGGCTCCGGGTGCGCCGGGCCGATCGGGGTCGGCGGGAATCAACGTCGCAGTGCCCACGGCGTGACGGCGCGCACTGCGGCGACCCCGGCAACGGCCCCTCGCCCCGCCGGTAGCCTCGCAGCGATGTCCGACCGACTGGTGATCCGCGGGGCACGAGAGCACAACTTGCGTGACGTCTCGCTCGAGCTGCCGCGTGACCGTCTCATCGTGTTCACGGGTTTGTCGGGCTCGGGCAAGTCGTCACTCGCCTTCGACACCATCTATGCCGAGGGTCAGCGACGCTACGTGGAGTCGCTGTCGTCGTATGCCCGACAGTTTCTCGGACAGATGGACAAGCCCGATGTCGATTTCATCGAGGGGTTGTCGCCGGCCATCTCCATCGACCAGAAGTCGGCCAGTCGGAACCCCCGTTCGACGGTGGGCACGGTCACCGAGATCTATGACTACCTGCGGCTGCTCTACGCGCGGGTGGGGCGGCCCCATTGCCCCAATTGCGGCCGGCCCGTGGCACGCCAGACCCCGCAGCAGATCGTGGACCGGATCCTGGACCTGCCCGAGGGGACGCGCTTCCAGGTCCTCGCACCGGTGGTGCGGGGTCGCAAGGGGGAGTACGAGGCGTTCCTCGACGACCTCGCCAAGCAGGGATTTGCCCGGGCCAGGGTCGACGGGGAGACCGTCGAGCTCTCCGAGCGGGCCGCGCTCAGCCTGGCCCGCTACGAGCAGCACACCATCGAGGTCGTGGTGGACCGGCTGGTGCGACGGGACGACATCCGCCAACGACTCACCGAGTCGATGGAGACGGCGCTGCGCCTCACCGACGGCATCGCCGAGATCGGCATCATCGGGGAGGACGGGAGCGAGGAGCTCATCACCTTCTCCGAGCACCTGGCGTGCACGTTCTGCGGCTTGTCCTTCGAGGAGCCCGCCCCCCGGAATTTCTCGTTCAACTCGCCCTACGGGGCGTGCACCGCCTGTGACGGGCTCGGGACCCAGTTCGAGGTGGATCCCGACCTGGTCGTGCCCGACCCCACCCGGTCGCTCGACGAGGGGGCCATCTCGCCGTGGACCGGTGGCCACAGCCGTTGGTTCGACCGGATCGTCGAAGCCGTGGCCACGGAATTCGGCTTCAGCACCGACACCCGTTGGGAGAAGCTCCGGGCCAAGGACAAGAAGGTGCTCCTGTACGGCTCGGGCACCAAGCAGGTCCACGTCCGCTACCGGAACCGGTACGGCCGGCAGCGGTCCTTCACATCGCAGTTCGAGGGGATCGTGCCGTGGCTCAAGCGCCGGCACCGTGATTCGGACTCCGACTCGGTCCGGCAGTGGACCGAGACCTTCATGCGCGAGGTCCCGTGCCCGACGTGTAAAGGGGCACGGCTCAAGCCCGAGTCCCTGGCCGTCACCGTGGGAGGGCGCAACATCTTCGAGTTGTGCAGCCTGTCGATCACGCGCGCCGCGGCGGAGGTCGACGCTCTCGAGCTCACCGAGCGCGAGCACCTCATCGCCGACCGGGTCTTGCGCGAGGTCCGGGCCCGGTTGCGGTTCCTGCTCGACGTCGGCCTCGACTACCTCTCCCTGGCCCGGGGGACGTCCACCCTCTCGGGGGGCGAGGCCCAGCGCATTCGGCTGGCGAGCCAGATCGGCTCGGGTCTCGTGGGCGTGCTGTATGTCCTCGACGAGCCGTCGATCGGGCTCCATCAGCGCGACAACCGTCGGCTGCTCGACACCCTGGTACGCCTGCGCGACCTCGGCAACACCGTGATCGTCGTCGAACACGACGAGGAGACCATCCGCGAGGCCGACCACGTGGTGGACATCGGCCCCGGCGCGGGCGAACACGGTGGTGAGGTCGTCTACAGCGGTGCTGTGCCGGGACTGCTCGAGACCAAGGCGTCGGTGACCGGGAGCTATCTCACCGGGGAGCGGTCCATTCCCGTACCCGAGAAGCGCCGGCCCGGGTCGGGTGACCAACTCGTGGTCCGAGGTGCGCGCGAGCACAACCTCCAGGCCATCGACGTGGCCTTCCCCCTGGGCTGCCTGGTGGCGGTGACCGGCGTGTCGGGGTCGGGGAAGTCGACACTGGTGAACGACATCCTTCTCCAGTCGATGCTGGCCCAGGTGCACCGGGCCCGGACCACACCCGGACAGCACAAGGCCATCGACGGCGTCAAGCACGTCGACAAGGTGGTGGCCATCGACCAGTCGCCCATCGGGCGGACGCCGCGTTCGAATCCCGCCACTTACACCGGCCTGTTCGACCATGTCCGGAAGCTCTTCAGCCAGACCAACGAGGCCAAGGTGCGTGGCTACTTACCGGGCCGGTTCTCCTTCAACGTGCGCGGCGGTCGGTGCGAGGCCTGTGCAGGGGACGGGACCATCAAGATCGAGATGCACTTCCTCCCCGACGTCTACGTGCCCTGTGAGGTGTGCGCTGGGGCGCGCTACAACCGAGAGACCCTCGAGGTGACGTTCAAAGGCAAGAACATCGGCGACGTCCTCGACATGTCGTGCGAAGAGGCGCTCTCGTTCTTCGCCAATCAGCCCACCATCGCCCGGCATCTCCAGACGTTGGTCGACGTCGGGCTCGGCTATATCCGGCTCGGCCAACCCGCCCCCACGTTGTCGGGGGGCGAGGCCCAACGGGTGAAGCTGTCGTCGGAGTTGTCGAGGCGGTCGACCGGCCACACCCTCTACGTCTTGGACGAGCCCACCACGGGTCTGCACTTCGACGACGTCCGCAAGCTGCTCGAGGTCCTGAGCCGACTCGTCGACCAGGGCAATACCGTGATCGTCATCGAGCACAACCTCGATGTGATCAAGACGTCGGACTGGATCGTGGACCTCGGCCCCGAAGGAGGCGAAGGCGGTGGCAAGGTGGTCGCCGAGGGCACCCCTGAAGAGGTGGCCGCCACGTCGAGGAGCTACACCGGCGAAGTGCTCGCTCCCGTGCTGGCCCGAGGTCACCGCCGCCGTCCCGACCGTCTCGGGCCCGCCCCCTCGAAGCGTTCGCCGAGCAAGCGACCGAAGACTCCGACCCGCACCGCCCCTGCCAAGCGCACTGCCGCTGTCAAGGGCACTACCGCCGTCAAGCGGGCCAGGGCGGGCTGATGGCTGTCGTCCGTCGCGACCATGTGGCCCGCTGGCTCGAGGGCTACGAAGAGGCCTGGCGGACGCCGGGCACGGACCGGTTGGCCGATTTGTTCACGCCCGACGTCACCTACGCGTCGTCGCCCTGGGTCGAGCCCGTCCGGGGTCTCGGCGAGCTGGCGTTGTTCTGGGACGCCGAGCGCGACGGTCCCGACGAGGCCTTCTCGATGTCGAGCGAGGTCATCGCCCTCGACGCTGATACGGCCGTGGTCCGGGTGTGGGTCGAATACGACAACGACCCCGACACGCCGTGGCGCGACCTCTGGATCCTGCGCTTCGCCCCGGGCGGACGGGTGGCGGCCTTCGAGGAGTGGCCCTTCGCACCCGAGGGCGACGAGGGCCGCGACGACTCCGACTGAGCGTCGGCGTCGATCAGGTGATCTCGAGCATGCGCTCGAGCGCGGTGCGGGCCCAGGCCGCGGTGTCGGGCTCGACGGTGATGCGGTTCACGACCTCGCCGTCCACGAGGCGCTCGAGCACCCAGCACAGGTGGGCGGCGTCGATCCGGAACATGGTCGAGCACGGGCACACCAGAGGGTCGAGCGACATCACCGTCTTGTCGGGGTGCTCGTCATCGAGCCGCTTCACGAGATGGATCTCGGTCCCGACCCCGATGACCGACCCCGCCGGCGCCTCGTCCACGGCCCGGATGATGGAGTCGGTGGATCCCACCTTGTCGGCCATCTCGACCACGTCGTGGGCGCATTCGGGGTGGATGAAGACGAGGCCCTCGGGGTGCTCAGCTCGAAAGGCGTCCACGTGTTCGGGCCGGAAGCGCTGGTGGACCGAGCAGTGTCCCTTCCACAACAACAAGGTGGCGTCTTTGACGTCGGTGTCGTCGAGGCCGCCCATCTCGAGCAGTGGGTTCCACACCCGCATGTCGCTCGCGCCCCAGCCGAGCTCGTAGCCGGTGTTGCGGCCCAGGTGCTGGTCGGGGAAGAAGAGGACCTTGTCTCCCCGGGCCGCGTCGCCACGGACCGACGCCGTGCCGGCCGGGTCCAGAGCCCATGTGAGCACCGCCCGGGCGTTCGACGACGTGCACACCGCTCCGCCGTGGCGCCCCACGAAGGCCTTAAGGGCGGCGGAGGAATTCATGTAGGTCACCGGGACGATGCGTTCGACGTCGGTGACGGTGGCCAGCGATTCCCAGGCCTCCTCGACGGATTCGATATCCGCCATGTCGGCCATGGAGCATCCGGCATTGAGGTCGGGGAGGATCACCTGCTGGTTGGCGGCGGTCAGGATGTCGGCGGACTCGGCCATGAAATGGACACCGCAGAAGACGATGTAGTCCGCGTCGCGTCGGTCCGCAGCGGTGCGCGACAGGCCGAAGGAGTCGCCCCGGGCATCGGCCCAGCACATCACCTCGTCGCGCTGGTAGTGGTGCCCGACGATGAGCACCCGGGAACCGAGGAAAGCTTTGGCTCGCGCGATCCACGTGCTGAGCTGATCGGGTGTCGCGTTGACGTAGCGCTCGGGGAGCGCCCGCTGCAACCGGAACATGGTCGACCCCCTTCGGGGAGCACTCCGGTTACGGCCGGCGGGGACAGCCTGGTCGCCCATCCGCGGGGTTGTCGGCCTCGGAGCGTTATGTACGCCGGGGTACCAGGCCGGCGCTTAGCCCTCATCCTATGTCCCTGGCGCGCCGGGCGTGCGGCTGGCGCCGTGGTGCACGACCGGCCGTGGCCTTACGGCACAGTGGTGCTGTGATCCGCCCGTCTCCGGGGACCATCCCCGACGCTCCCGGCTCGTACCAGTTCCTCGACGCCTCGGGCCGGGTGTTGTACGTGGGCAAGGCCAAGTCGCTGCGGAGCCGGCTGAGCAACTACTTCGCCGACCCCGCCACGCTCCCGGCCCGGACCGCCCAGATGGTGTCTCAGGCCGACCATGTCGAATGGATCCAAGTGGGTAACGAGGTCGAGGCCATCCTCCTCGAGTACACGCTCATCAAGCAGCACCGGCCCCGGTTCAACATCAGGCTGAACGACGACAAGTCCTACCCCTCGATGGCCGTGACCCTCGCCGACCAATGGCCCCGCGCCGCGGTGGTCCGGGGCCGACGCCGGCCCGAGGTCCGCTATTTCGGCCCCTACGCGCACGTGGGGGCGATCCGCGACACCCTCGACCTCCTCTTGCGGACCTTCCAGGTCCGGACGTGCTCGGACCGCAAGCTCGACCGCCACACCAAGTTGGGCAAGCCCTGTCTGTTGTTCCACATCGAGCGGTGCTCGGGCCCGTGCATCGGAGCGGTGGACCACGACCGGTACGACACCATGGTGGCCGACCTCATGGCCTTCCTGGCCGGGGACACCGACGAGGTCGAACGCCGCCTCGGGGCCGAGATGGAACAAGCCGCCGAAGAGCTCGACTTCGAGCGGGCCGCCCGGCTGCGCGACCGGCTGGCGACGTTGCGGATGGCTTGCGAGCGTCAGCAGGTGGTGACCGAGCGTCCCGAGGACATCGACGTGGTGGGCATCGACGAGGACCCGCTCGAGGCCGCCGTGTGCGTGTTCCACGTCCGCCGGGGCCGGATCGTGGGAAGGCGCGCCTTCGTGGTGGACAAGGTCGAGGACCTCAATCGGCCCCAGCTGGTGGGCCGTGTCCTCGAAGAGCTCTACGGCGACGCCGTGCCCCTGGCGCCCGCAGGGCGCCAGGTGGCCCGGGTACGCGGCGGCGACAGTTCGGGATGGACCTCGGGGGCAGGTGATCCGAGGTCGTGGGGGACCGAGGGCACCGCCGCGCCCGGGGTGCCCCGGCAGGTGCTCGTTCCCGATCTCCCCGAGACGCCCGAGGTCTACGAGCAGTTCCTGGCCGAGCGCCGGGGGGCGCCGGTCGCCCTGCGGGTGCCCCAGCGGGGCGGCAAGCGCACCTTGTTGCAGACCGTGACGCGCAACGCCGGGGAGGAGCTGGCCCGGCACCGGTTGCGCCGTGCGTCGGATCACGACAGCCGGGCCCGGGCCCTCGAGTCGTTGCGCCAGGTCCTCGGCCTGGCCCAGGCACCGCTTCGGATCGAGTGCTACGACATGAGCCACCTCCAGGGCACCGACTACGTGGGGTCGATGGTGGTCTTGGAGGACGGGTTGCCCCGGAAGTCCGAGTACCGCCGCTTCCGCATTCGCGACGTGCCGGGCAACGACGATTACGCGGCCATGGAGGAAGTCCTCACCCGGCGCCTCACCGCTCTGCTCGAGGCCCGGGCCCAGACCCGGGGCGAGGATGCCACCGCCGGCAGTGCCCGGGCCCGGCGCTTCGCCTATCCCCCCCAGCTCCTCCTGCTCGACGGGGGCAAGGGCCAGTTGGGCGTGGGGGTGCGGGTCCTGGAACAGCTGGGGCTCACCGAGGAGATCCCTGTGGCCGCGCTGGCCAAGACCTACGAGGAGGTGTTCGTCCCGGGACGCTCGGACCCCGTACCCATTCCCCGGGGGTCCGACGCGCTGTTCCTCTTGCAACGCGTCCGCGACGAGGCGCACCGCTTTGCCATCTCCTATCACCGCGACCTCCGGGGCAAACGGATGACCAAGAGCACCCTCGAGGCGGTAGCCGGGCTCGGTCCTGCCCGCCGGACCCGCCTGCTGCGGCATTTCGGCAGTCTCCGGGCCCTTCGAGGCGCCCCGGTCGAGGAGCTGCGGGGCCTGGCCTGGCTCCCCGACACCGTGGCCGACGCGGTCTACGCCCATCTCCATTCACCCGCACCCCGGCCACGTTTCCCCCTTCCGGTCACGCCGTTGGCCCCGGTCCTGGGCCAGGATGGAAGAGGGACCGCCTCCGACCCCGCTGCGGGGGAGGGGGGCACGGGGCCCCGGCGCTGAGGACGGGCGACACGTGAGCGACTACCTGGTGATCACCGGCATGTCGGGGGCGGGACGTTCCACGGCCGCGGCCGCGCTCGAGGACTCGGGCTGGTACGTGATCGACAACATGCCCCCCTCGCTGCTGAGCGAGGTGGCCGAGGTCGTGGGCCGGCCCGGGTCGACCCAGGACCGAGTAGCCCTCGTGCTCGGTCGGGGCGGGGGGGCGCGCGTCGAAGAGGCTCTCCCCGCCATCGACGCGCTCCGGGCCCAGGGGCATCGGGTCCAGCTCGTCTACCTCGACGCCCCCCAAGACGTCCTGGTGCGGCGCTTCGAGGGGACCCGACGACGACACCCCATCCTCGAGCGCCAGGTGGCCGAGGCCATCACCGACGAGCGGCGCCTCTTGGAGCCGGTCCGGGCCCGTGCCGATGTCGTGGTCGACACGGCCGAGCTCAACGTCAACCAGCTGCGCCAGCGCGTCACCGACCTCTTCGGGGACCAATCGGACTCCGACATGCGCATGTCGGTGGTGTCGTTCGGGTACAAACACGGCCTGCCCCTCGACGCCGATCTCGTGCTCGACTGCCGGTTCTTGCCCAATCCCCACTGGGTCGAGGAGCTCCGACCGCTGTCGGGGCTCGACGATCCGGTGCGCGACTTCGTCCTGGGCCAGGAGGCGACGGGCCCGTTCCTGGACCGGGTGGACGATCTCGTCGGTGCCCTCCTGCCTGCCTTCGAGGAGGAGGGCAAGTCGTACCTCACCATCGCGCTGGGCTGTACCGGGGGCCGGCACCGTTCGGTGGCCCTGGCCGAGGACCTGGGCAACCGGTTACGGGCGCGCGGGGCGGAGCCCATCGTGATCCACCGGGACATCGACCGATGAGAAGCCGATGAGGAAGGGACCGGGGCCCCGTGTCGTGGCGGTCGGGGGCGGCCACGGACTGGCCGCCACCTTGCGGGCGCTGCGCCTCTACGCGGGCGAGATCACCGCCGTGGTGTCGGTGGCCGACGACGGGGGCTCGTCGGGTCGGTTGCGCCGGCAGCTCGACATCATGCCCCCCGGGGACCTCCGCAAGTGCCTGGTGGCGCTGTCGGAGGAGGACTCGGCTCTGGCGGCCGCCTTCGAGCAGCGCTTCGAAGCCGAGGAGCTGGTGGGCCATGCCCTGGGCAACCTGGTCATCGCCGGGTTGATGGGGGCGTTGGGTGATCCGCAGAAGGGCCTCGACGAAGCCGCCCGGCTGCTCGGGGCGGTGGGGCGGGTGGTGCCGGCGGCCTCGGAGCCGGTCGTGCTCAAGGCCGAGGCCGGTGCGGGGGAGGTCGAAGGGCAGACCGAGGTCATGCGCAGCTCGGACATCCGACGGGTGTCGTTGGTGCCCGCCGATCCCCAGCCGTCCCCGGTGGCATTGCACGCCCTGGCCCACGCCGCCCAGGTCGTGATCGGCCCCGGCTCGTTGTTCACGAGCGTCTTGGCGGCCGTGGCGGTCCCGGGACTGGCCGAGGCCATCCGGAGCTCTCCGGGGAGACGGGTCTACGTGGCCAACTTGGGCCCCGAGGGCAAAGAGACGGCCGGCTTCGACATCGCCGATCACGTGGCCGCGCTCGCCGCGCACGGGGTCGAGGTCGATGTGGTGCTCGCAGACCCCGCTGCCATCGCCCTCGGCGAGCTCGACGTCGAGGTCGTGCAAGCCCCGCTGGCCAAGGCCAACGGGCGGGCGCACGATCCGACGAGACTGGCGGTCGCCCTGGGCCGTCTGGTCGGATAGGGCCTGATGACGGTACGGGTGGGGATCAACGGGTTCGGGCGGATCGGCCGGAATTTCCTGCGCGCCGTGCGGGCCCAGGGCGCCGATGTCGAGGTCGTGGCCCTCAACGACCTCACCGACGCGGCCACCAACGCCCATCTCCTCCGCTACGACACCACCCACGGCCGGTTCGGCGCCGAGGTCGTGGCCGAGAACGACGCCATCGTGGTGGCGGGCCGACGGGTCGCCGTCCTGGCCGAGCGCGACCCCAAGGCCTTGCCCTGGGGTGAGCTCGGGGTCCAGGTGGTGGTGGAGTCGACGGGCCGGTTCACGTCTCGTAGTGGTGCCGCCGCCCATCTCGAGGGCGGGGCCGAGCGGGTGGTCATCTCCGGACCGTCGAAGGACGCCGATGCCACCTTCGTGATGGGCGTCAACGATGATGCCTTTGACCCCGCCCACCATGTGGTGGTCTCGAACGCGTCGTGCACGACCAACTGCTTCGTGCCGATGGTCAAGGTCCTCGACGACGCCTTCGGGGTCCGCAACGGGTTCATGACCACGGTGCACGCCTACACCAACGACCAGAACCTGCTCGACCTGCCCCACGCCGATCTGCGCCGGGCCCGGGCCGCGGCCCAGAACATCGTGCCGGCGTCGTCGGGGGCCGCCAGCGCCACCGGGCTCGTCCTTCCGGCCATGCAGGGACGGCTCGACGGAGCCGCGCTGCGGGTGCCGGTGGTGGACGGGTCCATCACCGACTTCACCGCCGTGGTGCCGCGCGCCGTCACGGTCGACGACGTGAACGGGGCCTTCCGAGCCGCGGCGTCGAGCGGTCCAATGGCCGGGGTGCTCGAGTACACCGAGGACCCCATCGTGTCGTCGGACATCGTGGGCAGCCCCGCCTCGTGCACGTTCGACGCCGGGCTCACCATGGTCATGGCGGTGGACGCCGAGACCTCGCTCGTCAAGGTGCAAGGCTGGTACGACAACGAGTGGGGCTACTCCAACCGGCTCGTCGACCTCGTTCTGTTGTTGGGCTCAGCCGGCCCCCCGCCGTCCTGAGCGCGGCCCCGGCGGGCAGAGCCACAGCGATGTCGAAGGAGACGGCGTCGGTCGTGGCGCGGCCCGATCAGGGCCCGCTGGCGGACCTGCCTCTGCTCGAGGACCTCCCCGATGTGCGGGGGCGTCGCGTGCTCGTCCGGGTCGACTACAACGTCCCCCTGGGCCACGGTCCCGACGGGGAGGTCGTGGTCGAGGACGACTTCCGCATCCGGGCCTCGCTTCCCACTTTGTCGTGGCTGACCCGACGGGGAGCCGAGGTGACGGTGTGCACGCATCTGGGTCGACCCAAGGGGTCGCCCGACCCCCGCTACGCGGTGGGCCCGTTGCAGGACCGGCTCGCCGAGCTCGCTCCGGGGGTGAGGGTGCTCGAGAACCTCCGGTTCGACCCGGGCGAGGAGGCCAACGACTGTGGCTTCGTGGGTCGGCTGGTGGAGGGCTTCGACGCCTATGTCAACGACGCCTTCGGAGCCTCGCACCGGGCCCACGGCTCGATCGTGGGACCGCCCACCGTGCTCCCCTCGGCGGCGGGGATCCTGCTGGCGCGCGAGGTCGGGACCCTCGGAGGACTGCTCGTGGACCCGGTGCGGCCGTTCGTGGCCGTGGTGGGCGGAGCCAAGGTCGGTGAGAAGCTCGGGGTCCTGCGGGCTCTGCTGGGCATGGTCGACCGACTCGTCGTGGGCGGGGGTATGGCCTTCACCTTCCTCGCCGCCCAGGGCCACAACGTCGGCGCCTCGCTGCTCGACGCCGGGCGCATCGACAGCTGCGCCAAGCTCTTGGAAGAGGCCGGTGACCGGATCATGTTGCCCACCGACGTCGTGGTCCTCGGCCCCGGCGGCACGGTCGGGGCGGGTGGGCGCGGCAACGGCGAGATCCGGATGGTCGGCGCGGAGGTCCCCCGGGGCTGGCGTGGCCTCGATGTCGGGCCCGAGAGTGCGGGGGCCTTTGCAGAAGAGATCGTGGCGGCCCGGACGGTGTTCTGGAACGGGCCCATGGGGGTCTTCGAGGACGAGCGATTCGCAGCCGGGACCGCCACGGTGGCCATGGCCGTGGCGGAGTCGAAAGGGTTCAGCATCGTGGGTGGAGGCGACTCGGTCTCCGCCCTCGACCATCTGGGCCTGGCCGACCGGGTGAGCTTCGTCTCCACCGGGGGCGGGGCGTCACTCGAGTTGCTCGAGCACGGTGACCTGCCCGGGCTCGAGGCGCTGCGCCACGCATCCAACGCCCCGACGACAGGAGCCTGATGTCCAAGACAACCGGTACGGGCGCGGCGCGCCGCCGTCCGCTCGTGAGCGGGAACTGGAAGATGCACCACGATCACCTGCAGTCGATCCGTACCGTCCAGGACCTGGCGTTGCGGCTGGGTGCTGCGGATGTGGCCTCGATCGACGTGTCGGTGCACCCTGCATTCACGAGCCTGCGCTCGGTGCAGACCGTCATCGAGGACCGCGCCATCCCCGTGGCGTTGGGCGCGCAGCACTGCTACCACGAGGATCAGGGTGCGTTCACCGGGGAGGTGGCTCCTCCCATGCTGGCCCGACTGGGCGTGTCGTTCGTGATCGTGGGCCATTCCGAACGTCGGCAGTTCTTCGGCCAGACCGACGAGGTGGTGGCGGCGACGCTCCGAGCCGTGATCCGTCACGGTATGACGCCGATCGTGTGTGTCGGCGAGACCGAGGAGGAACGCGAGGACAGCGAGACCGAGGCCCGCCTGACCTCGCAGACGACCGCCGCGCTCAAGGGGCTCCCGGGCGATCAGGTGGCCGGGCTCGTGATCGCCTATGAGCCCATCTGGGCCATCGGCACGGGCCGGACTGCCACCGCCGATGACGCCGAGTCCGCCTGTGCGCACATCCGGGGGGTGGTGGGCGAGGTGGCCGGGGTCGAGGCGGGCCGGGCCGTCCGGATCCAGTACGGGGGTTCGGTACGCCCCGAGAATGCCGCTGAGCTGCTCGGACAGCCCGACGTGGACGGCGCCCTGGTGGGAGGGGCCAGCCTTGACGCCGCCACCTTCGCGGCGATTGTCCAGGCCGCGGGTGCGGTGGCGCCCGCCGGTCGGTGAGGGCCGACGGCCGAGGCCAGATGACCCTTTGGTAGCGTTGCCCGGTCCGGACCGCCCGAGGAGGACGTCGTGCTGACCATCGCCATCGTGGTGCTGCACCTCATGGTGTCGTTCGCCCTCATCTTCCTGATCCTCATGCACTCGGGGAAGGGCGGTGGCCTGTCGGACATGTTCGGTGGCTCGGTGGGGCAGGCGGCAGCCGGCTCGACCGTGGTCGAGAAGAACCTCGACCGCATCACGATCACCGTGGCGATCATCTTCACCTTCACCACTGTGACCTTGGCCCTGCGCCTGCAGTGACCGCCGGCCACGCCGGCGCTGCGCGACGTACCCCGGCGCCGGTGACCGGTCGCTCCGGGCCGTCTCGGGCGATGGGCCTTCGATTCCCCTGGGCTGTGACCGCCACGGTCGTGATCTGTGTCGTGGCGGCGGCGTGCGGATCCGTCTCGGGCTCGGGCGCCGGTGCGGCCGCGTCCAAGACCGCCGCGACTTCCCACCGTGCCCCGTTGTTGGTCCCGAGCAAGGGGGGCACCGTCACGGTTGCGCTCGACCAGGTTCCGACCACGCTCAACGACCACACCGCGGTGGGTGACACCCCGGCGGGGCGGATGCTCGGGAGCGCCATCTGGGCCCAGGTGTTCCGGGTGGGGCCCGACCTCACGCCCCAGCTCGACACCAACGTGGTCGACAGCGCCGAGGTCATCAGCCTCGCTCCCCAGACCGTCGTGTACCAGATCAACCCCCGGGCGGTGTGGTCGGACGGGACACCCATCAGTGTCGACGACTTCACCTATGCATGGCAGTCCCAGAAAGGCGGTGCCGTCGACGTCGATGGCACGCCGGACTCGGTGGCGTCGACCCTCGGATACCGCGACATCGCATCACTCACGGGCTCGAACAACGGGAGAACCGTGACCGTCGTGTTCCGGACACCCTTCGCCGACTGGCCCTCGTTGTTCGACGACCTCCTGCCCGCCCACGTCGCCGAGCAGGTGGGGTGGAATCACGGCTTCGACCATTTCGTCGCCGGGGTCTTCGTGTCGGGGGGGCCCTACGAGGTGCAGTCCTACCAACCCGGCTCCGAGGTAGTCCTCCAGCGCAACCCCCGTTGGTGGGGGAGCCCGTCGAGTCTCGACAGGATCTCGGTGCGGAGCATGGGTGCGAAGGGGGCGATGACCTCGGCGTTGGGTCAGGGCCAGGTCCAGGTCGCCTACCCCAGTCGGTTCGACCAGTCGTTTCTGGCCCAGGCCTCTTCGTCGCCGGTCCTCCAGAGCCAGGCGTCGCTGGGCACGCGCATGCTCCAGCTCGAATTCAACGTCCGACACGCGCCGTTGAACGTGGTCTCGGTGCGCGAGGGGATCGCCCACGCTGTCGATCGAGCCGGGATCGTCCAGAGCATTGGTCAGCCCGAGGACCATTCGGTCTGGGAGGACAATCACCACCTCATCCCCAACGGTGAGCCTGGGTATGCCGACGACTCCACCGGCTACGCCACCGCTGACCTCGTCGCTTCGGCGCACCTGCTCCAACAGAGCGGATTCTCGCTGGATGGACACGGGACGTGGATCGCGCATGGCAAGCCCGTGAGCCTCGACATCGTGTGGGCGGCCGACGACCCGTGGTCCGCGGCGGCAGGGCCGATCGTGGCCGCGCAGCTCGTGGCGGCGGGATTCGACGTGGTCAGTACGCCGATGTCGACAGATGAGCTCGACACCTCGGCCCTTCCGACGGGGGCCTTTGACCTTGCACTGGTGCCGGTCGACGCCAGTGCGTATCCGAGTGCGCTGGGCAACGTCTTCTCGACGTCGCCGGCCATCACGGGTGGGGCATCGTCGGAGGACTGGTCGGGTTTCGACGACCCCAAGATCGACGCGCTCTTCACCCAGGCCGTCCAGGAGCTGGCACCACCCCAGGCGCATGCCATCTACCAGCAGATCGACCAGGCGTTGTGGACCGCCATGCCTACCCTGCCGCTCTTCGCGGAGCCGACATTGCTCGTGTGGTCGTCGTCGTTGTCGGGGGTCACCGACGATCCCGGTGGGCTCGGCCCGCTGTGGAGCCTGCGGCAGTGGGCCCTTCAATCCGCGGCTCGGACCGATGGCGCCAAGACCCAGCACTCGGCGATCGGACCGTCGCGACGCTCGCGCTAAAGTGCTCGATGCGCTGAAGACGGCGCACACTCGTCGGAGTGGCGGAATAGGCAGACGCGCTAGCTTGAGGGGCTAGTGCCCGAAAGGGCGTAGGGGTTCAAGTCCCCTCTCCGACACGTCCGTTTGCACACCGATTCGTTGGTCGTGCTTCGGCTCGCACAATGCGTTGTACGTGGTCGTACGAGACGCTCACGCCGAGCTCGGCATAGACCTCGGCCTTCAACTTCGGGTCGGCTGTGGCGAGCACTGAGGCGATGTCGTGCAACGCCAGCACGAGGGTGCGCACCTGCTCTTTCGTCATTTGCTCGCCCGGTACCGCTTCGCCGAGGTCGATCTCGGCCCGGAGCCGCTCACCCTGCACCTCGGCCATCCACCCCGCCACGATGGTGGCGTCGGCACCGGCGTCGAGGGCCGCCCGGTACTTGGCCAGCCTTGAGTCGCAGTCAGCGACTTTTCGCCGTGCTGCCTCCATGCGGGCCTCTGCCGCTTCGTCGACGTCGCCCGCCATGGCGAGAGCTTCGCACGTGGCGTCGAGGTTCGCGGGATCGAAAAGCTCGGCCAGCCACGCGTCGAGCTTGGGCACGACAGCGTCTTCGCGGAGATAGACCGTCTTCGGGTGGTCGACCTTGTTGGCGAGCGCGTACTCCGCGGCGTACCGGCACCGGTAGTGGGCAGAGTCGTGGTTCCAGTGTCCTTGCATCCGTCGATCACACAGGGTGCAGCGGACCCGGCCCGCCAGCACGTAGGTGCGGTTGGTCCGATGTCCCTTGCGGGCAACGGGTCGGTGCGCACCCGCCGAGAGTTGGGTCTGCACCGCGGCGAAGTCCTCGGAGCTCACGAGCGCCTCATGAGCGGGCTTGGCGGACCACACCCATGCGCTCGGGTCGTTCCACACTTGCTTGGTCTGATGCCCCGCACCCACGTCCTCGACGTCGAGGAGCTCCTCGACTCGTGGCGCTCGGTTCCAGACCTGGCGGCCCGTGTAGCGGGGGTTCGTGAGGATGGCCCGCACAGCTGACTTCGACCAGGCGCGGCCGTCGCGGTGTCGGTTGCGCTCGGGATCGTGCGCGCTGGGGGAGGGGATGCCATCTCGGGTGAGTCCCTCGGCCACCGCGTAGAGCCCGGAGCCGCCGAGGTAGTCGGCGAAGATCCGAGCGACGATTGGCGCCGCAGTCGGATCGACCTCGAGGCGGTGCAGCCGAGCACCCATGGCGGCCTTCCCCGGGTTCGGGTGCGAACCTGCGTCGGCGAGTCGGTATCCATAGGGCGGGCGGCCACCGAGGAACCGGCCCTCGTGCTGTGCCTGGGCACTCATGGCTGACCGCACCCGCACCTTGATCCGGTTGCGCTCCCCCTTGGACATTCCGCCGTAGAGGTTCATGACGAGGTCGTGCGCGTCACTGCCGGGGTCCACCCTGCCGCCGACTTCGGGCACCCACAACTCGACGCCGTAGTGCGTGAACACGGGGAAGGTGAGTGCGAATTGGTTGCCGCTGAAGGCGCGGGCAGGTTCGCCGATGACAATCGCGTCGAAGCCACGCGCCGGATTCTTGAGCGCCTCGAGGAGTGCGGTGGCCTCGGGTCGGCGCTTCCACGGCAGGGACCGGCTCTGACCGATGTCGAAGTATTCGGCACGAATGACGCCGCCGTGGGGGTCGATCAGACCTTGGGCCCGTGAGACCTGCCATTGCTTCGAGCTCGTCGGGTCCTGCTGATCCTCGGTGCTCACCCGGCCGTAGAACGCGAACCTCGTGGTCACTTCGTCACCGATCCCTTCTGTCGTCTCTTGGCGTTGCGCAGGACCGTTTGGCCGTGGTCCGTGAGGAATCCGCCTCCGAGCCCGCGGCCCCGGGGCATGTAGAGCCCGCGGGCCTTGGCCTTTGTGCCGAGGTCGCGCACCTGATCACGAGTGATGCCCGTCTGATCTGCCACCGCAGATATCGGGGCGTGGGTGGTCTTCTTCGACATGGTCGCCTGGTGGATCAGCCGAGCCCATTCCGCGTAGTAGAGGTCGTCTCGACCATTGCGCCCAGGGTTTGGCGAAGCGACCATTTCGGAGTACAGAGCCCGGCGCTCCCTCGCCGATGAGCTTGTGGCCTTCAGCAGGGCATGGCTCTGTAGCCCTTCAAGGAGGTCACCGAGTCGCACCTCCTCCAGCAGCGCTTTTGTTACTCCATCAACGCAGTCCGTCGGGAGCTCGGGAAGGGGTGGTGCATTGGGAGCGGTAAGCGCCTGCATGAACTGGGCCGAGTTCGGCTGCAGCCAGACTCGGATCAGGACGAGGCGTCCGTCCTTCAGGAGGTACTGACCACATACGCGCCAGCCGGAGAGCACGGGGTGCGTGACCTCGCACTGAAAGAGTCCACGCTCTTCGTCGTGGAAGCTGACCCCCTGGGCGGGGGACTTCCTCAAGCGGGCCATAGCGCGATCAAGGTCCGGCACGGCCCCACGGTACCGGCGTGTCACCAAACCGTCAACAGTAGAACGATCCATCAACACTCGGGTCCTAGCCACTCCACCAACACGGGACCATCATGTTGGTGTGAGCGTTACCGAAGTGGCACTAGCCCGAATGCTGTTGAGGACCGGCGGTGCCCGAGCTCTCCGCGAGAGCCTTGGGCTGTCCCAGGCGACCGTGGCGGAGAGTGTGCCTTGCACGCGCCAGGCCTACTCCCGGTGGGAGACAGGGGAGAGGGTCCCGTCCCCGACGCAGGCTCGCCGGGTCGCTCGCGTGCTCAGCGAAATGGGGGAGCTGGCAGAGATGGTCGGCCAGTGACCGTGCCCGACCAGGCCCCGGTGGACGTGCAGGTCCCACCCCCACCCGCGGCTGCCCTGCTCACTCCAAAGGCCGCGAGGGCCCTTTTGCGCATCCTGCAAGAGGCGCTCGCTAGCACTCGCGGAAGATCAGCGGCATGACGACCCTGATCGACCTTTCACCGTCCGACCTGCGCCACTTGGCCGCCGCGATCGACGGCATGGATCCGGCCCACCAGCCGCGCCGTCGTCTGACCCAGGAGGCAGCGGGCGAGCTCGCTGAGATGCTCGTCGCCGGCAAGGTCCCGACCATCGGCTGGTGGCGGAAGCATCCACGTCCATGTGGCGAATCGTGACCAAGCCACGCACCATCGGTCAGGCGCTGACGAAGGTGGGGGAGGTCCTCTACGTCCTCCCCTCGGTGCCCGCCGACGCACCCGACGAGCTAAAGGACGCCATCGCACTCCGCAACGCCGCCACCGTGGCCGGGCGCTGCTCCTGCGGCGCCGTGATCGCCGAGGCTGGCGACACCGCTCAGCTCATGCACGAGCCGGGGTGCGTGGCGTCCGACGATGCGATTGCCGAGATCCTCGCTCGACACGAGACAGGGGGCTGATCCGGTGGATATGCGTGACGGATCGGAATATCTCGGGCCCGACGACGGCGCCGATCTGGGCATGGTGCCGATCGACTGGGCCGCCTTCTGGTGCGAGGAGCTCCCACCCGAGGACTACGTGCTCGAGCCCCTCGTCGCCGCCGGTCGCCAGACGGCCATCTACTCGGTGGCGAAGTCCGGCAAGTCGCTGCTCGCTCTCGACATGGCTGCCGCCGCAGCGTGCGGGCGTTCGATCCTTGGCCAGCCCGCCCAGGAGCCCGTCGAGGTGATGTACGTCGACCTCGAGATGACCATGGCCGACCTGCGCGAGCGGTTGTCGGACCTGGGGTACGGCCCCGACGACGACCTGAGCCTCCTGCACTACTACCAACTCCCGACCATGCCGCCGCTCGACAGTGAGCTCGGGGGAGAACTCCTCGTCAGCATCGCCCTGGTACATGGCGCCAAGGTCGTTGTGATCGACACCATGGCCCGGGCCGTGAGCGGTGCAGAGAACGACAGTGACACCTACCGGAGCTTCTACGCCCACACCGGGCGCCGGCTCAAGGCGGCGGGGATCGCACTGCTGCGCCTCGACCACATGGGCAAGGACCCCACCCAGGGCCAGCGCGGATCCTCGGCCAAGGTCGACGACGTCGACGTGGTGTTCAGGATGTCGGTCGACGGGAACCGCATCACCCTGCACCGCACCCACAGCCGCATCCCCTGGGTGCCACAAGAGGTCGTGATCGAACGTCACGAGGACCCGGTACTGCGCCACGTCTGGGACGCAGACTCGGTACCCGCCGGGACTCACGAGGTTGCCCTGCTGCTCGACGACCTCGAAGTGCCCGTCGACTCCCAGACGATGACAGCGGTCCGGACGCTCAAGGCAGCCGGGAAGGGCCGTCGCAAAGCCCTCGTGATCGCGGCGCAGAAGTACCGGCGGACAAGGCCATGAGAGGCCCGCGCAAAGTGTTCCCAGATTTCGGGAACACCCTGTCGCGCCGGTCTTCCGGGACCACGTCGGAACAGGTCACCATCGACACATCGAAGTCCCACGTCAGCGACCCGCGGAGTGTTCCGGGAACACTTGGGAACAGGTCTCGGAGTGCAGTGGTCCCTGTTCTCCCACCTCTAGGTGGGAACAGGGCCAGCACTGGGCCGATCTCAGCCTTTCCTGCACCAGCGAGGCGCCTTCTTGCGCCTCTTCGTTTCAAGCCTCAGAACCCCGCACGCACGTGGATCGGACGCCAAAGAGGCCCGTCTTCGCTTTGGTCGCGGTGTGCATGGTCCGTGTCGGAGGGGCGACTCGTCGGTGGGGTACCGGTGATGCCGTCATGACCGGCCGTCCGAACCGTGGAACGGGCGTGCCCAGCGACCCATCACGGGCGCACGCCAATGGATTCGACCGGCGTCACCCACCGTTCGGCGAAGGAAACGTGGTCGCTGTCCGCCACGGTGCCAACTCACCCAGGGCCATCGCCGTCAGGGCGGCCGAAGTGCATGAGGAGCTCCTCGAGGTGGCCCCATGGCTGGACCGGACCGAGTTTCTGCCGGCGGTCCATCGCTACCTGCAGGCGGCCGCCTACGAGCAACTCCTGATCGACTACGTGAACGAGCGAGGCGTCGGGAACGTAGCGCCACGGGTCCTCGAGCAGAAGAACGCCGCCACCAACACCGCCTCGAAGCTGGCGAAGGACCTCGGACTCGATCCCATCGGCCATGCCCGGCTCCGTGCCGTGGCCGGCGCCGCCGAGGTGACCGCTCTCACCCTCGCTGACCTCGAGCTCGAAGGCCGACGAATCCGAGAGCGGCGGGAGCTCACCACAAACGCTTCGAGCGCGAGTGAAGGAGCTCCGTCGTGAGCACCCGCCTCGTCTCCCCAAGATCTGGCCCACCTGTCCGGTCGACGCTCTCGTCAGGCGGCGTCTTCTTCATTAATCGCAAGGATGAGTTAGCGGCAATCGACACAGCCGGCGCCGCAGTACGGGCTCACACCAGTTGCAAACGGGATGGCGCTGCGACCTCCGATCCGACTACGAGGCGCAACTACATCTTTGGGCATTCAAGCGACCCTGATCGAGAGATCAGTATTGCACTTCTCTTCGCTGTGATCGCAGGGAAGCCGGCTGCGAGTTAGTTCCGGATCGTCCGCCCGTTCGAGCGGTGCCGAGCCACGTAGACGGGCCGAGTGGCGAGGTACGAGGGGAAGAAGATGATCCAGAAGACGAGGCAGAAGACGAACCATTGGCCCGGAGTGGCGTCGAGCGCTTTTCCCGGGCGGATGCCGCGGCGCACGCCGAGGTTCCGAGCATCAGCGTAGACCCAGACGCTCGTGCCGATCACTAGCAAAAGCACCAAGGCGCCAGCCGGGCTCTTCTTGAACAGGCCGAAGGCCGTGAGCACGAGAACAATCGTCACCAGGAGGACCCCGACGTTCGCGCCCGAGATCGATGTGGATAACGGGGTGGTCGAAGCCCCTGCAGCGCCACGAGTGTGATCCGATGGTGCCGGTGCGGGCAGCGACGGTGGGGGTGGAGGAGCACCAGGGACGACTTCGGCGGGTGGTTTGGCTCCGAGTGGCGCGAGGTGGGCGGCATACCAAACGCCGTCGGAGGCAAGCCACTGCCAATCACCGGCCGGCCCGCGCTGCCACTGCACTGTGGTCTTCGGTGCTGGGACAGGAATCTTGAGATCGGGAGGCACCTGGCTCGGCTGTTGCCAGAGGCCATCGGTCATACGGCGAGCCTATGCGCGGTGGATAAATGGGGGAGGAGGCTCCTAGTCCTGGATCGGGCGTCCGTTCGCTGGGCCAGCTCTCCGCCTCGGATCGCAGCGCGGAGGCTTCGATCGGCATATGACCTACGACGGACAGATGCCCCCGGCGACCGCGTGAACGGCCGACGAAGGAATCCTCCGCCGAGCCGAGGAGAGGGCCGCCGATCTGTGTCGTCAGGCCGATGGGCTCGACGAGATGGTTCGGTAGTGGCGCACCCCGGAGGACGAAAGGCCCCAGCCGCCGTGGTGGGGGAGACCGTGACCACCTCCCACGAGGAAGTGAGTCGGACACCCGGGGCGCAGACTGCCTGAGTGACCCACGTCGCCAACGTCGCCTGGCCCAGCCCCGGGGAGTGCTTCCGGATGGTCAGGGACCTTCGTCAACCCTCGTGGCGCACGCTGGGCGGTAGAGGCGTGTGACGAGCACGTGGGCGATGTCCACCAGCCACGTAGAGAGCATCGCCGCTAGTCGATGAGTTGCGTTTGGTCAGCAGCCGGTGGGTCCAGCCAGAGGCCCTCGGGCTCTGTCCATGTGGCTGGCCCGGCGCCCTCATCTCGGGACGCCAATTGTGCCAATGCGTCGATCGCACGCTTGAGCACGTCAGTGTCGTGCGTTTCGAGATGGCCGTGGATCGTCCTGTTCTCTTCTTCGATTGTGAGATGGAAGATCGTTGGTTTGTCGAGCCGCAGGAATCGTCGAAGTGCGGCGAACAAGAAGTTGCCCCCCGCTCCGAGGACAATGGGCTCTCCGTAATTCTTCCAGGCGAGCCAAAGGTCCACGACCGCCCGCGGGTCATGGGCGAACTCGAATCGACGGCCGACCGAAACTGGGCCAAGCGACCGCAATTCTTCTGCAGCCGCCAAGATCTCCTCGTCTGTCCAATGGCCCCTATCCGCAGCCAGATTCAACGACAAGGCATCGTCCGGTGATTGCGACGATAGCTCACCGAGCGGTTCCGAGCCTGAGAAAGACATGCCGCCGGGTGCCCCTGCTGCCGCTAGTTCGGCCTGATGCTGAGCCCACTCATCGGCATCGACGTCAGCAAGGGCCCAAACCTCGCGTACGCCGTCGCCTCGCTGCCTTACACCAGCGTCCAAGATTTGGAAGGCGGATGGTCGACGGATGTCGTGCTGCCAGAGCGATCGCATTGTTCCTGTACGGAGCCCCTCCGCAAGGTCCTTGAGCACTTGCTCGCCAAGCTGGACCATTTCGCCGTAAGCCTCAAAGGGTGCTGACGTAGCGACGATCATCTCGACCCGTTCGGTTGGCATCTGCTTGCTGGCTAGCCTTCGTGCTCGAGCCTATAGACCGCGTCGCGGCACGCTTCGCACTTGGCCATCGCGTTCGGCGGCCAGGGCTCGCCCAGCGGCTCTGTCCATCGGAAGCCACCCAGGGCGAGTGGCTCCGGTGTCCCATCGTCGGAGATGAGGACGGCGTGGTACCACTTGACGCCTCGCTGCGGCGGACGGCGGGTGAGTGTTCCAGTGGGTGCTTGGCTTTGGTAGTCGCCCATCTCGGCGACGGTCAGAATGTTCACGTTAGGCCACCTCTCTTGCCCGCCACGGTAGCGTTGTCACCGTGACCGACGAGCCGCTCGATCCGCCACACCTCCCCCTGCCTACTGAGACCCTGATTCAAGAGTCAGGGTCTGACGCTCAACTGCTCTGGCTCGATGGGCTCCTCCCGCTGCCGATCGGCTCCCGAATCAATCTCGACAACCTCAGAGGCCTGCCGCAGGTCCCCTTGGACTCCGAGCGATTCCCCAACGGCAGGGCCGACGCAGTGGTGGTCGGCGTCCGGCTCTGGGGGACCCAGGGAAATGGTCGGGTTCTCGTGTTGGAAGTGGAACTGACGGAGGCGGGCGGTGTCGGAGGATGGATGATCGATCGCTAAGCCGCCCACTCCGTGGCCCAGCCGGTCGGTGTGCTTATGGGGGTAATCCCCTCTCCGACACCGAGTTGTCGTGATCGTCAGCGATGGAGAGTCACGAGGCTTTGGAGCGGTACTCCTCTACGGCGTCGATCGGGACGTGAGCAATGCCGTCCACCATGACATAGCGGATCTTTCGTTCATACACGAGGCGGAGTAGTTCCTTTGTGGGAATACCCAACCTCCGAGCCGCCTGCGCCGCCCGGAGCGGCTGCTCTTCAACCATCGTCGCCTCCCGGTTCGTCGAAGCCCAGTCTACGGCTGAGAAGCTGGATCTGATGCTGCGCCGCCTCGGCCAGGTGGTCGGTCGTGATCAGGGCGTCACGGGCCTCTTCAAGAGCGGCGAGCAGGTCAAGTGCCTCCTCGAGTCGGTATTGGACCACTGCCGGCGGTTCACGATCAGACGGATCCTCCACGACCCCAGCCTGTCACGGGGTTGTATCAGTTTCTTGCCAGGACTCAAGCCCGCGAGTGACCGTAGGTACGAGAACGTGCACTTCGGTTCTCCGACACGTTCTGTTGTACACGAGTTGGTCCCGCGCTCACCAGCGTCTCGGTGCTCCGGGTCGTATGTGGGTTCGACGCCAAGCTCGGCGTACACCTCGGTTTTGAACTTGCGGTTCGCCGTCTTCAATATTGCCGCGATATCACGAAGGCTCTGGACTAGCGCTCGAGTCTGTGACTTCGTAAGCTTCTTGACTGGGACTGTTGCGATGTCATCGACCTCGTCGTCGCGCAGTTAGATATGGCGTTTGAGTCGCCCTCTGACCTGGGGGAATCTATCGACAACCTCGCGGAGTCTGATGCATCCGCCGAGCGCCTCCAGGGAGTACCTCATCCAGAGCTCCTGGACCGAGGGGCGAGGTGACAGATGGCCTCTGTGGTTCGTGGTGGTCATGATCATGCTGCCTGCTCTGTCTGAAGCTGTCGAGTACGACGTTCGGAGTCCTGCCCCGCATGTAGTCCCCATGGTTCTTGCGGCGGTGGTCGTAGTGCACGAGCCAGGCGTCAGGTTGGGCCTGGAGCTGGCGGATCGAGGTGAAGCGCCGGTGGTGGAAGGCCGGTCACCAGCACTCCTGAAGAATCGTGCCGTGGAAGCGCTCGCACACCGAGTTGTGGTTGGGGGACCGCGGTTGGATGCGCACATGGGTCAGGCTCTTCGCCGTCAGGTGGGCCCGGAAGCCCTTCGCTACGTACTCGGGACCGTCATCGCTGAGCACGGCTCTGACCCGCACGCCGAGGCGCCGGTAGTGCCTCAGCACCTGGCCGATGAAACGCATGGTGTGGGTGCCGTGCACCGGTCCGAGCACGATGGCCACAAGGGCTCACCGGGTGAAGACGTCGATGGCGGTGAGTACAGCCACAGTTGCGGACACGACGACGCAGGCCATCCGGTGCTCGCCTACGATGTGGACACCAGGCGGGAGGGGCATTGATTACAAAGGAGCAGGCGACGGATTCGCTTCCGGGCGCATCGGCTGGTCTTCGATTCGCTGCTTGCGGTGCACTGACGGCAATACTCCGCGTTCAATCTGTCGATGGGACGGTGCTGGGGGTGTCCAACGGGCGCAATCTCTACGCATTTAACGAGGTTCGTGCACGTGCCCTCGTCAACCTAATCCAGGTTCCACAGTCCGACAAGGTTTGCTACTTTGATATTGCAGTGTGGTCGGGTTGGTATCCCGTCCATTTACTTTGGGTGGGGACTGCAAAACAGAATCACTTAACAGTGTTCCAATCAGAGGTCGAACGCCAGTACAGAACCGAGGGTCTACCCGTTCTTTCTCAGTGTAATCAAGGCTGACACCGTTAGCGATATGTGCCGTCTATGGCGGGAGAGGCATTGACAAATACGGAACAGGTGGCGACGTCGCTGCCTGATATTGCGCGCGGTCATGGGAGCCGAGGTTCACGAATAGGAGTAGTGGTTGCGGCGGTAATTCCAGCAGCGCTCTACCTGCTCTACGTGTATCACTACGCGGTCAATGTTCCATTTATTGATGACTGGTCAACCGTGCCCATCGTCGCGGCAGCCATCCACGGACACATCGAGTTAGGTGCTCTGTGGGCGCAGTGGACCGACTCCCGAGAGGTGACGGGAAGGCTGGTCTACATGGCTTTTGGGATCTTCGATCACCTGAACGAACGGGGCGTCATATTGTTCAGCGCGCTCACGTTCACCGCGACCTATGTGTTGGTACTGGTTCTCTTTCGTTCGTACATTGGCCGAAGACTTACGCCGCTGCCGGTGTTCGTGATCGGGATCGTATGGTTTAGCTTAGTTGACTTTTCAAATGCACTTTGGGCCTTTCAGCTATCTTGGTACTTTACCGTCACCTTCACAGTCAGCGCGATCTACCTTCTGATCAACCACCGACGGTTCTCCTTTGTCATTGCACTCGTGGCAGCGTTAGCGGCGTCGCTGTCATTCATCCAAGGATTTGCCGTCTGGCCAATCGGGCTGATCTGTCTACTCTGGCAATCCAAGAGGAACAAGATGGAGGTGGCCACATGGACGATTCTTGGAGTCGTGACGGCGATCGTCTATTTCCATGGCTATAGGTTGCTCAACTACGGGTGCGCGGCAAATCAAGACGGTTGCTCAATAGTGTACACACTGACTCACCTCAACCAGTTGGTCGGGTACGACGTCATGCTTGCCGGGAACGTCATCCCTTTGTCAACGACAGGTATCGAGTCGCATCTGTGGGTGCACGGCGTGCAAGGAGCAGCCATTTTCTTGACGTCCGCCTTCGTCATGGTACAGACATATCGCGAGCGACGCGCCCAATCCAACCCGTTGCCGCTACTACTCATAGTCTTCGCTCTGTTGGTTGACTTCATTATTGCCATGGGTCGCTTTGGAGAGGGACTTCGGTATGCGGTGGCCGTTACAAACAGTCGCTACACGATGCCGAATCTCCTTTTGCTCGTTGCCATCGTGATCTACGTTTGGGCTCATCTACCAAAGTTGCACATGGCCGATGGTCTTCGTCTGATTGGATGTGCTGCACTGATCGCGCTCTTCGTTGTTCAGGGCGTTGCTGGAACGATGGAAGGACTTTCGCAGAGCTTCTCAGAACGTCAAGAAGCCGCTGCTCGCATCGTCGTCAACCTGGACCGGGTTCCGCCGTCCGAGAAGCCCTGCTACGTCGATTATGCCGTTTCCTCGGGCTGGTCAAAATTCGTCCTCCCGTGGATCGAACTTGCCAGGCGGGAACATCTGAGCGTCTTCCAGCCGGAGAGCAAACGTCGTTACAGAGCCGAGGGGTTGCCTCTCTTGTCCTCTTCAGAAGAGCGACTGCGAAGCCTGACCGCGTGCAATAAGCGATAGCTCAGTACGGCCTTGCCCGTCGGGAGCACACCCGGCAGGTGGTATGGGGCGGGTACTCGGTCAACATGGAGGTGTTGTAAGGGTCATTACAACCGTGCCTCCTGCGGGACCAACCTGCTCAAGACCAGCCGTAACACCCCAAGGGTGTGTCGGACGGTGTCGAGTTGCGGCACCCAATCGCGCCTCCTACGCCTTTGCCAACCTCCAGAGGGGGAGTTGACAAGCTGCTCCGGATGGCCTCTATTGGCTTCATGCGAGGTCTCATGATCTGGGCCCGGTACTTCTTCACAGAACCGGCCTTCGAGACCCTCGAGGATCGACGGTCCGGCCTTGCCGAAGGGTTCGAGGCCGCTTCTGTTCGCATCCCAGCCGCACTTCGGTGACAAAGCATGCCTCGCCCGCTCCACGTACGAAACTTCAATGGTGGCCGCGGTCATGGCGACCCGGTAAGAATCGGGAAGGTGATTACGTCCTAAATGAAAGGCCCAGGATCTCGCTTGTGTTGTGGCGGGGCCGAGCCTCCTTGCTCTGTCTTCACCTCAATCCGGTGCTCCGGGAGTGGCCGAATTCCTATCGAGTCGTGATTTCGCACACTCGAGCGGGGCTGAAGGAAGTGATGACGGCGGTCGGGTAAGCGCCGGAGGCCAGATTCAGCCATCTGTCCGCCGACGTCGCGGCCACGATTACAGAGGCGGAGGCCGAGCTCGGGACCCCCGGGAACGACACTAGCAAGATTGGAACCCGCGGTTGGCCTGCAATCATCAACTCCAACGAACCCGACGCCCTCAGATCCACAGACACCGAGCGCCCGAGTCTGAGCATCGCACACGGACTTGGCCTCGAGGGGACGAACGTCAGATCGCCCGAATAGCCACGCTTGGGGGATGCGAACACTCCCAAGAGGGCGCGCTCGGATCGTAGGTCGCTCGAGGCGACCGAAGTGGGTACGGGGAACTCGTTGCGCCTGACCAGAGTTGTGAGTGTCGACATGTCCGGGACATCTTGATCAACACACTGGATGTTCGAGCATATGCTCGAAGCGAAGAACTGACCTGGAAACCTCTCTCCAATATGGATCAGATACGCCGCCGCCTGCATTTGGCTGCGTTCGTCGTTCTCGGCCAAATGCCGTTGCCAAGTGACTTGATTCTTGTGAAGCAAGACAACGTTGGCGCCGACGAGCAGTAGCAGGCCCGACATTACCAGAGGGCGCATCTCGTGGTTCCGCATCAGGAGCGAGACAAGTTGCCCGACCAGTGGCAGCAAGAGCGCCAATGCAACATAGGCATAACGGCCCGCAGGTGCCGGGCCCCCGGGGTCGTGCAGCCTTCCGAATCCTACAAACGCGTACAAAGCGAGTGTGGACGCCGCAAGGGCGGCGGGCACGTTACGCCGGACGACGGCTGCTCCGGCCAGCACGCTGACCAGCACCGCACCCACGTATTCTGACGAGTCGATGTAGCCCCCCATGCTGGCCTTCAGACCAGTCCACACGTACGACGCAAGCCCATCGAGTGTAAGATTCTTCAAATGCGTGGCACTGTTCGCAGCTTCATGGCCGACGGTCACGTACCAGATGAGAAAGACGAATGCAGGCGGTAGAACCGAGTAAGCGGCAAGCCGTGGCTTACGACTGGCCAAAGCAACGAGGCCACATGCGACCACCATCGGCACTCCGATGTCGGAGCACATGAGTGCACAGATGCCCCAAACGGCCGGAAGCCAAAGTCGGTCGTCCTCGATGGCCTGGACGGCCAGGAGGCCGAACGCGACCGAGCCAACGAATCCTATTTGGAACGCAGACGTTACGTTCAGCCAGCCGACCCCCAGCACGACAAAGGTTCCCGTCACGAGGGTTGCAGTCCAGGGTTCGACATTATGACGCAACATCAATCGCCACACGAGATGGGCGACCGCGAGATGAGCGAGGATCAAAGGCAACGCGTAAAGCCAATAGTCACGAACACCCACCAGATTGAACAGTGCGCGCCAGATCAGGATCGGGATAGTCGACCAATGTTCGTTGTGTGGGTAGAAGAGACCTTGCTTTCCAAAGCGAACGCCCCTATGAGTAAGAAAGTCCCACTCGTCCACGAAGAACCAGAGCCTCCGCGTCGCGGCCAGAAGAAATACTCCCGCGGCGACAAGCGTGAGTGCGTGGACTCGGCCAACGACCTTTGGCTCCACGCGCTGGCGTCGTAGATTACATCTTGAGGTCGGGACGGGGGGAGAGTCCGTATCTGGCATACTTAGCCCATCCTCGATCGGTGGAGTCCTATGATGCCGGCGGATCGGTATGACGTCTTGTGTCGCTTTCCCCGCCTGAGTCAGCGCAACAGGGCAAATGTAGTCCTAGGTCAGACGTTGTCGTCTCAGAGCCGAACAAACTCTCTAGAGGCATGACATATTCCGAACCATCACGGCTCCCTGCCACGGTTGACATCCAGGTGAACGGCCGAGTCATGGCAACTCAGCAAGTGTCCCCCGGACACCGGTTTCGCTCACCCTGCCCGCGGGCACGTACCTCTTGGAGACTCGCCTAGGTGGCTGGTGTCTTTCGCGGGCGGAGATGCTCGCGATTTGGTCCTGGATGGGCGAGAATTGCGCGTCTGTAATCCTCGATCGGGAGTAACCGAT
>Ga0307374_10002998_pt1 | contig 29370 bp, 25 predicted proteins | sample OX3MG_FD_202532 | JGI IMG/M metagenome (GOLD analysis project Ga0307374, IMG submission 202532) | Soil microbial communities from Risofladan, Vaasa, Finland - OX-3 | ecosystem: Environmental > Terrestrial > Soil > Coastal area > Acid sulfate soil | place: Finland: Risofladan, Vaasa | collected... | reverse complement strand
CACGATGACCCGCTTCCTCGGTCCGACTTTTTCGTCGGATGCCGTCTTGCCGGCTGTGACATCGGCCACGAACGCTTCGATGTCGCCAGCATTGATCTCGGAAGCCCGCCGGTGTCCGAGCAGAGGAACGACATGGTGCCGAAGGCGCGCTAGTGTGTAGGTCTTGGTGCGCCCCTTCATTGGCTCGCCCTGACGCTTGCCGCGCTGAATGACGCAGCCCTTCTCCTCGTAGAGGTCGATCAGGGCGCTCATCTTCATCTCGCGCCGCTTAGCCAGGATTTCTGCCGCCGGATCGTCGCCAACGGCGGCGCTGCCAAGGATTTTCTTGGCCTGCTTGCGGGCTTGGTCGGCAGTCACCGTCCCGAACCGTCCGATGGTGACCACGCGCTGCGTCGCTGTGCGGCCGCCACCGTTCGCGCGGTACTTGGCGATGAAAGTCTTCACCCCGGTCGGTTCGACCCGAAGGCCGAAGCCGGCATACTCGCTGTCCCAGATATGAAAGCGCTTGTCAGCCTTCCCTGCGGCGTCGACGACGGTTTTCGTGAGAAGGACACCCTTTCGCTTGCTCATTGCCGCCCTCAGCTACTATGATCCTAGATACCACCCAGACACCACGGCGGGCGGAAGCTGTTGGTATCTTGTAGCATGCCCCTGACGGATAAATCAAGTTAATTCAAAGAGTTGAGAGGGGTGTGGGATACTGACGGATACCCCCGGATAACCTACTAACACCTTGCCAAGGTTGGGGTCGAGGGTTCGAATCCCTTCGCCCGCTCCAAATTCACCGAAGATTTTCAAATTGTTACAGGCGACCCGAGAGGGCCGTTTCCGCTTCCAGGGCGGGCGCGGGCACCAAATGGAAGCGGAATGGAAGCGGTTGGCGGAAAGTCGGGGGATACCCCGGCGTAGCTCCAAGGTCCCCGACCCCGCGGAGACCCGATCGCCGACGCCGCCACATGGGACTTGAAATCGGCGGCTGACGCGTTCCGAATCCAGAATCGAGGGAGGAGACGAGGATGCACATGACCTGACAGGTGTTGAGCGACCGGCTTACGACCCGCTCGCCGGCTTGGTTAATGCTCTGCGACAGCCCTTGCTGAATCGCTACGGCAAGCGAGCCGTTGTTATTGGCGCTGATGCCTGCCTCCGACCCGACACTCAGGATGGTCGAGAGGATCGCCGCCTCGGGGTGCACCCGCCTCTCCAAAGCGATCATCTCAACCGCTCCGCCTCCTCATTGGAGCCGACCGCTTTCATGCCACCTCCTGCGGGGGTGAGGATGTAATCGCCGGTCGGGCCGAGACCCTTGACCGCCGACAGCTCGGCGAGCCGTCGCGCGGAGCCGCGGCCGGCGAGGACCGCGATGAGGTCGATGGTCTCGACGATCAGCGCGCGCGGGACGGTGACGACGGCTCCCTGGATGAGCTGTTCGAGGCGCGCCCATGGCCGAGCCAGCGTGCAGGGTCCCCACGCCGCCCGGATGGCCGGTGCCCCAGGCCTTCAAGAGTCGAGTGCTTCGGAGCCGCGCACCTCGGAAATGCGATCAGGACGAAGACGCAGAGCGGACCGGACGAGATCGGACAGCGAGGCGGCGCCGTCTTTTGTGCGCAACGCCACAAGGTTCGGCGCGGCGCATTGCAGTTCGCGCGTGTCCTCGACCAGCACTACCCGGTCGCTCATCTTGGCGATCTCGGGAGTAGTGCATTGGCGAGCGTGGTCTTGCCAGTCGAGGTGCCGCCGGCGACGAGAATGTTCCTGCGCTCGCGCACCGCGACGCGCAGCCGCTCCGCTTGGCCGCACGACATAATGCTGGCGTCGACATAATCTCCGAGCGTGAACACGGCGACCGCCGGTCGGCGGATGGCGAAGCATGGCGCCGCAGCCACCGGCGGCACCAAGCCCTCGAACCGCTCCCCGCTTTCCGGCAGCTCGGCCGAGACCCGCGGACTGTTCGCATGGACCTCGACGCCGACATGGTGCGCGACGAGGCGTACGATGCGCTCGGCGTCTGCTGGGGTGACGCGGCAGCCGGTATCTTCGAGGCCACCCGACAACCGGTCGATCCACAAGCGACCGTCGGGGTTAAGCATCACTTCGACGATGCCGGGATCTTCAAGATAAGCGGAGATCGCGGGGCCGAGCGCGGTACGCAGCATGCGCGCGCCGCGGGCGAAGACTTCGGACCGGAGAGAAATCGTCGTCATATGAGCCCCGCAAGACGCCTCGGACCGGAGAGAGATCGTCGTCATATGAGCCCCGCAAGACGCCTCAACTTAGAGGCGGATGTTGGCAGGGTGGATTAGGAACGACTGGAAGTGCGGGTTTGCAACAATGGCAATAGGGCCAGAGGGCTTACGGATTAAAAGACTGACGCTGAGGACAGTCGAAGTTCGAGGGCTCGTCAGCTTGCTGCCGGCGGTCAGGTATCGCGACGGCTCGATAGCCGAACGTCATCGCCTCGAAGAAGCGATCGATGCGGTTGTGGTTGCCCAGTCGATTGACCTTAGGGTCATGCACGGTGATGACGTTTGGGACCGTGAGTCATCGGTCCTGCGATTCTACGCGATTGTGGCCTTTGAAAATTCCCTGGTTGGCATTCCCGCCAACCATTCAGCCGGGGCGCGCCCCGGCTGAATGGTTGAGCCGATATCGGTGCCATTCCCCTCTGAGGAGAGGGGGCGTCGATGGTCCAACTTGGAGAACTGATGATGATCCTGGAATTGCATCGACAAGGACTGTCGGTCACCGCGATCGCGCGGCGGACGGGTCGTGATCCAAAAACGGTGCGCAAATACATCGAACGCGGCGTTGAGGCGCCGGTTTACGGGCCGCGGTCGGTGGGCCGACCGAGCAAGCTTGCCCCGTTCATCGATTTTCTGCGCCAGCGGGTCGTCGCCTTTCCGGATCTCAGCGCGGCGCGGCTGACCCGCGAGATCCGTGAGCTCGGATACGCTGGCGCCTATACGGCGGTGAAGCGCTTCTTGGCCGCGATCCGCCCGGAGAACGGACCGAAGCCCTACGACCTACGGCTGATCACCAACCCCTATCCCGCCGCCAACCAGGGAATTTTATGTTAGTCGGAGCCGGCCCCCTCCGCCGAATTTTCGAGCAGCGCGCCGGTTCTGGCATCAACCCCACATCATGGGTCGTCGCGCCGTTCTTGATGTCGAACGAATACCGAAGGCCGGAGCCCCCTCGCTCCTTCTCCAGCTCCTGATCCGTGATCGTACCCGGAAGCGCCTCAGCGCGATGGCGCGCGCCTGGTCCAAACCCACGTTCGCTTGTGCCGCGTATTGCTGGCCTGTGAACGCGAACGCGGCAGTGGCGTAAAGGCTTGCCGCTCCCCGGCCATTTGCTGCCGGTCGGCGGTGCCAATCATTTCACTATCCTTGAGACCCTGGCTGACCCGCAAAGTGCGCTGACGCGGGCGCTGCTTGACATCATCGGCGGCTAACCGGCGACAGTCTGAGCGATTCCGGTCGACAGTTCGGACATGCACTGGCCGGCACTGTAGGTCGCGGGCTCCGTCGCCGGTCAGCTAGACGGTTCTTGCCGGGTGAACTGTCGCGTTGCTCATGAGTCTTGGGAACGCCCAGCAGCAGATTGCTTCGGCGTGACACGAGCAGATACTGCCGTCCTGCCGCCTATATTGTCGTCTATAGAAGGCGTATGTTCTTGATTGAAGCGTTCGAGCGTAGCACATAGCATGTTGCAGCCGCTCGGGTCGTGCTCGAGGGGCGGACCGCGAACGGATCGGAGGTATCGTGCCTACGCGAGCTGCACGTGTTGAAAGCCAGTCGGCGCCGGCCATTCCCGCTCCTCCGTCTCAGGTTGCGCAGATTGGTCCTCTGGGGAAGCCGGTCGGTGCCGTCATCGCTGCGGCAAATGTTCTCCGTGTGCTGCATGCCTCCGAGCGTCCGCTGAACGCGAGCGAGGTCGCAAGGGCCGCAGGCCTGCATCGCGGAACGGCGTATAACATCCTGCGCACACTGCAAGCCGAGGGCTTTGTCGGTTATGACGAGGCGACGCGGACCTATGCCGTGAGTTTGCAGATTCTCGAATTGGCGTACGGGGTGTTGCGGCGCAGCGGTTTGATCGACATCGCGCGGCCGCTGATGCACGCGGTCTCCGATGCCCACGGCGTCTCGGTCTACCTGTCCAAGGTATTGGGGCCGTCATCGATGCTGCTGCTGGATTGGGTTGGCGTCGCGCTGCGTCCCGATCCGCAGGTCGCCGTCGGGCGGCAATATCCCAGCCCGGCGGGCGCGTCGGGGGTCGTCATCGCCGCCTTTGGTACTGCCAGCGAAGAGGAATTGGCGGCAGCGCTCTCGCAGGTTCACTGGTACGAGAAGCCCTCGTTTGCGGAATTCCTGGCGCGGGTGAAAGAGACGAAGCAATCGGGTTTTGCGGTGGATCGCGGCACGATGTTCCGCGGCGTCACCCTGGTGTCGGTGCCGGTCCTGTCGCCGTCCTGGGAGCTGCTGCTGATCCTCACCGCGGCGGGCCATTCACACGATCTCGGAGACGATGCGGTCGGAGCGCTGAGCCGCGCGCTGCAATCCGCTGCCGGCCGGCTCTCGGACAGCTTGCCGTTGCTGCGGCTCGGATAAGCCCAGGATTTGGATGGGCTCACACAGCATAGGTGGTCGCCAGACCAAGGAGGACAGCATGGTTGGGTTGCAAGCGGTCGCGGAGGAAGCTCGATCGGAAACGAGTCCCGATTTCGACGCGGTCGTCATCGGGGCCGGCGTCTCCGGCCTTTACCAGCTCTACAAGCTGCGCCAACTCGGCCTCAAGGTGCGGGCGTTCGAGGCCGGCACCGGCGTCGGCGGCACTTGGTACTGGAACCGCTATCCCGGCGCCCGCTTCGATTCGGAGAGTTGGACTTACGGATATTCCTTCTCGCCGGAGTTGCTCAAGGAGTGGCATTGGCAAGAGCATTTTGCTCCCCAGCCGGAGACCGAATGCTACCTCAATCACGTCGCCGACAGGTTCGACCTGCGCCGCGACATCCAGTTCGAGAGCCGCGTCGCCTCTGCGCACTACCAAGAGGGCACGCGCCGCTGGGACATCACGCTGGAAGACGGAAGGCGCTATTCGACTCGCTTTCTGCTGACCGCCATCGGGATCCTTTCGGCGCCGACGATGCCGAACATCCCGGGCGTCGGCACCTTCAAGGGGCGGGCCTGCCACACGCATAGCTGGCCCAAGGAAGGGGTCGATTTTACCGGCAAGCGCGTCGGGATTATCGGCACCGGCGCGACCGCCGTGCAGACGATCCAGGAAATCGCCAAGACCGTCGGCCATCTCACGGTGTTCCAACGCACCCCCAATTGGTGCGCGCCGCTGCATAACGGCAAGATTTCCGATGCCGAGATGGGCGATATCAGGGCGCGCTACGAAGAGATCTTCGCGCTCTGCAGCACCTCGCCGGGCTGCTACATCCACGCCCCGGACCCGCGCAAGACTCTGGAAGTGTCCCCGGAGGACCGGGAGGCCTTCTGGGAAAAGCTTTACGATTCTCCGGGCTTCGGCGTCTGGATGGGGCAATTCAGCGACATGCTGACCGATCGTCGGGCCAACGCGCTGGCCTCGGACTTCATCGCGCGCAAGATTCGCCAGCGCGTCAAGGACCCCGTAGTGGCCGAAAAGCTGATCCCGAAGAACCATGGCCTCGGGACCCGCCGCGTGCCGCTCGAAACGGGGTATTACGAGGTCTACAACCAGCCCAATGTCGAACTCGTCGACATCAACGAGACGCCGATCGAGCGCATTACCCCGAGGGGCATCAAGACCAGCGACCGCGAGCACGAGTTCGACATTATCATCTACGCGACCGGGTTCGACGCGATCACCGGCGCCTTTGACCGGATCGATATCCGCGGCGTCGATGGCGCGCGGCTAAAGGATCTGTGGCAAGACGGGCCGCAAACCTATCTCGGCGTCCTGGTCGAAGGTTTCCCGAACCTGCTGATGGCGATGGGCCCGCACGCGGGGCTCGGCAATTACACCCGCGCCGCCGAATACAGTGTCGAATGGGTGACGGGTTTGGTCCAATTCGCCACCGAGCGCGGCCTGACGCGGATCGAGGCCACCGCCGCTGGCGTCGCCGAATGGACCGACCATGTCCTGGCCCTCGGCGAGGGCCAGCTGATGAACGAGATCGGCTCGTGGATGACCGGCGTCAACCGCAATGTCGAAGGAAAGCAGAAACCCCGGATCATGCGTTACAGCGGCGGCCATCCGGCCTATCGCGAGCACTGCGACGCGGTCGCGGCGGACGGATATCGCAAACTGGCGCTCGCCTAGGGCGCGTCGGCGGCGGACGAGTCTTTGTCCGCAGGACATACAAGGCGTCACGCACGAACGGAAGGAGCACCCGATGGACGTTGGCATGATGATGGTGTTCGCCAGCTACGGCTGGGAGAACTGCTCCGATCAGCGCGTGTGGGACGAGGAAATTCGCCTCGCACGGCTCGCCGCCGATCTCGGTTTCGACTGTCTGTGGTCGGCCGAGCACCATTTCAACGATTACTCGTTCGTGCCCGACAACCTCCAGCTGATGTCGTATCTGACGGCCGCCTGCCCGGACATCGACCTCGGTACGGCCGCCGTCATCGTGCCTTGGCACGACCCGCTGCGGGTCGCGGAGCAGGCGGCGGTGCTCGACCTGCTGAGCAAAGGCCGGCTGCGCCTCGGGCTCGGCCGCGGCCTGGCGCGACGCGAGTTCGCCGCCTTCCGGCTGAGTATGGACGAGTCGCGCGAGCGCTTCGACGAAGCGGCGCCGATGATCGTCAACGCGCTGAAAACGGGGTTCATCGAAGGCGACGGCAAATTCTACAAGCAGCCGCGGATCGAGATCCGCCCGCGGCCACAGCACTCCTTCGACGGACGCATCTATGCGGTGGCGTCGAGCGAGGATTCCGTCGTTTCCGCCGCCAAGCTCGGCGCGCACATGGTCATGTTCGCCGACCGGCCGTGGGATATGCGGTTGCCGGTCATCGAACGCGGGCGCGAGCTGCACCGCCAAATCCACGGCACCACGCAGCCCTGCGTGATGCTGACCGAGTTTGTCGTCTGCGGTCCCAATCTCGCCGGCTGCGAGGACGAGGCGCGGCAGTACCAGGGCAAGGTTGTCGAGAGCAATTTCTACCACTACGAATTCCTCGGCGAGCACTTCAAGACCGTGAAGGGATACGACGCCTATCAGCAAAAGGCCGAAATCGCCCGCAAGGGCGGCATCGAAGGCGCGGTCGCCGGCTTTATGAAAGCGGCCAGCTGGGGCACGCCTGACAAGATCCTGCGCGGGATCGAAGAGCGCCGGGAACTCCTGGGAGATTTCGAGCTCAACGTAGCCTTCCGTTTCGGCGGCACGCCCTATGACGTTTGCGAGCGCAGCCTCAGGCTGTTTGCCAAGGAAGTGTTACCGGTTCTCAAGGCCCAGTCGCCGGCCAAGGTTCAAGCCGCGGCCGAATGAGACGCCGTCCGGCGAAAGATTGATTGGTGGGAGACCCTGAGATGTCGGCACATAGCTCGGAACACGGCAGATTTGACGCGATCATCGTGGGCGCCGGGGTCGGCGGCCTCTACGCGATCCATCGCCTGCGAAAGCTCGGCCTCAACGTGCGCGCCTTCGAAGCCGGTGATGGGGTGGGCGGCACCTGGTACTGGAACCGCTATCCGGGTTGCCGCTGCGATGTCGAAAGCCTGGAGTACTCGTATTCCTTCTCCGACGAGCTGCAGCAGGAATGGCATTGGCCCGAACGCTACGGCACGCAGCCCGAGATCCTGCGCTACATCAATCATGTGGCCGACCGCTTCGACTTGCGGCGCGACATCGAATTTAACACGCGGGTCAAAGAGGCCGTGTTCGACCGCAAGACAAACACGTGGACGGTGAAGACCGACAAAGGCGATACCGTGACCGCGCGCTACTGCATCATGGCGACGGGCAATCTCTCGACGCCGCGCAAGCCCAACATCGCCGGTTTGGAGAGCTTCAGGGGCAAGTGGTATCACACCGGTCTGTGGCCGCATGAAGGGGTCGATTTCACCGGATTGCGCGTGGGCGTGATCGGCACGGGATCGTCGGGCGTCCAGTCGATCCCCATCATCGCAAAGCAGGCACGCCACCTTTACGTCTTCCAGCGGACGGCCAATTTCAGCCTGCCCGCACGCAACGTGCCGATGCCTCCCGATAAGGAGCGCGCGCACAAGGCCGAGTATCCCGCGCGCCGCCGCGCTGCCTATGACACGCCGTTCGGGATCGCGGGACATCCGCCGCCGGTGAAGGCTGCGCTCGACGCGACCGAAGCGGAGCGGCTCGGCGCCTACGAGACCAAATGGGCCGAGGGCGGTAGCATCAGCTTCCTGTATTCGTATACGGACCTGCTGCTCAGCAAGCAGTCCAACGACACGGCGTCGGAGTTTGTCCGCCGGAAAATCCGTGCCACCGTCAAGGACCCCGAGGCTGCCGAATTGCTGTGCCCCAACGATCACCCGATCGGCACCAAGCGGCTTATCCTCGATACGGACTATTATGAGACCTACAACCGCGACAATGTCACCCTGGTCGATATCAGGAGCAGGCCGATCCAGGAGATCACGCCGACCGGGCTGCGCACCGCCGATGCCGACTACGCGCTCGACGCGATCGTCTTCGCGACCGGCTTTGACGCGATGACGGGGGCGATGAAGGAAATCGACATTAGCACGGATGCGGGACTGTCGATCCAGGCAAAGTGGGAAGACGGTCCCCGAACCTATCTCGGGATCATGATCGCCGGCTTTCCCAATCTGTTCATGATCACCGGCCCGCAAAGCCCCGGCGTCAAAAGCCAGATGATCCTGGCTTGCGAGCAGCACGTCGATTGGATCGCCGATTGCGTCCAGCATTTGCGCGACCGTGGTTTGGTGCGCATCGAGGCGGAGCAGGATGCCGAGGATTCCTGGGTGCAGCACAACAACGAAGTGGCGGACCGCACCCTCTATCCCTTGGCCAATTCGTGGTATGTCGGCGCCAATATCCCCGGCAAGCCCCGCGTGTTCATGCCGTATGTCGGCGGCATCGCCGCCTACAAGAAAAAGTGCGACGAGGTCGCGGCCAAGGGCTACGAAGGCTTTCGTTTGGGCCTCTCCGCCGAAGCGCAGCGGTTTGCCGCCGACTAAGCGTGGATGACGCGGCGCTGGCGTCGTCGGTGACGTTGGCCGGGTCTTAACTCGCGGGCGAATGGGTTCCGATGACATCTATTTCGCCGCCAAACACGATCAGCGGCCGCAGCGCCTTTATCGAACTGCTGAAGTCGGAAGGCGTCACCCGCCTCTTTGGCAATCCGGGCACCACCGAGCTGCCGATCATGCACGCGCTCGCCGGACGCAATTGGACCGCGAACCGCAAAGCGCGCGCCGAGTCCACGTTGGCCAAGGCGCAGCACATCCGATCGATCCCGAATGGCTGATGCTCACGATCACGAACCTGCTGCCGAAGGACGCCATCGTCGTCGTCGAAGCCCTCACCACTGCGGCGATCGGCAGCCGAGCGCCGATGGCGGCGTTCGTGTTCCGACAGGCACGGCTCCGGCGAGACCTGAACCGAGTCAACGACGTGCACGGATCATCCGCCGCGCCTATTCTTGACGGCGCTGGGCGCATTGCCAAAGGTGATGCCGGCGATCCAAGTGAGAAAAGGAGGTGCCGATGCTGCCCCTGATCCTCTCGTCCGACTCGCACGTGTTCGAACCGCCCGATCTGTGGCAGACCCGCATCGACAAGCCGTTCCGGGATCGTGCGCCGCGGATCGAGCGCATCGATGGCGCCGACCAGATCGTGGTCGAAGGGGATCAGATCTTCTCCGGGATCGGCCTCATCTCGAACGCTGGCGCGCGGTTCGAGGCGCCCGAGACCATCTCCGCGCGGGGCCGCTTCGAGGATGTGCACCGCGGCGGGTACGACCCCGAGCAACACCTCAAGGACATGGCGCTCGACGGAGTCGCCGGCGAAGTCCTCTACCCCTCGCAGGGGCTCTTCTATTTCAAGGTGTCAGACACGAAGCTGATGTCCGCGATCTTTCGCGCCTACAACGACTGGCTCGCCGAGTTCTGCCGCACCGATCCCGGGCGCCTCAAGGGCATCGCGATGATCAACCTCGACGACGTCGAGGATGGGGTCAGGGAGTTGGAGCGCGCCGCCCGCCTGGGACTTTCCGGTGCGATGATCACCGAGTATTCGGCCGAAGATCGCCGCTACGATCGGCCCGAGTACGAGAAGTTCTGGGCCGCGGCCGCGGCACTTGATATGCCGCTCAGCCTGCACACGGCGACGCGACGGCACGGCAAAATCCGCGGGGCTGGTCCCGCCACGCTGCGCGACGCCAGCGGCCGTGCGACAAAGGCGTTCTATCCGGCGCTGTCGATGTGCGACCTGATCTTTTCCGGGGTTTTCGAGCGGCACCCCGGCCTCACCCTGGCCATCGTCGAGTTCGAGCTGTCGTGGGCGCCCAACGTGCTCACCTCGATGGATTACACATATCGCGAGCGGCACGACGAGGCGCTCTACCGGTTCAAGGATGGGATGCTGCCGAGCGATTTATTTCGCCGCAACGTCGTCTTAAGTTTCCAGGAGGACGCCATCGGCATCCGCCTGCGCGACGTCATCGGCGTCGACAACATGATGTGGGGCTCCGATTATCCCCACAGCGAGTCGACGTTTCCCCAGTCGCGAAAGATCCTGTCGGAGATCCTGGCCGGGGTGCCGGACGACGAACAGGCCAAGATCGTCGGCGGCAACACCGCCCGTGTCTACCATTTTGACCTGACGGCGTAACAGGAGCGCAGCATGGGGCGGGTTGCGGGCAAAGTGGCGCTGGTTGCGGGAGCCGGAGGGGGCATCGGCGGCGCCGGGGCCGAGGCACTGGCGCGCGAGGGCGCTTCGGTGTTCTGCACCGACAGCGACGGCGCGGCAGCAGAGGCCACCGTCGCGGGGATTCGCGCCGCTGGCGGGCGCGCGGCAGCGTCGGCTCTCGACGTCCGCGACCGCCCGGCGGTGGATGCGGCGGTTGCCGCAGCCGTCCGGGAATTCGGCAGGCTCGACATCGTGCTGGAGTCAGCCGGAGTCGCCCACCGGCTCGATTTCCTCGAGGTAGATGCCGAGACCTGGGACCGCGTCATCGCGGTCAACCTGACCGGCATGTTTCACCTCGGGCAGGCGGCGGCGCGGCAAATGGTCAAGCAGGGCGGCGGCGGCGGCAGCATCATCAACGTGACCTCGCAACTCGCCGAGGTAGCGCGGCCTGAGCGTGCCGCCTATGTCGCCTCAAAGGGGGGCGCACGCTCGCTGACGCAGGCGATGGCGGTCGATCTGGCGCGGCACGGCATCCGGGTCAACGCGATTGCGCCCGGCCCGACGCTGACCGGCCTGACGCGAGTCAACTACACCGACCCGGAAGCGCGGCGTGCGACCGAGGCGCTGATCCCGCTCGGCCGGCTCGGCCAGCCCGACGATCTCGCCGGCGCAGTGCTGTTTCTCGCCTCCGATGAATCGCGCTGGGTAACCGGCAGCACGGTCACGGTGGACGGCGGCTATCTGGCGATCTGAGGACGCGGAACTCACTCGCGACTGCACGCCTGTTTATTTTTGCATTTCTCGGTGCTCGTGGAATCGCCGCCGCGGCGCTAACATGCGCTCGAACGGCACTGTCTTGAGGGAGCGGAGCGATGACACAGTCATACGACGTGGTCGACGCCGATGGGCACATCCTTGAGCCGCTCGACCTCTGGGACAATTACATCGACCCGGCGTTCCGCGACCGCCGGCCTCGGTTCGTCATCGACGAGAACGGCAAGGAACGCCTCACCGTCGAAGGCAAGCTGCTGGGGAACCCGCGTGGCATTGGCAGCCTCGGTTCCGTCGGTGTGCGGCAGGGGGCCGTGAGGCTCGACAGCCTTAAGTACGCCGAGGGAAAGAAGGGCGGGTTCGATCCGCACGCTCGCATCGTCGACATGGGCGCCGACGGGATCGATGCCGCTTTCCTCTATCCGAGCCTTGGCCTGTTCACCGGCGCCGTCGATGATCCGCCGCTCGCCGCTGCGATGTGCCGCGCCTACAACCGCTGGCTGGCCGACTACTGCAAGCCGTACCCCGATCGCCTGTTCGGGGTGGCGATGCTGCCGATGCAGTCGGTCCAATTGGCGATCGAGGAGATGCGGTTCGCCCGGAAGGAGCTGGGAATGCGAGGCGGCTTTTTGCGGCCGAACCCGTACCACGGCAAGAAGATGATCAGCGATCCGATCTACGAGCCGTTCTGGACGATGGCCGAGGAACTCGACTTCTCGATCGGGTTTCACGAGGGTTCGACCAACGCGATGCCCACCGTCGGCGTCGACCGCTTCGAAAGCGACCGCGCGGCCCGCCACATGATCTCGCACACGATGGAGATGATGCTGGTGGCGATGAGCGTCATCTGGGGCGGGGTCGTCGATCGGCATCCGCGGCTGCGCGTCGGCTACCTTGAATCCGGTGGCGGCTGGATCGCACCGTGGCTCGACCGCATGGACCGGCATTTCGACGACAAGGGGTTCAACGACACCGCGCCGAGCATGAGGCCGAGCGAGCTGTTCCGGCGCAATTGCTGGATATCCTTCGAGCCGGTCGAGAACAGCGTTGCCGTGCTGGCGGACTATATCGGCCCGCACAAGATCATGTGGGCGACCGATTATCCGCATCAGGACGGTTTCTTTCCGGGGGCGCCGCAGATGCTGCGCGACCGCCTGGGCCCGCTCTCGCCGGAGGCGAAGCACGACGTCATGGCCGGCGGCGCGTTGGGCTTCTACGGCCTGCATTGAACAGCCGTGCTTGCCGATCGATACGGGAGGCGACGATGAACGACGCGGGCGCACCGCCCCTGCACATGCTGGACGTCCGGGAACTGACCGCGGAGGCGTTTGCCCCCTACGGCCAGGTCGTCGCGCCGCTGCGCACCGACGGGCAGGGGGCCGAGACCCGTTACGATCCCGAGACCTCGGCGAGCGAAGCCAAGCTGGTCCTGACCAACGGCGAGCCGCGGCTGTGGATCATGCACCTGCCGCATGTCGGGCTCGGCTTCAGTCGGATCGCGCGGCACCGTCGCGTCACGCAATGCCTCGGCTCGCTCGGCGGCAAGGAATGGCTGATCGGGGTTGCGCCGCCCGGCGATCTTGGCGACGAGGCGCGGCCGCGCCTTGAAGATATCGTCGCGTTCCGGATACCGGGCGATCGCGTCGTCAAGCTGCACGTCGCGACCTGGCACGCCGGGCCGCACTTCGTCCACGACGCGTGCCAGTTTTTCAACCTCGAAAACCGCGACACCAACCGGCGCGATTTTCACGCCGTGCCGCTTCCCGCCGAGTGCCGCTACCGGCTCTGAGCCGACCCGAGGAGAGCCTCCAGCCGAGCCCTGGGAGAAGACACATGCCGGAGACGCCGACATTCGGCCGATGACGCTCGCCTTCTGCGACGTGCCGGCCGGGGCGCAGGGAATCGTGCGCTGACCCCCGGCTCGCCGCGTCGCTTAATCCGAAGGAGGGAACAATGCCAGCCAAGCGCGCCTACGGCATGGATCAGGACTTCTATCCGTGGTCGCCGATCGTCACCCGGCCGCCGCTGCGCTGGCCGAGCGATGCGCGGGTCGCGCTCGCCGTCATCGTCAACCTTGAGCACTGGGATTGGGAGGTGCCGCCCGGCACGCCGCTGGCGGTCAGCCCGATGGGCGGGCCGGAAGGCTTGTGGAGTGGCAACCAGCCGCAATTCCCCGATATCGGCGGCTGGGGCAACCACGAATACGGCAATCGGGTCGGCGTTTTCCGGATTCTCGACCTGCTCGATAAACACGGTATCACTCCGACCCTGGCGCTCGACAAGGCCGTCGCCGACCACTACCCGATCCTGGTCGCCGAGGGACAGAAGCGCGGCGCCGAGTTCATCGCACACGGCCTCTCGCGCCGGCGGCTCATCCATATCGGCATGTCCGAGGACGAGGAGCGCGCCTATATCCGCGCCTCGATCGCGGCGGTCGAGCGGGCGACGGGCAAGCGGCCGGTCGGCTGGTCGGGCCCCGATTTCCAGGAGACCCCGAACACCCCCAACCTGCTCGCCGAGGCGGGCATCCGCTACGTCTGCGACTGGGGCAATGACGAGCAGCCCTACCGAATGACGCCGAAGACCGGCGAACTCTATTCTCTCGGCGTCAACGCCTATCTCGACGACAACTACATCCATCTCCACGGCAGGCGGACGATCGACGAGACCAACCTGCTCTGGCGCGACTGGTTCGACGGGCTTTATGCCGACGGCGCGACATCCGGCCGGCTGATGGTGCTGCATCTGCACCCGTGGATCATGGGTCAGCCGTGGCGCATCCGGGACCTCGACGAGGTGCTGGGCCATATCTGCGCTCATGCCGGTGTGTGGAAGGCGACAGGGGCGCAGATCGTCGATTGGTTTGCGGCGCAGTCGGGCGGCGCGCCCGCGAGAGCCGCGGCGCCTACCGCGGCCGCAGCGTCGCGCGAGGCGGGCGTTGCGCCGCTCATGCCCGGCCGCTTCGACTATGCCCCGATCAACGACCGCCCGATCATCAGATGGCCCGGCGGCGCGCGCGTCGCATTCTGGGTCGCGCCCAACATGGAGTTCTTCGAATACCTCCCGGAGAACCGGCCGACGCAGCCCGACATCCCGCATTATTCGCGGATGGACTACGGCAACCGCGCCGGGTTCTGGCGGATGCTCGACGTGCTCAACCGACACAAGGTGCATGCCTGCTGCTGTCTCAACCTCGAGATCCTCGACCATTTCCCCGAAATTCGCGACGCGATGGTCGCTGCCGATTGGGACTACATGGCGCACGGCCTCTACAACAGCCGGCCGATCTACGATCTGAGCGAAGACCAGGAACGCGCATACTGGCATGATTTCGTCACCCACTTGCAGGAGCTGACCGGCAAGCGCCTGAAGGGCCGGCTGGGCGGCGGCGCCGGCTACACCGCGCGGACCGACGATCTGATGGCCGAGGCCGGCTGCCTTTATCACACCTCGTGGATCATCGACGACCAGCCCTGGCCGATCCGGGTGCGGGGCGGCCAAAAATTTATCTACGTCCCCTATACGGGCCAGACCAACGATGCCGGGATGCTCGCCTGGAACCGGGAGGCCGACTACTTCCTGCAGATGATCAAGGGCCAGTTCGACACGCTCTATCGCGAGGGCGCCGAGAGCGGCCGGGTGATGTGCCTGTCGCTGCACCCGCACAATATCGGGCGCCCCAGCGCGGCGAAGTATCTCGACGCGGCGCTAGGCTATATCCTCGGCCATGACGGCGTCTGGAACACGACGGCCGACGACATTGCCGAGCATTACATCGCCAATTATTACGACGAGGTCTCGGCCTGGATCGCCGCGCGCAAGACCCGGGCATAGTCTTCGCCCCCGCCGACACGTCACCTGCGCAAGGTTAGGCGGGTACAGAGGAGGAAATGCGACGATCCGCCTTGGCGTTTTCCGGCGCCTACGAGCGGCCTATGCCCGTTGACCGGGGGCTCGGGCCGAAGGAATGTCGCCGCTCAACAGCGGGCATGGGATGATGGCGCAAGACAAGGGATTTGATCCGGCACGGATCGAACGAATGGAGCGGCGGCTGCAGGCCCTTGAGGACGCCGAGGCGATCCGCAACCTGAAAGCGCGCTATGCCGCCTTGTGCGACGACCGATACGATTCCGACGGGATCGCGGCGTTGTTCACCGAGGACGCGCTGTGGGAAAGCCCGACCCTGGGACGTTTCGAGGGGCGCGAGGCGATCCGGGGCTTCTTCCGGGGGGCATCGGGGATATTCTCCTTCGCGATCCATTACAGCCTGAATGGCCACATCGAGGTGGAAGGCGCTACGGCGCGAGCGCGGTGGTATTTGTTCATGCCTTGCACGGTGGCGGCCGGAAATCAGGCGATGTGGCGCGCCGGCATCGATCATGAGACTTACGCGCGGGTGGATGGATCCTGGATGTTCCGTCACAAGCGGTCGGAGCCGCTGATGAATGTCCTGTTCGAGACTGGCTGGGCCAGGACGCGTTTCGCGTGATACGCCTGACGACGATTTTTCGTGCGGGCTGGGCGACGCAATGGCGTGTCGCGTGAATTTCGTGCAGCGAAGGAGCGCAGAACATGCCCAACGATGCGACCCCGGCGCCAACCGACCTGCATTGGCTGACGATCGCGCAAGCCGCGCGCCTGATCGAGCGGCGCCGACTGTCGCCGGTCGAATTGACCGAGGCGCTGATCGCGCGCATCGAGGCGCTTGACCCGCAGCTCAACGCGTTTCTGCTGCCGACACCCGACAAGGCGCGCGAGCAGGCGCGCGCTGCCGAGCGCGAGATCATGGCCGGTAACTACCGCGGCGCGCTGCACGGCATCCCGTTCGGGCTGAAGGACATCTATTGCACCGCCGGCATCCGCACCACCTCCCACTCGCGGATCTGCGCCGGTTACATCCCGACCGAAGACGCGACGACAGTCACTAGGCTGTATCAAGCGGGAGCGGTGCTGCTCGGCAAGCTGGCGACCCATGAATTCGCGCATGGCGGGCCGTCTTTCGATCTCGCGTGGCCGCCGGCGCGCAACCCGTGGAACCGCGAGCATTTCACCGGCGGCTCGTCGAGCGGTGCCGGCGCAGCGATCGCGGCGGGCTTTGTGCCGGGGGCGATGGGCTCCGACACCGGCGGGTCGATCCGCGGCCCGGCGGCATTGTGCGGTATCGTCGGCCTGAAGCCGACCTACGGCCTCGTCAGCCGGGCCGGAATCTACGCCAATTCCTTCACCTTAGACCATGCCGGACCGATGACCTGGACGGTCGAGGACGGCGCGATCCTGCTGCAGGCGATCGCCGGCCACGACCCGAAGGACCCGGCCAGCGCCGACCGCGCGATTCCCGATTACTGTGCCGCCCTGAACGGCGACATCCGGGGAATGCGGATCGGCATATTGCGCCACCTCTATGAGGAAGACCTGACGGTCTCGCCGGAGGTGCGTGCCGCGCTCGACGAGGCCTACGCCGTGTTTCGCTCGCTCGGCGCCACGCTCGAGGATGTCCGCATCCGCCCGGCCGCGGACTATTACGCGGTCAAGATCACGATCGCCGAAAGCGAGCAATACGCGATCCACGAGGAGGAATTGCGCCGCCGGACGGACGAATTCGGCGCCGATTTCCTCGGTCGCGCGCTGCCCGCGATCCTCTACGGCAGCTGCGACTACGTGCAGGCGCAGCGCGAGCGGCGGGTCATGCTGGCCGAGATGGCGCCGGTTTATGCGAAATATGATGTGCTGCTGACGCCGACTGCCGCCGGTCCCGCACCGCGGCTCGACGCTTGGCGCACAATCCGCTTCTGGCAGCAGGCCTCGCTGACAACGCCGTTCAATGTCACCGGCGGCCCGGCGCTGGCGCAATGCATGGGCTTCACGCCGGCGGGCCTGCCGCTGTCGTTGCAGATCGTCGGCCGCCCATTCGATGAGGCGACGGTGTTGCGGGCCGCGCACGCCTACGAGACGGCGACCGCCTGGCGCCGGCGCAGGCCGGTGCTCGATCCCGGCGCGAGCTTCTCCACCGCGCTGCCGCCGACCCCCGCGCCGGAAGCGGTCAACGACCCCGCGATCCGCGACATGGTTCTGTCGGCCTGCCGGCGCGCCGGGCTGTCGCTGAACGACGACCAGATCGCGATGATTTGCGCAGCAGCCCCCTACGTCACCGCGATGACCTCGCGATTGCGGCGCGGGCGCGACTTCCGCGAGGAGCCGGCCAATATCTTCCGATTTCCCGGCTGAGCGCTGCGCCGGGCGGCGACGCGCATCGCGGACGGGACAACTCCTCAGAGTCCGACTCGAAATGAAATTCACAAAATCAGCAAGTTATCGTCACCCCCCCGAAAGCGGAGGTCACAGGGCAATTGCTCCGCCAAATCAATTGGTTGCTGCCGCTGGGAGGCAGGCGGCCCGTCGCTGACCCCTGGATTCCCGCGTTCGCGGGAATGACGAGGGAACGATAACATGCTGGAAAACCCCAATTCATTTCCGGCCAGCCTCTCAGGAGGGGAAACATCGTGGAAGCGGGTTATCTGGGTGTCGGTGCCATGGGGCAGCCGATGGCGCACAAGCTGCTCGATGCCGGGCATGAGCTGACGATCTACGACATCAGCGAGGCGGCCATGCAGCCGCTGCTCGAACGCCAGGCGCGCCGCGCCGTCTCGCCGCAGGAGCTCGCCGATCGCTGCGAGATTGTCTTTGTCTCGCTGCCGACGCTGGCCGCCTTTCGCCAGGTGGCGTTTGGCGCTGACGGCCTCGCCAAGGGCAAGACGATGCGGCTGCTGGTCAACACGTGCACGATCGGCGTGCCGTTCGTGAGGGAGGTCGAGCAGGCGATGGCGGCCCATGGGGTTACGGTGGTCGATTGCCCGATTTCCGGCGGGCCGCCGGGCGCGCGCGCCGGCACCCTGTCGGTCATGGTTTCGGGCGATCCGGCCGCGGTCGAGCGCATCCGGCCGATGATCTCGCTCTGGGGCCGCACCCTGACCGTCGCGGGCGACAAGCCGGGTGCCGCGCAAGTCCTGAAGCTGACCAACAACATCCTTTCGGCGGTGGCCCTGGCGGCAACCGCCGAGGCGTTCGTGATGGGCGCCAAGGGCGGGCTCGACCCCGAGGTGATGCTGGCCGCGGTCAACGCTGGGAGCGGGCGCAATAGCGCCACCGAGGCGAAATTTCCCGCCGCCGTGCTGACCCGTAGCTTCGATTACGGCGCGGAGATGCACATCCTGATGAAGGATATTGACCTTGCCATCGCGCAGGGCGAGGCGTTGGGCGTGCCGATGTGGGTCTGCCAGGCGGCGCGACTCGTCTTCAAACACGCGATGTACCAGGGCGCCGCAAAGGAAGACCTGACAGCGATCGTCAAATACGTGGAGTGCGACGCCGGCTTCGAGATACCAAAGACCCGGTGAGGATCGCGTCCATCGGAAACGCATCGGTTCGGAGATCACGGATGACGGTTCACAGCTATTCCTGGCCGAACCGGGCCCGACTGGCGCTGTCGCTGGTCATCAATGTCGAGGAGGGTGCCGAGGCAACGATCGCCGACGGCGATCGCGGCCCCGAGCCGGTGGACGAGTTGGGGATAGTGCTCAAATCGGCGATCCGCAACTACGCCAACGAAAGCAACTACCGATACGGCATCCGCGCCGGTGCGCCGCGCGTGCTGGGGCTTATCGAGCAGTATGGCATGCGGGGCACCTTCACCGCGGCCGCGACGGCTCTGGAGAGGGCGCCAGAGCTTGCCGAGCGGATCGCGCGCGGCGGGCACGAAATCTGCGCCCATGGTTGGCGCTGGGTCCACCAGTTCCGTCTGTCGGCGGAAGAGGAACGCGACTTCATCCGCAAGGCGGTCGAATCGATAAAGCGCACGACCGGCGATCGCCCCTATGGCTGGCTGTCGCGCTATCTCACGACCGAGAACACGCGGCGGCTGCTGGCCGAGGAGGGGTTTTTTTATCACCTGGACGACTACAGCGACGACGCGCCGTTCTGGGACGCGACAGGAGAGAAGCCGATCGTCGTCCTCCCCTATGCGCTCGACAGCAACGACATGAAGTTCTGGCTGGCGCCCGGCATGACGCCGGACCAATGGCTCGGCTATGCGATAGACACTTTCGAGGTGCTTTACGGCGAGGGCGGGTCGGCGCCGCGGATGATGTCCCTCGGCGTGCATCTGCGGATCATTGGCCGTCCCGGCCGCATCGGCGCCTTCGAGCGTTTTCTGCAGCATGTGTGCGGTCGGGAGGATGTCTGGATCGCCACGCGCCATGAGATCGCGAAGCACTTTGCCCGTGTGGTGGCGCCGCCAAGTGCCGGCCTGTGCTGACGCGATTCTCCGGGAATCTTCGAAAATGACCGACCCGATCCAACGCTTGGCCGAGCATGTGATGGCGGCGCGCTGGCAGGATCTGTCGGAGGGCGCCGTCAACGCCGCAAAGACGTTTGTGCTCGACAGCTTGGGGGTTTGCGTCTCGGGCACCGCGGCCCCCTTTGCCGATCGCGCGCAGGCGGCGGTGGCGCGCTGGGGCGGCGGAGACGAGGCAACGGCGATCGGGATCGGGATGCGCCTGCCCGCGCCGTCAGCGGCGCTGCTCAACGCGCTGCACATGCACAACCAGGAGTTCGACTGCGTACACGAGCCCGCCGTGGTGCATCCGATGACGACGATCCTGTCGTCGTCCCTGGCGGTAGCCGAACGCCGCGGCGGCATCAGCGGGCGCGATCTGATCCTTGCCCTCACGCTCGGGGTCGATGTGGCGACCACGATCGGCATGGCGGCGCGCTCGCCCCTCAAATTCTTTCGCCCGGCGACGGCCGGCGTGTTCGGGGTGGCGGCGGCGGCGGCAAGGATCGAGAAACTCGGCCGCGGCGCGCTGATCGATGCCTTCGGCCTCGCCTATTGCCAGGCCGCCGGATCGATGCAGGCGCATGACGAAGGCAAACCGACGCTGGCCCTGCAGATCGGCATGGCGGCGCGCGCCGGCATCAATGCGGTCGATCTCGCCGCCGCCGGGTTCCCGGCGCCCCATCAGGTGCTCGAGGGGCCCTTCGGCTATTTCCCCCTGATGGAAGGCGATTGGGAGATCGAACCCGCCTTCTCCGAACTCGGCAAGGTGTGGCGGATCGCGCAGATCAGCCACAAGCCCTTCCCGAGCGGGCGCGCGACACATGCCGGGATCGACGGCATCCAGCGTCTGCTGCGACGCGGGGACCTTGCCGCCGCCGCGGTGGGTCGCGTCACGCTGATCGCTCCGCCGCTCATACACCAGCTTGTCGGTCGTCCCTATCGACCCGACATGGAGGCGACCTATGCCCGGCTCTCTTTCCCTTATGTCGGTGCGGTCACGCTGGTCAAAGGTACCGTCGCGGTGGACGATTTCGCGCCCGCGAGCCTTGCCGACGGTGCGATCGCCGACCTCGCGGCGCGGATCGAGGTGGTCGTGGACGACAATCCGGACCAGAACGCGCTGGCGCCGCAAACCGTCCGCGTCCAGCTCAAATGCGGGGAGGTGCGCGAGGAGCGGGTCGAGGACATGATCGGCAGCCCGCACAACCCGCTGACGCGCGAGCAGCATCTCGCCAAATTCCGGCGTTGCTGGAGGAGCGGCGTCCGCCCGCTCGACCCGGCGAGCGGCGAGCGGCTGATCGGCCTCATCGACCGCCTCGATGATCTCAGCGACATCGGCGAGATCATCGAACTCGTCGCCTGATTGCCAGGGGCCGGACCGGATGGTCAATTATTTCGGTGCCGTCGATCATCGCCGCCTGACGGAGGAATTCCCGCTCGGCGACGGCTTTCTCGAACGCTTCCGCCGCCTGTCGCGGGACGAACTGTTTGATCGGCAGAACCTGCGATTCCGCAGGGTGATGCGCCGCGCCTGGCAAATCCCGTTCTACGCCAGGCGTTATCGCGCGGCGGGGGTCGAGCCGCGAGACATCCGGGGGATCGAGGAGATCGGTCTCCTGCCGACCTTCTCGAAGGCGGGGTCGGTCCATTGGGCGGCATTGACAGCCAATATGCGGCGGGTCACGGTTATTTTGATAGCAGACGAAGGAAGCGACCAAATGGTGTCATCCCCTCAGCAGACTGCCGGTGCGAAGCGAAATCACGGCATCGATGTAGCGCCCCTCACGCTTCACATCGGTGCGGAAATCAGCGGTGTGGACCTCACCAAACCGTTGCCGGCGGATCAATTGAAGCAGGTGCGCGATGCCTTCCTGAAGTGGAAGGTGGTTTTCTTTCGGGGGCAGCATCTCGATCACGCGCAGCACGTGGCCATGGCGCGCCAGTTTGGTGAGCCGACCATCGGCCATGCCGTGTTCGGCCACGTCGGGGGCTTTCCCGAAATCTACTCGGTGGCCAAGAACCGCACCGCCAACGAGAACCGCACGGCGATGATGGTGACGCCGTGGTCGGGCTGGCACGCCGACATCACCGCAGCGGTGAACCCGCCTATGGCCTCCATCCTGCGCGGCGTGACGATACCGCCGTACGGCGGTGACACGTTCTGGACCAACCTCGGCGCGGCTTACACCGGCTTGTCGCCAACGATGCGCGGGTTCGTCAACGGGCTGCGCGGTATCCACAAGTTTGCGCCACGCGAAAGCGTTACGCCGGGGAGCGAGTACAACAAGCGCGTCGAGCGGCGCGCATTGGAGAGCGAGCATCCGCTGGTGACGGTCCATGCCGAGACCGGCGAGCGGGTCCTGTTCGTCAGCCCCTCGTTCCTGAAATCGGTCGTTGCGCTGACGCCGGGCGAAAGCCACAAGCTGCTCGAGATGTTGTGGGAGCATGTGACACGCCCGGAATACACGGTGCGTTTCAAGTGGAACGAGGGCGACATCGCATTCTGGGACAATCGGTCGACAGCGCACCTCGCGCCGAGGGACATCTTTGAATCCGATTTCGACCGCCAGCTCTATCGAATTACGCTGGTCGGCGAGCCGCTCGTCGGTGTTGATGGCAAGCCCTCCCAGTCTATCGAGGGCCTTCCGATCCTGTCTGCCGCAGAGGAGTTGCGGATGATGGCGGCGGAGTAGTCGCAGGCTCTTGCCGAAACCCAGTGTAGCGGGAGGGCCTTTAAAGGTGTCCGACGGTTCCGGAGATCGTAAGGCTTTCTCGCCCGCCGAGTTCTCTAGACGTTATGCCCCCGGGCTGAGGGAGCGGCCCGCCTTTCGTGCGGTAGAGAAGCGAGGGTTGCTCGGGCGGGCCGAGCCGAGCCGAGCTTCATGCACGGAGGGCGGACCATGGGGGAGTATAGCGAAGCGTTTGTTGCTTTCGACGTGTCGAAGACGAAGCATGCGGTGGCGATTGCCGATGGCGGGCGTGGCGGAGAAGTGCGGTTTTTCGGCGATACATCGAGTTCGCCGGCGGCGGTGGAGCGGCTGATCCGCAAGCTGGCCGACCGCTATGGCAAGCTGCATTTCTGCTATGAGGCCGGTCCGACCGGATACGGGCTGCATCGCCAGATTGACGCTCTCGGGCATGCCTGCCTGGTGGTCGCTCCGGCGTTGATCCCGAAGCGCCCGGGCGAGCGGGTCAAGATCAACCGGCGGGTGCGGTGACGCCGGCGCGGTTGCACCGTGGTAGAGGTACTGCGCGCCGAGCGGCAGGACTAATTCCCCGGGGCCGGCGATGGCGGTTCCGGTCTCGGTCGCCGCCGCCGCACCAACTCGACCACCATCAGCGCCGCGGGGATCGCGGCGGCAAGGCGGAACGTGCCTTGAAAGGCAGCGACGAAGGCATCGGAGCCGGGCAACGTGCTCGCCGTCCGCAGGGTTTCGAAGATCAGCATCAGCAGGGTCGCACCGGTGACGGTGCCGGTGCGCTGCGTCGCCATCGCGAGCGCGCCGGCCACGCCGCGGCTTTGCGGCGGGATGGCGGCGGTGACGATCTCGATATAGGCCACCTGGAACAAGCCTACCCCAAAACCCTGGACGAACATCCAGGCGGCCAGCAGCCAGATGCCGGTATGCGAGCCGGCGAAGGAGATGGCGAACAATCCCACACTGCTGGCGAACGTACCGATCATGGCGATCAGCCGTGGCGGCCGACCGGTCGCCAACCCCCCGGCAAGCGGTGCCGCGAACATGATCCCAATCGGGGAACTGGCCAGGAGTAGACCAGCGATCGGGAGAGGAAGGCGGGATACGCGATCGAGGAAGAACGGCACCAGCAACATGATCGAGAACGCCGCCAAATTGACCAGCACATTCATCACGTTGATCATCGTGAAGTCGGCGTCGCGAAAATAGCCGAAATTGATGATCGGCTGCGAGCAACGCCGTTCTTGCCGGTAGAACAGCGCGAAGGCGACCACCGACAGCAGAGCCGCCAGGCCCAAGAGGGGCGCGTTCTCCCGCGCATGCCGCAACTGGTTCAGCGCCAGCAGCATGAGGCTCAACGCCAGGCCGAGGAGGGCGCCGCCGGCAGCGTCGAACTTCCCGCGTTCCCCGCTTCCTGCGGATCGCGGCAGCATCCAGGCGAGCATGAAGGCGGCAAGCGCGATCGGCGCGCGGAAGCTGAACACCGCGCTCCAGCCGAAGCGCTCGACCAACAGACCGAACACCGAGGGCCCCAATGCGCCGCCGATCCCGAACACCGTCGTGTAAAGGCCCAGCACGCGGGCGCGCATGCGCTCTGGATAGAGGCTTGTGGCGAGCGCCGGCCCGCAGCTCAGGATCAGCGCGGCGCCAATCCCCTGCGCCACCCGCCCTGCCAGCAGCGCGGGATAGGACGGGGACAGCGTACAGGCGAGGAAGGCCAGCACGCTCCAACCGGTTCCGAACAGGAAAACGCGGCGATACCCCAGCATGTCGCCGATCCGCCCGAAAGCCAGCATCAGACTGGTCTGGGCCAGCACATAGCTGATCACCACCCACTGGATCATCGGGATCGTCAGGTCGAACCGGCGCACGATATAGGGAAAATCGATGTTGACCGCGGAATCGAGCGGCACGACCAGGGTGCCGAGTCCGACCACCAGCAGCGGCCAGAGCGGAAATTTCGTGGTCGGCGCCGCGGAGGTCAGGGCGCCGCGCACCGATGGCCACGGCGGCGGGCCGGCGGAGACGGTTCTCCACGAGGCGCGCCCCGCTGCGCTCGAATTCCGGCTGCCACCAGTTGCATATTGGTACATTCCGCGGTTGCCTAGCGGCTCAACGAAACAGGTTCAGACGCGCGGGGCAATCGGTTTCTCGGCCCTTATCTTTGTTTTTCCTGGGGACTCACCTGGGGACTCACCGACAGCGGCAATCGGCCCAGTCTCGCCACGGGAATCGCGAGGCGCAGGGCTATGAACGAGCGGTTTGCGCACGACCCCGTTGGACTCGGAACCGAGGCCACGCGGGCGGCTGTCCGCAACTTCGACGATCTCTAAAAACGCATTCTAAAGCTCGACCGACTCCGATTACGCGGGCCAAACGGTGCCCGCGATGAGCTCCACCTCGCCGCTACCGCCCAGAACCTGCGAAAACTCGCCAAGCTGATCCCCGCGCCGACGCTCATCCCTATGACATGAGGCGGCAGGCGCCTCATCATCCCGCCACGATCGCCTATTGCAATCACTCAAAAACCAATCTTCAACAGAATCTGAACCGGTAGCCGACGCTCGGCCCTGGCGACGGGGACGACTCGTCGTGCCCCTGAGCCGTCTGTCAGCCTAACCGGCTTTGATCACCTCGTCGGCTTGTGCGAGCAGGTGTGGCAGGTTGGGCGAAGATGCACCGCCCGGAACTGGTGGGATCCTCGATCAGCTCGGGCGACATTGCTAGAAACGTGTGAGGAAGCCTACGGTAAGCGAGACGGAGCGGCTCGCGCGCAGTGGCCTATCCTATCCGTGGTTCTGGAATGATCGAGCGACAATGATTGGGTTCCCCGACGCCGCCGCTTGGCGAGACTCTTGTGCCGCGGATGCGGTCCTGGGCACCTGGGCTGGGCCATGGGCCGTTTGTTTCGCGATCGCATCGGGAAGCGACACGACAGTCTTCGATTTCGTCGACGGACGGGTCAACGCGGCCGATCCAGGTACGCCCGCCTTCGTCCTGGCGGCGCCCGAGGCGACATGGGCTCGGTTTCTCGAACCCGTTCCGCCGCGTCACCATCACGGCATCTTCGCGATGATGTACCGGTTGCCGGAATTTTCCATTCAAGGCGACCGCCTCGCCTTCATGCAGCACGCTCATGTCGCGCGGCGGGTGCTCGAGGTCGGGAAGTGGCTGGCGATGGGTCGGGCGCTGCCGGTGTCCGTGTCGCTGCATCCCCGGGAAGGCGCGCGAGCGGTACCCGCGGTCACCGGCCGCTATGTCCCCGTGACCGTCGACGGCGTGACCTATCAGATCTACAGCGAGTCGGCAGGATCGGGGCAGGAGGTGCTGTGCATGCACACCGCCGGCGCCGACGGGCGGCAATTTCATGGCCTGATGGCCGATCCGCGTATCGTTGAACATCACCGCCTGGTATCGTTCGACTTGCCCTGGCACGGCAAATCGCCGCCGCCGGAGGGCGCGATCCACGGCTCCTGGCGGCTGAATACCGACCTGTACGTCGAACTCATCATGGGCTTCGTTGCCGCCGCGGGACTGCACAAACCGGTGGCCCTGGGCGCGTCGATGTCAGGGGAGATCTGTCTCGAACTGGCCTACCGGCACCCCGAGGCTTTTGCCGGCATCATCGCCTGCGAGGCTTGCGACAAGATCAACCAGCGCCAAACCGTTTGGGCGGCGCACCCGCACGTCAACCAGGCGCAGTTCGTGCCAGAGTGGATACGCGCTCTGAGCGCCCCGCAAAGCCCCGCCGAATACGTGGAACAGATCACGTGGCACTATGGTCAGGGCGGCCCGCAGGTCTTTTTCGGCGACATCGCCTTCTATTCCGGCGAATGGGATGCTCGCGAACGGGTTGGGCGCATCGATACCAACCGATGCCAGTTGTTTATGCTGACGGGTGAATATGACTACTCGTGCACCGTGGAATTGTCCGAGGCGACGGCGGCCAAAATCCCGGGCGTCCGGTTCCAGGCGATGCAAGGCATCGGACACTTCCCGTTCGCCGAGAACCCCAAACGCTTCGCCGAGTACTTGCTGCCGATCCTGGCTGAGCTAAAGGGCTGAACGCGTACACCGCGGTCGAGACGGCTAAGGGCGCGGCGAGTGCGCGGCCCAGCCTAGCGATGCACCGTCGCCGGGGTCCAGTTGGCGGCGCGGCGCGCGAGGCAGTCGCGGATAGCCGATCTTCAATATCAGCCAACCGCCGTGAATGTGTCGACAAGCGTGGATGAGTACCGCTAGCCTCGGCGCATGATTTCGATCCGCGAGGAAATTACCATCGACGCGCCGCCGGAGGCGGTATGGCCGCTGCTGTCTGACCCCGCCGTGGTCGCTTCGTGCATCCCGGGCGCGGCTCTGACGAAGTCCGACGACAAAGGCGGGTACCAGGGCACGATGCGGGTCAAATTCGGCCCGACGGTGGCGCAGTTCAGAGGCGAGGCGAAGCTTGCCTATGACCACGCGGCCCGGCGCTGCTCGATCGAGGGGCGCGGGATCGATGGCCGCGGCGCCTCCCGCGCCAACGCTACCGGCGTCGTCGAGGCCAGCGGGACGGACACGACGCTCCTGCGGGTCGAAGGCAATTTCCATGTCACGGGACCGCTGGAAACCTTCGCTAATGCCGGCGGGGTTCATCTCGCCCGCGCGCTGCTCAGCGAGTTCGCCGCGAATGTGGCGAAACTGATGGCCGCGCCGGACGGCGAGGCGGAGCTGCCCGGCGAAGCGGCGGCGCTCAGCGGCGGCAAGATCCTGTCGCGTGCGGCGGCCTCGTGGGTGCGCGACAAGTTTTCGGGAAAAGAGACCAAATGAGCGAAAATCAGCTTTCCGATGTCCTGGCGCAGGCGATCGCCGCCGAGGACGTCGATACCGTCTTCACCCTGATGGGCGACGCCAACATGTATTGGTCGGCCTCGATGGCCGACAATCAGAAGGCCCGGCTCATTCACGCACGTCACGAGCATTGCTGCGTCGCCATGGCCGACGCCTATGCCCGCGCGACCGGCAAGGTGGGCGTCGCCTCGGTTACCTGCGGCCCCGGCTATACCCAGATCATGACCGCGCTGGTCATGGCGGCGCGCGGCAACGCGCCGGTCGTGGTGTTCGCCGGCGATGCGCCGATCGGCGCGTCGTGGTACCTGCAGGCGATCGATCAGGCGCCGCTGGCGCTGGCGACCGGCGCCCATTTCGTGCCGATCCGCACGATGGATCGGGCGCTCGATTGTGTCCGCGAGGCGTTCTACATCGCCCGCGCGGAACGGAAGCCGGTGGTGCTCAGCGTGCCGCTGGATTTGCAGAAGGAGGAATTTCCCTACCTGCCCGATTACTCGCCGTCGATCGAGCTGATGCCGCGGCGCCAGCAGGTGCGGCCGGACCCGGAGGTGGTCGACGAGGTCGTCGCGATGATCGCCGAGGCGGAACGGCCAATCGTCATCGGCGGCCGTGGCGCGACATGGTCGGGAGCGAAAAGCGGGCTCGAAACCCTTGCGGAAGAGTCCGGCGCGCTGCTGGCGACGACGTTGCTGGGAAAAGGCCTGTTCGACGGCAACCCGTTCGCGCTCGATATCGCCGGCACCTTCGCCACCGATCTCGGCCGCGAATATTTTGCCGAAAGCGATCTGGTGATTGCCGCCGGGGCAGGCCTGGGTCATTACACGACCGAGGGCGGCTATCTTTTCCCGAACGCCAGGGTCATCCGCATCGACACGCAGCCGCGCGGTCTCTGGCAGGGACTGCGCACCGCCGACTTGCACGTGCAAGCCGATGCCAAGGCCGCCGCCGAGGCGATCGTCGCCCGGCTGAAGGAAAAGGGTATCCGCCGCCAGGGCTGGCGCAGCAACGAGATTGCCTCGAAGATCGCCGCGACCGCGGAGAACCCCGACCCGAAACCGTACACCCCGACACCCGGCACGCTCGACCCGCGCCCGGTGATCAAAGAGCTCGACGCCGCCGTTCCAAAGGATTGGGACGTCATCGTCGCCGGCGGGCATTGCTTCAGCTTCGCGATGACGCATCTGCGCGGCCGCCCGGCGGGCAAGTATCACATCCCGATCGATTTCGGCGCGATCGGCTCGGGCCTGTCGGCGGCGATTGGGGTCGCCGCAGCGCGCAACAACGGCAAGGTGATGCTGATCGACGGCGACGGCAGCCTTTACCAGCACATTCAGGAGCTGGAGACGATCCAGCGCCACGGCATCAAGCTATTGATCTGCATTATCAATGACGGCGGCTACGGGGCCGAGACGCACAAGTTCCGCGCCTATGGCGTCGATCCGATGCACGCGACCCACGGCCGCGGCGACATCGCCCAAGTGGCGCGCGGCTTCGGCCTGAACGGCACGAAAGTGACGACGCTAGGGCGGTTCGAGGCGTTATTCCGCGAGCACCAGACCCAAAACGGTTCGACGCTATGGGACGTGCACGTCGACGATTTGATCCCGTCGCGCAACTACCGGCGGGTGCATTACGGCGAAGCCTAGCCGGGAGATACCGCACCAACGACATCGAAGTCGGCGCCGCCAGCTCCGTCGAGCGGCTGAGCAAACGTCTCCTGTCGGCGCATCTCGCCCGTTGAGCCTCCCTCGAATTGGTGGACACCTTTGAGCTTCGCAGGGAGCGGAAAGGTGTCGAATGGGCCAGGGACGTCGACAGGCTCTGCTCGCGAGCATCGGTCGGCCGCTGACGCAGATTGCCGGGGAACTGGGCGTCGCCCCATCGATGCTTCGCAATTGG